>Ga0098067_1000802_pt1 | contig 11102 bp, 3 predicted proteins | sample 26_taG_FD_92578 | JGI IMG/M metagenome (GOLD analysis project Ga0098067, IMG submission 92578) | Marine viral communities from Cariaco Basin, Caribbean Sea - 26_WHOI_OMZ | ecosystem: Environmental > Aquatic > Marine > Oceanic | place: Caribbean Sea: Cariaco Basin | collected 2014-11-09
CACTACCTATTTCTACCCTAAACACTGTTGTTTCAGGTAGGTTTAAACCCTGTATTGTAGAGGCAGATAACACATGGCCGGTAAAATTTCCTTCTTCTCCCGGAATTGTAATCCAGGAAGCACCGTTAATACTATATTTCCATGCCAGGATGTTTCCTGTATGACCTGATAGGGTTATGGGTAAATATCCAGAAGTCGCCCCTTCACATATCATGAAGATCCTGCCGTTGTTATTAGTATTAACAAGATCTTCAAAAGCTAATTTCCCGCCAACTGGTAATGGATCAATATTTATTTCCACAGTACTGCTTACGTCTTCGCAAACTCCTTTCCCTTCAATAGTATAAGTAATTTCGTGCGTGCCGGTAATGGCATCTGTATCAGTCCAGGTAATTGCACCAGTAGTAGCGTTAATGCGACTTCCCAAAGTGGGGCTGGAAAAAGTTCCCCCGGTTTCAAAACCATTCACAACCGAGGCGCTTTTTGTGGAGATGCAAAAGGAAGTACTGCTGTATTCAAACCAGGCATCGGATTTTTTTTCGATATTAATTGAAAAAGAACCTTCTACCACATCACACCCATCGGCGTCAACATTCACCGTGTTCGTAATGACGTAACTTCCGGCATCACTGTTCATTATATCGATATTTCCCGTTGTTGTGTCCAGAACAAGGATAGCTCCTTCGGGAGTTGCTGTATAAATAAAACTACCCGTAACTGCACCATCTTCCAGAATTGGGGCAATTGTTTGTTCCGCTTCAGAAGCTGAGCAAAATTCTGTTGTAGAGTAGGAGAAATTGGGATTCGGTTTTTGATTAATTGTAATAGATGCAGCATGAGTTACTATAGCACAACCCTGGGTAGAATAATCTACAGTATTAATTATTTCATAGGTGCCGGGTGCACTGGCGGCCACATCAATTTCTCCCGTAGCTGCATTAGCAAATACGAGTCCTTCCATAGAAGAGCTAAAAGTGCCGGCCACTCCTTCATTTAGAAAACTGGGAGTAATATTTTCTGAATCACTACAAAATGGATTCTCCCCATAAGTAAAATCGGCTACAGGTTTTTCTCCTATGGTTACTTTAAAGGTCTTTTCGGCAACTGTACAACCTGCTTCCTGTGAAGTTATAGTGTAGGTATAGGTAACCAGGTATTCTCCCGGCGCGGTGCCATTTGGAGAAATTGCACCAGTAGTTGTATCCAGAATAAGGGCGGTGTCATTTACAGAAAATATGCCGGTCCCGTTAGTAAGATTATTTCCGGCAATATGAGGAGTATAGGTGGCAATGTCTGTTTCACAAAATTCGATGGAAACAGCACTGTTGTCGCTGGGATGATAGCTGAATTCAGTTATGACTGGTTGAGGTATTATTGTTAGACTTCTAGTATCTACAGCATCTTCACATACCTGAACACCTCCAACTTCGAATTTAGCAGTTAAAGTAAATATAAGGGTATTACCAAAGTCTGCTGCCACAGGCACATAAGTAGCGCCATTTAAATCTGTGGCATCCGAAATTTGTCCCAATCCATTAGTAGTCCATACCAAAGTACTGTAATTTTCGGCAGTAGCTCCTGTACCAATGTCAATACTCGTTGAAGTGCTACAAACTTCTATATCTTCTCCCGCTTCAACTTCAGGAGGTGAATAAACAGTTACTGTGGCCGGATTAGAAATAATTTGCGAACAACTTCCTTCAGGACTGCTAATTATTACATTATAAATATCAGAATCTTCCAGAGCTAAATTTTTAATGATCAAATTTGCGGTTGTTGTGCCCGAGTATTTTGATCCATCGAAGATTGGTATCCCATTTTTTCTCCAAACATAGTCATAGATGTTTCCGGTAGCGACAACACCAATTTCAACAGCATTTTCTCCCAGGCAGACGGGAAGGATAGGTTCAAGTTGACTTGTGATCGTGATAGTTTGATTTACTCTGAGTTCGACTTGTTTCGTGGACTGCACATTGGAGCAGGGAGCAGTCCCTTTTATCAGAACAGTATAAAATCCGGCATCAGAAGCATCGGCCTGGGCGATATTTAAGGTGGGGGAATTGGTTCCAACAGGATTTCCATCTTTTGTCCATTCATAAGTCAGACCGGTTCCTGTTGCTTCTATGGAAAGTTCAACCGGGAAACCTGCACAAGCTTCTATTGGTGTCGAATCGTCAAGATCTGTTATGATCTCTACCGGCTCGTTTACGGTTACCGCACCTGAAACATCACTGGTCACTTCGGGAGTACATGCTCCACCTACAATTACGTAATAGTATATAGTTCCCGGAGTACTGGTTTCGGGAAGGAAAGTGGCGGCAGTAGCTCCATTAATTGCAGTACCTCCGGTATTTGAATTCGTTGAATTGCTGTACCATTGGTAGGTCAGATCTTCTCCTGTAGCTGTAATCGACAATTCTGCGGCAGGATCCTCAAGGCATAAGATTTGCTCAGTGGCAGAAGGCTGAGCAGTGATATTGGGTGGAGAGTTTACAGTTACCGCTCCAGAAATATCACTGGTCACTTCAGGAGTGCATGCTCCACTAACAACAACATAATAGTACAAAGTTCCCGGAGTACTGGTTTCGGGAAGGAAAGTGGCGGCAGTAGCTCCATTTATTGCATTACCTCCGGTATTTGAATTCGTTGAATTACTGTACCATTGGTAAGTTAGTTCTTCTCCGGTAGCAGTTACAGACAATTCTGTAGCAGTATCGTTCAAGCATAAAGTTTGTTCAGTTGTAGAAGGCTGAGTAGTGATAGTGGGTGGAGAGTTTACAGTTACCGCTCCAGAAATATCACTGGTCACTGCAGGAGTGCATGCTCCCCCAATAATTACATAATAATACAATGTACCTGGAGTACTGGTTTCCGGAGAAAAAGTAGCGGCAGTAGCTCCACTTATTGCATTACCTCCGGTATTTGAACTAATTGTATTGCTAAACCATTGATAGAATAGATCTTCTCCGGTAGCTGTTACAGATAATTCCGTGGCAGTATCGTTCACACATAAAATCTGTTCAGTTGTAGAAGGCTGAGCAATGATAGTGGGTGGGGAGTTAACAGTTACTGCTCCAGAAAAATTACTTGTCACTTCAGGAGTACAGGATCCACCGATAATTACATAATAATATAAAGTCCCTGGAGTACTGGTTACCGGAGTATAAGTAGCGGCATTAGCCCCACTTATTGCAGTACCTCCGGCATTTGAAATAGTTGTATTGCTGTACCATTGATAGGTTAGGTCTTCTCCGGTAGCTGTGACGAATAATTCTGTGGCAGTATCATTCAGACACAAAGCTTGATCAGTTGTAGAAGGCTGTACAGTGATTGCGGGAGATGTATGCACGTTTACCGCGCCGGATACTCCGCTGGCCACCGGGGGAGTACATGTTCCACTGACGATTACATAATAATACCGAATTCCTGCTGTTGTTGCTACTGGTGTATAAGTAGCAGAAGTAGCCCCACTTATTGCAGTACCTCCGGTATTTGCATTAGTTGTATTGCTGTACCACTGATATGTCAATCCGGCGCCGGTAGCTGTAACTGATAATGGGGTTGCAGTACCATTAAAACATACGACTTGTTCACTGGTTAACGGCTGAGCTGTAATTGCAGGTGGAGCGTTAACGGTTACCGGCCCTGACACGTTGCTGCTCACGGGCGGAGTACATGTTCCGCTGACAACTACATAATAATATGTGGTTCCCTGAGCAGTAGTTAACGGAGTATAAGTAGCAGATGTAGCTCCATTTATTGCAGTACCTCCGGTATTAGAATTGGTGGTATTGCTATACCATAGATATGTTAATCCGGCTCCACTAGCTGTAACTGATAAGGGAGAAGCAGCAGCATTAAGACATAGGGCTTGTGGAGTCGTCGAAGGTTGAGCAGTGATTGCAGGTGGTGCGTTCACTGTTAGAATCATTTTGTCTGTGAGAACAGAGCACTTGGCATTTCCAGTGGTCTTTGTACTTGTTAAAGTTAAAGTTATTGTTCCGCTGGAAATTGTAGGTGTAAAAGTAGGATTTAGTTCCTTGTTGTTATTGTCTTTGAAGGTTCCGCTACCGCTTGGGCTTGCTGTCCATGAAATAAAGTTTTCATTAATATATCCACTAGCATCTGCATCAGACAGTATATAAGAAGCTCCTTTACAAATTGATGCATCTGCCCCGGCGTAAACGGAAGCAGCAGTTTTTATTATAACCGGCAAAGTTGTAGAACTACTTCCACAAGCATTTCGCGCAGTTGCAATTAAATTATATGTCCCTGCATTTAAATTACTGTTGTTTATGGTAATAGAGTTTGTTCCCGCTCCAGCTGTAATAACCCACCCGGTTGGTAATGTCCATTTATAACTGGTGACATTTTCATCCAAAGCCACGGTATATACCAGATCGGTATTTGGAGGACAAAGAAGAGTTGTATTTTCAGGACCACCAGCTGAAGGAGCAGGATCGAATACAGGAGCCGCAGGAGGTGTAAAACCTTTCATCGTAATAATATTGCTTGTTGCAGTAACAGGCGATCCGCAGATAGCATTTGAAGTCATCACCACTGAAATTTGAGAACCAGCAGCTAAGGAATTTGCTGTAAAGGTAGGACTGTTAGTACCTACATTGGTTGGGCCGTTTTTCCATTGGTATGAAGGATTTGTTCCCGGGTTAATCGGCGTGGCAGTAAATGTTACCGGAGTTGAGCCCGATGCTGCTGTAGTACAAATATCAGTTGAAGTTGATGAGATGGTAACAGAAGGTACGAGAGTCGGGTTCACCGTCACCGTAATTGTGTAAGGTTCACCTGCACAATTTCCTGCATTAGCTGTAGGGGTAACAATATATTCTACTGTGCCTGCTGTTGTATTGCTGGGGTTGCTTAAAGCTTGATTTATTGTTGATCCATTTCCCGCACCTGCACCTGTAATACCTCCCGTAATGGTTCCGACGGTCCATGAAAATGAACTTGCGGTAGAAGCAGCCAATGAAATATTAGGTCCGTAGCCACTGCATACTGTTGTCGTGTTTGCAGTAGTTACTAAAGGTTTCGGGTTTACTGTTACTTTAATTGAGTAAGCCTCACCTGCACAATTTCCTGTAATTGCAGTAGGAGTTACAATATACTCAACTGTCCCCGCTGCCGAGGTGCTGGGGTTAGTTAGTGCCTGATTAATGGTAGTTCCCGATCCTGCACTTGCACCTGAAATATTTCCTGTAATGGATCCTAAGGTCCAGGAAAAAGTACCCGGTGTAGATGCAGTCAGTGCAATATTAGGACTTGCCCCACTGCATATTGTTGCTGTATTTGCAGTAGTTACAGATGGTTCCGGATTTACTGTTACCGTAATCTTATAAGGTTCCCCTGCACAACTTCCTGTAGTCGCTGTTGGTGTTACAATATATTCAACTGTTCCTGCTGCTGAGTTGCTGGGATTGGTTAGGGTCTGGTTTATTGAGAATCCCGATCCTGCACTTGCACCTGAAATATTTCCTGTAATGGATCCTACGGTCCAGGAGAAAGTGCTGGGTGTAGATGCAGTCAATGCAATATTAGGACTTGCACCACTACATATTGTTGCAGAATTTGCTGTTGTTACAGATGGTTTTGGATTTACTGTTACTGTAATGGTATAAGCTTCCCCTGCACAACTTCCTGTAGTAGCGGTGGGTGTTACGATATATTGGACTGTTCCTGCTGCTGAGTTGCCTGGGTTATTAAGAACCTGATTAATTGTAGTTCCCGATCCTGCACTTGCACCCGTGATGCCTCGTGTGACGGTTCCTACAGTCCAGGAATACGAACTGGGGGTAGAAGCTGTCAATGAGATATTGGGACTTATACCACTGCATACGGTTGCAGTGCCGGCAGTAGTCACGGTTGGTTTTGGATTTACTGTTACTGTGATTGTATATGGTGTACCTGTACAACTTCCTGAGTTAGCCGTTGGAGTTACGACATATTCTACTGTACCTGGTGTACTGCCTGTATTCGTGAGGGTCTGATTAATTGTAGTTCCCGAACCGGCACTTGCCCCAGTTATTCCTCCTGTGATAGTACCTACTGTCCAGGAAAAGGAACTGGGTGTTGAGGCGCTTAAGGAGATATTCGGACTTGTTCCACTGCATACCTCGATTGAATTTGTGGTTGTTACCGACGGTTTTGGATTTACTGTTACCGTAATTGTGTAAGGGTTCCCTTCACAATTTCCTGTTGTAGCAGTAGGTGTGACGATATACTGAACCGTTCCTGCTGCTGCATTGCTGGGATTGGTTAAAATTTGATTTATTGTAGATCCCAATCCTGCACTTGCACCTGTAATGCCTCCTGTAACGGTTCCTACTGTCCAGGAAAACGAGCTGGGTGTAGAAGCAGTCAACGCGATATTGGGACTTGCACCACTGCATATTGTTGCTGTGTTTGCTGTAGTTACTGTGGGAATTGGGTTCACAGTTACTGCAAGAGAATTACTCGTCAAAGGTGTAGCTATGCAATCGGCTGTAACAACCACTCTAACAGTATGTCCATCCTGAAGAGTATTAGTGGTAAAAGTATTGGAAGAAGTTTTTGAGCCCTGGTTTAGACCGTTAACCTGCCACTGGTAAAGAATATTTGTACCGGTTCCATCCAGGGAGGCAGTAAATTCCACAGGTTCCCCTGCACAAATCGTTGTTCCCGGTGATGCTGTGATATTTACAGACGTAGGACATTGCCCCCACCCCAAAATCGAGGTAAGAATAAAAGCCCAAAACGTGAAAACCTGACAGCGTAGTTTTTTAACCATATTCACAGCATATTGGGGAAGGGGGAGTTAAGACCGTGGGCTGTCTTAACAGTCTAAGGTACTGCGAATTAACTTAAATTATGAGGGCTTTCCGCTAAAGGCCGCAAAAAACGTTCAGAGGTGAGGATTTAACTTATTCTATTTTAATTTAACTTTCTGTATGTAATAATTTTATGATAAAAACGCTTGCCTTGGCAAAGGTTTAAAAGAGTCAAAAAAAAGCCGCCAGGAAAACATTTTCCGGCGGCTTTTAATAAAAGGTTATTTTACTATTCTCCCAGGAATGGGTATCTGTAATCTGTTGCAGTTACAAAAGTTTCCTTGATAGTTCTTGGTGAGATCCATCGATATAAGTTGAGGATAGATCCTGCTTTGTCGTTGGTTCCACTTCCACGCGCACCTCCAAAAGGTTGTTGCCCAACAACGGCACCTGTAGGTTTGTCATTGATGTAGAAGTTTCCTGCAGCATTCTGTAAAGCTTTTGTAGCTTCTGCAGCTGCATAGCGGTCTTGAGAAAGAATAGCTCCCGTAAGTGCATATTCTGAGTCATCTACCAACTTGAGGGTTTCATTCCATTTTTCATCCTCATAAAGGTACACGGTCACAACAGGCCCAAAAAGTTCGGTACACATTGTACTGTACTTTGGGTTCTCTGTAAGTATAACTGTAGGTTCTATGAACCAGCCCTTAGATTTATCGTAATTTCCACCAACTACTATTTCTGCATCGCTGTCATTTTTTGCAGCATCAATGAATTTCGCCAGCTTGTCGAACGAAGCCTCATGAATTACCGCAGTGATGAAATTGCTCATATCTTCGGGTGATCCCATCTTGAAAGACTTCACATCTTCTACAAGGTAATTTTTAACTTCTGCCCACATACTTTTAGGGATGTAAACTCTTGAAGCAGCACTACATTTTTGTCCCTGGAATTCAAATGCTCCTCTCGAAATAGCCGTTGCAACCTGCTTTGGTTTTGCACTTGGGTGGGCGATAATGAAATCTTTACCCCCGGTTTCTCCCACAATACGCGGATACGACCTGTAGTTGTGAATATTCTCACCAATCTGCTTCCAAAGGTTCTTGAACACCGTGGTGCTTCCTGTGAAATGAAGTCCGGCAAAATCCCTGTTCTCAAGAATAGTGTCTGAGATCATTTTTGGATCTCCCATCACCATATTAATTACCCCATCTGGCAATCCGGCTTCCTTAAATACTTCCATAATTACCTGGGCCGAATATACCTGCGAGTCGCTTGGTTTCCAAACTGCAACATTCCCCATTAATGCAGGGGCCGAGGGTAAATTACCCGCAATAGCCGTAAAATTAAAAGGAGTTACTGCATATACAAAACCTTCAAGAGGGCGGTATTCGAGCCTGTTCCATGCTTCCGAAGAAGATTCAGGTTGTTCCTCATAAATGCGTGCCATGTACTCTACATTGAAACGAAGGAAGTCTATCAATTCACAAGCTGAGTCAATTTCAGCCTGAAATATATTCTTAGACTGCCCAATCATGGTAGCAGCATTGATCTTGTAACGGTAAGGCCCTGCAATAAGCTCGGCTGCTTTCAAGAAAACGGCTGCTCTTTGTTCCCATTCAAGGTTTGCCCATTTTTCGCGGGCATCAAGCGCAGATTGTATGGCCTTTTCCACATGCTCTTTTGAAGCTTTATGATAGTCGCCAAGATGGTGCTGATGATCGTGCGGCGGATTCATAGGTGCTGTATCACCAGTTTTGATCTCTTCGCCACCAATATAAAGTGGTACCTCTACCTTGCTGTTGTACAATTCTTTATAAGCCTTTAAAACGGCTTCTCTTTCGGGTGTTCCCGGGGCATATGACTTTACGGGTTCATTTACTGCCTGCGGAACCTGGAATACACCTTTTCCCATACTGTTGTAATTTTTTTTTTGATTTCTAAATGTATGGTCGTAAAGGTAAAAAAATTAAAATAGTTTTACTTACTCAATTTTTTACTGAACTTTACTAAAATCAGCACCTAAAAGGTAAAAAATCTTAATTTTTTCATAATGTGTACGGTTACTATCCTGCCTTTAAAAGGCCATAATTCGTTTGTTCTTACTTCCAATCGTGATGAGGCTCCGGGGAGGCAAACGCTACCGCCAAAAACCTATGATGTTGCAGGCTCAAAAATGGCATTTCCGAAAGATGTTTTGGCCGGGGGCACATGGCTGGGAGTGAGCGATCGCAAACGAGCTATTTGTCTACTAAATGGTGCCTTTAAAAAGCATGAGCGAAAACTGCCTTACGGCAAAAGCAGGGGAGTGGTGGTAAAAGATCTATTGGCTGCTGAAGATTTTACTGAAGCTGCGGAAGAATATGAGCTTTTGGAAGTCGAACCTTTCACCATTGTAGCAGCCGACTGGCAAAAAGAGCTCTTTTTTGCTGAATTTGTTTGGGATGGCACTAAAAAACACTATAAAAAGTTACCCCTGAAGCCTCACATCTGGTCCTCAAGTCCGCTTTATTCTGAAGAAATGAAGCAGCTGCGGGAAGAGTGGTTTTTAGAACTTCAACTTCAGCAGAAAGAGAATATTAATCCGGAAGCATTGCTCAATTTCCACTTTTCAGCAGGAAAAGGAGATAAGGAACAGGGTGTGATCATGGACCGTGGATTCGTAAAGACCCGAAGCGTTTCTCAAATAATTGTTTCCGAATGGCATACAAGTTTTCTCTATAAAGATCTCGCCACAGATGAGGTGTCAAAAATGACATTTTAGAGCGGTAAGCTGTGGTAATTCCAAAAATACAAGCACCAAATTCCAACAATATTCCGTAGTCTGCTTTTTGGATGGACTTGAACCTTAAACCTTAGGGAAGGTGTCAAAAATGCAATTTTAGAGAGGTAAGCTGCGGAAATTCCAATAATTCAAGTACCAAATTTCAAAAGTATTTCAGTAGTCTGCTTTTTTAATAGAGGAAAAGATAAGGTTTCAAAAATGCCATTTCAGAGAGGTAAGCTGTGGAAATTCCCATAATACAAGTACCAAATTCCAACAATATTTCAGAAGTCCGCTTTTTGGATGGACTTGAACTTTAAACTTTGAACCTTAAACTTTAAACCATGAAAGATGAGGTTTCAAAAATGCCTTTTTAGAGAGGTAAGCTGTGGAAATTTCAAAAATACAAGCACCAAATTCCAACAATATTTCAATAGTCCGCTTTTTGGATGGACTTGAACCACAAACTTTGAACGTTAAACCTTGAACTAGTTTAGCGCAAATGGGGCACTGAGTTTAAAGGAGGGGATGGTGACCCTGAATTTCCTGGTAGAAGTAAAATTGATCATGCTGTAAAAGCCGCTCATAGATCCAAATGGTGAGGTGAGCAGACATCCGCTTTTGTAGGTGTGGGATTCTCCGGGTTTTAGAACCGGTTTCTTTCCTATCACTCCTTCACCTTCCACAATTTCTGTGCGGTTAAGCGCATCTTTTATCTTCCAGAATCTGGAACTGAGTTGCACAGAATCTTTGCTTTGATTCTCAATAGTGATTTGATAGCCAAAGGCGAAGTGGACTCTATAGTTTTTATAGAAAGTCCCTTCAAAATTTGTTTCTATAGAGATTTTTATGCCTCTGGTAATTTGTTGAATCATGCTAGTAGATCGCAAATGAAGCCAGCACCGAAAATATGAATGCTAATAAAGCTAAAGTAAAGAATATAATATTTATTATAATAAACTTTATCAACGTTTTAACTCTTCCCTGTCCGTAGAATTTTCTAAAAGCTTTATAGAGGTAAAAAGCGAAGATGAACATGGCAAGCGCGGTGGCAAAATTGCTGTTGAAGAGCGTATTAATGCCAACTGCTATTCCAAAAAGCACAAACCAGGTAGTTTGATTGTGGAAGGTAAAGATGAGATGTTCCATGTATGTGAAAGGCCTCCTCAAATAAAGCAGCCAGATGAACAGGGCAAACACCGGAAGGTAAAAGAAGATGATGAACGGCAGCTTGCTGTAAAAATAACTCCAAAAAAGATTAGCATCTGAACCGAATATTTTTGAGTTGACGGTTTTCCTGTAAAACCATTGATTAAAGTGGGAATTTGAATAATTGAGGCTGTCTAAAGCAACTTTGGAATTTCTCATCCCGGTAGCTTCATAATGATCTGAAAATACCTGCCATTGCTTTATTCGGGCATTTAAAAAGCTCATGGTATCCAGATCTTTTTCCGCAATATATTCTGGGGTTGAGACGCTGTCGTTGGCAGGAAGAAATACTTCTAAAGGCGGGTTTTCTATACCCTGGGCGGTTAAAATGGAATCAACTTCCTTTTGTTCTTCTGCACTGCCTTCCA
>Ga0098067_1000803_pt1 | contig 11084 bp, 8 predicted proteins | sample 26_taG_FD_92578 | JGI IMG/M metagenome (GOLD analysis project Ga0098067, IMG submission 92578) | Marine viral communities from Cariaco Basin, Caribbean Sea - 26_WHOI_OMZ | ecosystem: Environmental > Aquatic > Marine > Oceanic | place: Caribbean Sea: Cariaco Basin | collected 2014-11-09
GCTATCAGGGTCCGCCATAATCCACATCTGATTAAAGACTTCTGAACGGGCAGTGCCGTCTAAAAGCGCTCCGGAATCCGTATAGTAGTAGTATTTGGACAGCAATTTAATCTGACCATCCTCTAGGCGACGGGCGATGTGGTAGGGCTTTAAATCTTTAGGATGCGCAAGTCCGACAGCACTCACGATACTGCCCAGCGACTTCAAGGTATTTTGATGGAAATTGGCGACACGCTGTGATTTGCTAGGCACATCCAACGCTTGCTGGCGGTACGGGTCTTGGGTAGCCACGCCGGTTGGACAGGTATTGGTATGGCAAGAGCGCGCTTGGATACACCCGACGGCGAACATAAAGCCACGCGCCGAGTTACACCAATCTGCCCCAAGGGCTAGCATGCGGGCAATATCAAAGCCCGAAACAATTTTACCACTCGCACCGACCTTAATCTTGTCACGAATACCTGCGCCTACTAGGGTGTTGTGCACCAATAATAAACCATCTACTAGTGGCATACCGATACTGTCCATAAACTCGACAGGAGCTGCACCTGTACCACCCTCAGCACCATCAACCACGATAAAGTCAGGGTAATTGTCCATCTCAATCATGGCCTTCACAATAGCCATAAACTGCCACGGCTGACCGATACACAGTTTAAAACCTACGGGCTTACCACCAGATAATTCACGCAGTTGCTGCCAGAAGCCCACCAACTCACGAGGCGTGCTAAAAGCATTGTGGCTAGAGGGAGAGATACAGTCTTCGCCCATAGGAATACGGCGGGTGTCAGCAATCTCTTGGGTGATTTTTTCTGCAGGCAGCACGCCACCTTTACCAGGCTTGGCTCCTTGAGAAATCTTGATCTCAATCATTTTGACTTGCGGGTCGGCGGCTTGCTCAGCAAACAAGTCAGGATCAAAGTTACCTTGGGCATTACGACAGCCAAAATACCCTGTGCCTAGCTCCCAAATCAGATCGCCACCAAAACGACGGTGGTAAGGGCTAATAGCGCCCTCTCCCGTATCATGGGTGAAGCCGCCGAGTTTCGCGCCTTGGTTGAGCGCTAAGATGGCATTGGCGGATAGACTACCAAAGCTCATCGCTGAGATATTAAAGACCGACATATTATAAGGTTGGCTGCAGTCTTTGCCGCCCACGGTAATGCGGAAGTCTTTGTCTAAGGCAGGCTGGCTAGCAGCAGACTGTAAAAACCACTCTTTACCACCTTGATACAAGTTATCTAAGGTACCAAAAGCATTGGTATCGCTAATATTTTTGGCACGTTGATACACCATCGAACGCTGCTGGCGCGAAAAAGGCACTTGCTCTTTTTCATCTTCGATTAAGTACTGACGAATCTCAGGACGGAAATCTTCTAAAAAATAGCGGATGTGTCCAGCGATAGGGTAGTTGGCGAGGATAGAGTGCTTACTTTGAAAGATATCGTAAACACCGACATAGACGGCGGCACCAGCAATGATAATCAGCCACCAATTCACAGTGACCATGCCCACTACAAAGAGGACGACAGCGATGGCCATTACGCTATAGCGCATAAGGATGCCGATGACGTACGGTTGATTATTATTAGGCTCTGGCGTTAGGCTATTACGAGAATTTGTCATAGTGGCTCTTATCTAATTATCAATCCAGAAATATTGGATAATGGCTAAATTGCAATGATTAAGCTCTGAACAAGTCTGTCCAGAGCCATTAAAATTTGTGGTGCTAAGCGTATGAAATACTGATTATTATTAGAAAGTAGCAGGGTAAAACATAAGGGTTAATCCACAGTATTAAGGTTAGCACGCAAAGCTAAGGTTGGCGAATAACTCACTTATATAAAAAGTCAATTATATAAATAAGTTACTCATATAAATCGCTTATACAAATAAAGTCACTCATGCCAAAGGGCTAGATGGCATAGCGAGTAGGGTCAGCAATACCGGCATCTTGGAAGCCTTGCTTACGTAGAGTGCAACTGTCACAGCTGCCACAAGCCTGGCCTGCTAAGTCCGCTTGATAGCAAGAGATAGTTTGCGAGTAGTCTACCCCTAAGGATACCCCAAGTTCGATGGTTTGTGCTTTGGAGAGCTGTTGTAACGGTGTTTGGATATGTAATTTATGACCCGTGACACCGGCCTTGGTGGCTAGGTTGGCCATCACTTCAAAAGCATGGATATATTCAGGGCGGCAATCTGGATAGCCTGAGTAATCGACCGAGCTCACCCCGATGACAATATGGTTGGCATCGGCGACTTCGGCCACAGCTAGAGCGTAGGATAAAAAGATGGTGTTGCGCGCTGGCACGTAAGTATTTGGAATAGCGTCGTTATCGATACTATCGGTATGGGTGGGGAATTTATCTGCATCGCCATCGGGCACGCTCATCGTATGGTCGGTCAGTGAGGAGCCGCCCAGTTGTGCAATATCGATATCAATAATACGGTGAGAGACGCCTGCTTGCTCGGCGATCTGCTGGGCCGCGACCAATTCGCTATTATGACGCTGACCATAATTAAAGCTGACGGCAGTGACCTCTGCATAACGCGCTTTGGCCCAATACAAACAAGTGACCGAATCTAAGCCCCCTGAAAGGAGGACAACGGCATTTTGGTTGTGGGTGTCTTGGGAGGTGCTAAGCGTTGCAGAGGCAGGTTTTTGGTCTGTAGAACTAGCGGTAATAGCGGCAACAGTCATAATAAAGGTCAGATTAATGATAAAGGCGCTATCTTAACAAATAACGCCTCAGGAATTAACCGGCAAAGCGGGAAAAGACCCCAACTAATCTTTAGCTAATAATCTTTATCAATGACTTATTGGCATTGATTGGGGATATTTGGATATCGACGGGTAAAAATTGCTGAATAAGCCAAGCTTGCGTCTCAGTATGTGCGCTAATCGTGCGAGCTGTGAATTCGCCGCCACCCGCTAAGGCTAAGGGCAATAACAGCTGATCCGTTAAATACTCATCAACTAAAGCATCGCTATCTAGTAAATAGCGTTTAATCATACCGCCCAAGTGGTTGCCCATATTTTCTGCAGACGTGCGTTTTTCTCCTAAGAGAGAAAAAACTTCACGGTGTATTTCGTTAGCATTATGACTGACATTAGTATTAGGACTGGCGTTACCAGTCCCCTTTACCTGATGCTCCACTACCGCATAACAAGTATTGCCTTCGCCAATGCCGGTCAACTTTGCGCACTTGCTAGTAATTAGGGCATCATCGATACCGGCCTCTAGCAAACAGGCGGTGGCGCTAGAAAGCTCTCGCTTGCAGATATCATGGTCGAGGTTAAGGTTGCTTGCCACGAGTTTTATACCGACTAAGTCACCGCGTTCGCTCAGGTTAAAAGGGGTTGTACCGGCGCGGCGGACAAAGGGTTGAATAGTGGCGTTAATCTCACCACCACCCAATGGCGCAAAGCCAGTCTGCCCTAACTCGATAGCGACCTCCATGCCTAGTTTGGCAATAGCAGGAATAAAAGCCAACTGCAAAAATTCTGTAGTGGGGGCTAAAGGGTTATGCGTACCACCTTTAATAGTTACGGTTGATGCCATAGTATTGTCTAGGGTAGCCGCCGCAGAATTAGCAAAAAGTAGGGCAGGCAAGACAGTTTGCAGCACTAAACTGGTACTCCCAGCTGAACCGATATCGAAAGTATAGTCGCCAGCGTTAATCTCATTGGGCGCAAAGCTAAACGCTGTACTGCCCAAGTGTGCGCCCGAAACTTTAGCATTGGATATCTCTTGCGATGCCTGCACACACATTAAATGCTGGCGCATCAAACCAGGTTTAGAGCGACCTGCACGAATATTACTAATCTCAATAGGCGTGCCGGTCAGCATCGACAAGGCTAGGGCGGTACGAATAATTTGACCGCCGCCTTCTCCGGTCCTGCCGTCAATTTTTAAGACTTGGTTTTTCTTTACTACTGACATTTTTACTGCCTATTTCGCTGTTGCTTGTTTTAACTCCACCCAAACCCTCCACTGACTAAGGGAGGGCTTCAAAGCTTTTGCCTCCCCATCTAAATAGGGGGAGGTATGGAGGGGGTTTTCGTTAGCAGGGTTTTTAAATCCTAAAGAAAACCAATCTTCATCTCTTTAACCACTTCTTTATAGCTCATCTCTTCGATATTGGTCAGCTCCGCCAGTGACATCGGCACTTCAACGCGTAGATCACTATCGATAGATGCTAGGTAGGCATTGGCTCTCTCGGTAGCAAGCAAGCCAAACTTATACTCCGCAATCAAGCGACCTTTACGCAGCAGTGCCTCATCCACTTTGGAGATGTCAGAGTTAAAGGTACAGATAAACTGACATTCTAAAATGTCGGAGAGCATACCATCGGCAATGTTCAAAATTGACGAGACCACATCGGTATTCACATCATCTGCGGTACGTTCAGCGATATAGTTTTCGCAATCCTCGAGTACCAAGATTGAATTTTTATTATCAATCAGCATCGACATAAACTCAGGGTCGGTCAGATAGCTGATCATATTGGTGGGCACAAAGATAAACTGTTTGTTGGGTACTTGACTGGTCAACCACTTGATGTAGTTGGTTTTACCTGAGCCTGCAATACCATGCAGCAGCACTACGCCTTTATTGTCGTTGGCCAGTTTATTCTTGATATGCTCATGAACTGGGGCAAAATCTTCGTTATACATCAAATTTAGCTTTAGCAAATATGGCTTAATACGATGGGTCTTAAATACTAGACCGTGTGTCTCTTTTAGCAGAATTGATACCTTGGCGTCATCCGACTCATACTTTTGCAAATAGCGGTCAAATAGCGTATTCATATTGGCAGGCGCTTGCGGATTGATTGACTCGTAATACACGTTGCTAATCTTGAGCATGCCATCTTGCTTGATACGCTCATCGTATTCGTTGGATAAGTCCATGTTGGCTAAGATAAATACTTCAAGCTCAGGGTGAAAATAGCACAGCTCACCGTCATAGCATTGGTTGAGCTTCATATCATAGTTGACGGTATAAAAATCTGTGCAGCGCTCAAACTCTTCGAGTAAATCGACAGGGATTACTAGGCTAGCATTACCCGTATAGACCCCCGGCAGGATATCATCGAGCAGGGACTCAAACGGATTGTACTTACTCAAATACTGACGATCATCCTCCTGCGCGGTCACCAAACATGGGGAGTCACTGGTCAGCGTCAGCAGTCTGCGGGCTTTAAAAAATCGAGATTGCAATATTTTCATAAATACGGTCCGTTGTTGAGCAAAAATTGGTGCTTAAAAATTATCTATCATACTCTTAAAATTCGCCACATTCTGAGTTGGATTTTGCTGCATTTAATTTTATATGGATTTGCTTCTATAGGCTAAATCTAGAAGGCCCTACGGCTGATTTTAACTCCGTGGGTTACGTCTTAACTGCACTCTCTACGAGAGCTTGTAAAAACTAACCCACGCTACGACATTTCCTAAAGTCACAGGATGCTTTGGTAGTGTATCCCACGGCCTAATCATTACAGATGAAATTTCGCAAGAATGTTCCCTCCTTTTCTAAAGGAGGGTTAGGGAGGATTTGCAGTTACACCCTCCTTTTATAAAGGAGGGCGGGGGAGGATTTAAAATGAAACCTGAAAGCCGTCAAAAAATTGCATGTCAATTTTCGGCTTGCAAGGGAAATTCTTTAAATAGAATTTCCAAAGGTAAATAAAATGAAACCGACCGTCAGTGCCTGGTAGTAAGGTCTAAAGTGTAACTTATGACCAGTGACTAGTTCGGGGCATTAAGTGTAAAAGGTACGCCTGCCCACGACGTGTAGCCGAGCCTAGCAGTATATTTTCAACCCCCTGCTTGGCTTAGTAAGGGGTCTGACACTCGCCCAGTCGGTTCCAAACTGGTATTCCCTCGACTTAGATTAGCCGGTAGGAAAATTCTTAAAACTCGGTGTTAACGGCCTAGAGCCGTAGCGTGCGGTTAGCGATAGCGTAACCCATGGATGTAGGGTGATAATTTCAACAGTTAGGGCAATTAAAATAACTATCCGAAATTATAGAGTAGCGATCTAGTCGACCAACTCAATCTGCCAATTATTCGACTGGATAACCAGATTAATCTGCCGAAGTTTCATTGCGATATCATCCGCTTGCTTTTGCAGGTCAGATATTGACACCATCACATTCCACCTTATCTCACGCGGGCTATAACGGTCTACTTCACCATGCGCCGCTTCGATAGCCTCAAGCAATAGCTTATGCCGCATCTCCAAGGTGTCGCGATCCACCAATAGCGTGAGCATCGACTGGCCTTTATCGGTCTTAGCAATGGCATTGGTGCGGTGAATCTGCTCAATCAAAGTATTTAGCTCAGTGATAATTTGGCTGGCTTGCAGCAAGAGCTCGTTGGGGTCTTCACTGGGCGTATCGCCTTCTTGTACTTTAACATTATTCTTAATGCGCGCTTTTAACTGAGCGAGATTTTTTTGCATATCACTGCGGATTAGTAGGGCTTCTGCTAGTTTCATTTTGATTCTCCTTAATACTTATAATATTTTTAATTTTCGTTAAAATTATATTTAGATTTCAACTAATAATCTGGTTTTATTTAAATAAATTCATAAGTATAATCAACATATTTCGAGTCGTTATACTTTTTATAAGGAATTTAAATTGAAAAAAGTTCTCAGTGTCTTAGTCGCCTGTTCTGCTTTAGTTCTAGCCGCTTGCGGTGGTGAAAGTGATAGCTCGTCAGAGGCTAATAGTAGCGGCTATATTGGCAATATGACATTACCCACGGGCAATAGATATACTTGTTCCTCTAAACCCGCCTATAGTTTATGTAAAGACGATAAAACCTGTGCGGCTAACTGTAAACTTATCGCTACTGATGCCCTCCCAGTAAACCCTATTGATCCTTCTGTAAAAACTACGTGTAAGAAAGAGGGCGTTAATATATATGGGACTAAAGGCAAATCCTGCATCATTCCTATCAATACTTTCAATAATTCTGATGGTAAGCGTCTAAATTTGGATTGTTCAGCTAGTGGTGGTGCAAGTATTGAGCCGAACATAAAAGCCGGTGGTAGTATCACTCTTAATGGCTATAAGTTTAGCTGCCGTTAAGACAAAAATTGAACTATCATTTGAGGTGCTGCTAATTTAGTAGTGCCTTTTTTATGGTCTCTAAATATAAATCCATATGAAAAATACGCTAACGTTAACCACACGCTACGTTCTTATACAATATAGCCATCCCCACCAAAAACCCTCAATCCTCCCAATAAAAAAGCCCATCATAAAAAGATACATAATCATCTGTTAATACTGTGGAAATGGTGACTCCTATATCTAGCGGAGTATCTAACGCTGCTTGCTTTAGACGTCTCAACCCCTTGGCAGTCAATATCTTTTCGACCTCTATAGCCAGTCCTGCCACTGCATCATTGGTTAAGTTATCCACCAGTTTACGACTGGGCAGGTAGCTACTGCGGCTGGCAGGATCAGCAGTTTTCCATGACTTTGACCCTTGCATAAACACATAGTAAGGTAAGTGTTTATGCACAAGGACGACCAGCCCTTCGTAGCTCTCAATATCAGCGGCAAACTTATTATCAAAGTCAGGCGTCTTTTTATAGAACCAAGCGTCATAAAAAGATGCATAGCCTGAGCTATAACTGTCTGGTTCTACATAACATAAGGCTTTCGTGCGACGTTTCACCTGTTTATACAGATTTTGATAGAAAGTCACCACAGTGCTTTCTCTACCGGTATGAAAAGGTGCCTCATGCCAAATGATATGCTTTTTCTCTAAATGGATTTGTATTATAAAGTCCAATAAATTTATTATTTTTGTCATGATTTTAGCCCTTTACGCACACTACTTGACGGAGAGTATGCACCACTTCTACCAAGTCACGTTGCGCATGCATCACTGCATCGATGTCTTTGTACGCTGCTGGAATTTCATCAATCACTGCAGCATCTTTACGACATTCTACGCCTGAAGTCTGCGCGATTTGATCAGCGACTGTGAATTTCTTCTTCGCTTCAGTACGTGACATTACACGACCAGCACCATGTGAGCATGAGCAAAAAGACTCCTCATTCCCTTTACCTTTTACGATAAAGGATTTCGCACCCATCGAACCCGGGATAATGCCGTATTCGCCAACGCGAGCACGGACTGCACCTTTACGTGTGACGAATACTTCTTCACCGTAATGCTCTTCTTTTTCCACATAGTTGTGGTGGCAGTTCACTGCTTTGACTCGCGCTTCAAACGGTTTAGTAATCACTTCGCGTAGGGCCTTGATAGCGTTTTCCATCATGATTTCGCGGTTCTTAAAGGCAAAGCGCTGTGCCCAACCCACGGCAAACCAGTAGTCTTCAAAGTGCTCCGTACCTTCTGCGAAGTAGGCCAAGTCTTTATCAGGCAAGTTAATAAACCATTTGCGCATATCTTCACGCGCCAACTCGATAAAGTAGCGACCGATAGCGTTACCCACACCGCGAGAGCCAGAGTGCAGCATGATCCAAACTTGGTTGGTCTCATCTAGGCAGACTTCGACGAAGTGGTTGCCCGTTCCTAGTGTTCCTAGGTGGTTCAGGTTATTGGTATTCTTCAACTTGGGGTGCTTCTGGCACAGGTAGTTAAAATCATCGACCAAGGTTGCCCAACCTGCCTTAACCGTACCATCCGGGTTAGACCAAGCGCCCACATCACGGTTCGATCCGCGACCACGGGTGGCACTACGACCATGCGGAATAGCTTTCTCTAACTCAACACGTAGACCACGCAGGTTATCCGGCAAATCGTTGGCGGTTAGGGTGGTTTGCACCGCCATCATACCGCAGCCGATATCCACGCCGACCGCCGCAGGGATGATCGCCTCTTTGGTCGGGATTACGCTGCCGATAGTGGCGCCCATACCGAGATGCACGTCTGGCATTACCGCCATCCATTTATAAATAAAAGGCATTTGCGAGGTCTTGATCAATTGCTCGCGAGCTTGCTCTTCGACAGGGACGCCATCGGTCCAAAGGCGGATCGGTGTACCGCCTTCCTGAATCACGCTGTGAGTAGTGGGTTGCATGGTATTCTCCTTAATCTTAATTATTAGTCATTCAATCTTCTCCACTTGCTATATAGATTGCGAAAGCTGTGCCAACTTATATTTCATAGTTAATATTTTTATCAAATTATTGATTTCATTATATAAAAATTTTAAATAGAAATTTTCTATATTTTTTGAGCACTAGTAATGGGTTTAGAAAAATAGTTAAATTTCTATATTTATATAATTTTATATATTTAGGCGAGAGCTATTTAAGGAGGTTTTAACCGCACAGCTCGCTCGTTGAATAAGGAAAGTTTTCAGCTTCTTTTCTTTTAAAGGCTTTCTATCTGTAAGGCCAATTCCTGCAACTTAGGCACAATATAACCAACATAATCCTCCGCTAGCCAATTGGCCTTCGGCACGCTGGCATTTAAGGCATGGGTGTATTTACCCGTAGCACGATCGAATAATGGCAAAGCTATGGCTAAAATATCGGGAGAAAACTCCCCATCCGATAAGCAGTAGCCTTGTTGGGCATAATTCTGCGAGCTTAAAGCTAGTATTTCTGCAGCTTGGTTGCGGTCTGCTAGAGCAGTGGATAGCGATAGGCTATTGATAAGTTGCTGCTGCTGATTGTGGGGAAGTACGGCGTAATAGGCCCGACCAATAGCGGTGTCGGCAATGGGTACGGAGGAGCCCACAGATAGGTTCACGGCGAGGCGGGCAGGGCTGCGGCAACAGGCCACATAGCGAATTTCTCCTTCGACTTCAGTACCAATATTGACGGAGACTTGGTGCTGCCGCGCAAACTCTCTCAGTAGCGGCATGGCATCGTCTACTAAATTATAGCGACTCCACGCACTGCTGCTCAGTTTCATTAAACTCTTTGCCAACTGATAGCGCTCATCCTCAGTGCGTTTTAATAAATCTAACCGTTCTAAAGTGTGAATCAAGCGGCTCACGGTCGCCTTTGCCAAACCAGTCGCAGCACAAATCTGCTGATGGGTCAGCGACTGCTCATGTTCAAACACACTGAGTACGAGCATCCCCCGGCCTAGAGCAATCACAAAAGCACGATCCTCGACCACTTTAGCTTGCTCAAGGGTCGCGGCAATCGTCTCACTCAAAGTGGTGTCACGCGCGGTAGGGGCGGTGGCTAGCTTATTATTCATAACTTTTATTTCCCTTCAAAAATGTTACAGCAGTAATTTTATTACCTTTATGCAGCGCAATTATCTTTACTTCACGGATAGCTTCTGCTTTAATAGTTTTATTAAGTGAAACTAAGTTTCGCAATGCGGAACTAGAGCCAGTTTAAAGGGTTTTTACTTTACCGGCAAGCCATATTTATTAATAACTTTTATCACGTTCAACCAATGATTCATATCAACATCATAGACATGACGACATTAACAGGGAGATAGCGATGTCCAACCATAGCAAGCCTACTTTTGAATGGAACGACCCGTTTTTATTACACGACCAGCTTACCGAAGAAGAAAAGATGGTACAGAATTCTGCGCGTAGCTTTTGTCAAAACGAGTTGATGCCGGGGATTAAAGACGCCAACCGTAATGAGACCTTTGACCGCGATATCATGTTAAAGATGGGCGAGCTAGGCTTGCTCGGCGTGACTATTGATGGTTATGGCTGTGCGGGTCTATCGAGCGTGGCGTATGGTCTAATCGCTAAAGAAGTGGAAGCGGTCGACTCAGGGTATCGCTCGGCGATGAGTGTGCAGTCGAGCTTGGTGATGCACCCTATCTGGGCGTATGGCACCGAAGCGCAAAAACAAAAATACCTGCCTAAGCTCGCGACGGGAGAATACGTGGGCTGTTTTGGTCTGACTGAGCCCGATTCAGGCTCTGATCCTGGGTCAATGACCACGCGTGCTAAAGCGGTCGATGGCGGTTATCAGCTCAAAGGCAATAAGATGTGGATTACCAATAGTCCTATCGCTGATGTGTTTGTCGTCTGGGCAAAAGATGACGAAGGGCAAATCCGTGGTTTCGTCTTAGAGCGCGGTATGGACGGGCTAAGTACACC
>Ga0098067_1000804_pt1 | contig 11058 bp, 4 predicted proteins | sample 26_taG_FD_92578 | JGI IMG/M metagenome (GOLD analysis project Ga0098067, IMG submission 92578) | Marine viral communities from Cariaco Basin, Caribbean Sea - 26_WHOI_OMZ | ecosystem: Environmental > Aquatic > Marine > Oceanic | place: Caribbean Sea: Cariaco Basin | collected 2014-11-09
CTTACGGTTTTGGTAAATAAATCCATGATCAGCTGTGATTAATATATTATTAGCATTAGCATTGGCTAGTTTTTTAATCACTTTAATCAAGTCATGCAATGTCTTTTCGGCAGCTTCAAAGGCCTCTCCCTCAGAGAGCATTTTATCGCCAGTATGATCTATTCGATTATGATAGATATAAATAACATCATTGGCTTTTAACAGCTCTCGACTACCTTTTCTATCAAGCTGCATAAAATCATCTGCTGTAATGGCCTCTCCTCGATCTTGTAATGCTGCTTTGAGAATTTTGCTTCTATTGGGCGTGCCTTGAGAGCTTTGCTCATTTACAAAGACTGTGCCTGTATCGTTGTCTGCAATGGATAAGGTCTCATTAGGTAACAAGGCTGCCATCCCAAGCTGGGTATAGCTAGGCAACATAGATAGCATAGGTTCTAGTTCAGCATTATAGCGATCTTCTTGACGAATCAAACTGACCAGTTCGTCTGCTATCTCATATCTCATTGCATCTGAGATAATGACGTATATTTTATTATTGTTCTCTAAGTATGGTTTAACCCAATGCTTAAAAAAATTATCTTGTCTAACTGCTACTGACGTATTCCACTGTGGTGCTGACTCAACAAACTCTTGAAAGCGATTCCCTAACCCTAGTAAGTAAACATTAGAATATAAATTTTCTACCTTGTCATTGAGATCTTTTAGAAGTGACACTTTTCCAGATGTAAGCTTATGGTAGATAAACTTACGGTAGAGTTGGTCAAGCTTATACCAAGACTGGGTATAGCGCTCTATGCCTTGATCTAGGCTATTCATATCAATCTCAACGTGGTGGAAGACAGATATAAATCGCGCAGCGTTATCAAGCGCCTGATAAATATGTTTAAATTCAGAATACCAGTGACTCTGGCGACGTTGACGAACCCAAACAGCAATTTGCTCAGCCGTAAAGTCACTCTCTAATACCGCACGAGCTAAGGCACTGATTATTTTTTCATCGATTGATCTAAAGTAATCGGTTTCGATTAATTGCTCAAAGTCACGATTGTTTAGATCATTTTCTATATCAAGGTAATCAGCAAAACGATCGGATAGTGTCTCAAAGCTGGCTTGATGGGGTTTACTGTCTTTCCAACGCTTCAAAAATACAAGCGCATCACTGGTCAGCTTGACCTGACCACCAGTTGCCATTGCATAGCTGGACTTAAATAACTCAATGGCAAAATCAAGAATGCTTGGTTGAGCAGACTTATAACCATAGTAGCGACTCATCTGTTCCCAAAAAAACTCATCAAGACCGCATCGACTTATCAGTTTAATCTTATCATCTTTTTCATACGCCAAATCCTGCAATAGACTCTCAACAATAGAATCCATTTTAGGCTCGCTTTTAGCGCATACTGCTAGCATTTTAAGCTGCATCGTACCCGAGCTATCATTAGGGGCTATCTGCTTACTCAAAGCCTCTTTACGGCTCTTGGCCTGAAAAAACTCCTTATGATCTTTTAATACCTCTGCAAACTCGATGCCTAAAGACAGCTCCGACAACCAAATAGCAGTTTGATCCGTACGGAATTCACCGTGTGCAAGCTGTACATCCAATAGCCAATTATCCAATTGTGCCGGTTGAGCGCCAGCACGATAGAGTAAAAACTTCTGGTTAGGCTGCTCACGCAATATCTTATATTTAACACCAAACTCATTATTGTTTAGTACTATTTTCTCGATACCATCTAGCGTTAGGCTGTCAAAGTCATCACGCAGCTCTTGCTTGGTGTCGTACCAAAAGACAATTCGATGACGCTCGAACAGCCTTTGTAATGAGTTTATAATACGATCATTCATGAACTAAGTCCTGTCACTTTCTTTAGTGCCTTGCCGAATTTAGGATAGTTGACCTTGACGCCATCATCTAGGTCGATTTCTACTTGCTGGGTCGCTAGCGGATAAAGTACGTCGCGTTCATACTCTTCCATCTCTGTGATCATTTTAGCAGTGATATCTAGCTTCTTTTGTGCTTTTGTTTTTTCACTTTGGCTTTGACTGCCACTAATTTTGATCGCACTAAGCTGGTCTTTATAGGCATTGAGCTTGGTGCGGAACTCACGCAAGTAATCGTTAAGCACAACACTTACTGTGTCAGGCTGATAGCGATGCATGTAAATAAGGGCATTGAAGTTACCGCTTGAGAACAGCCAATATATAGGCCGTTTTTTATAACGCTTAATATGATCGTTATAAAAGTCTTTTAAGAAGTAATCACGGATATCACGCGGTTTATCGTTCTTACCCAGTGCCAGCTCGATGAATTGCATGTTGCTTTCGTACTGCGCCTCACCAAACGCTACCTTGATAAATTTACGGAAGCGCTCAACGATATCATCGCTAAACCAGCCATCATCTAAGATAGGGATCACGTTGTTTTTATCAGGGGTAAAGCTTGGCTCTGGTATCTGTTCAAGATACTGATTAATTGTGTCGCCTTGATTGGCAAGTATTAGCCCAGGCTTATCTAAGCTATAGCGGCCAAACATGCAGCCAACGGCATACGAGATCAGCTCACGCATGGTATCGGCTAGCAATAAGGCTTCTAGCTCATCGCCCGTCTTATCATCACCGTAACGATAGTAAGGATTACAGGTTAAAGTGATTTCTTTTAGTGGAACTTCTGGGGTCAGCTCATCTTGTAAACCATAAGCATCGATAAATATGCGATTATTCTCTTCTTCTAAGCGCTGCATATCATCGGTCATTTGCTGCCATTGCGCACGTAGCTGTTGATAGGTCTCTTTAAGTGCTGGCTTGCGGTGTTGTTTATCTAGCAGTGGCAGAGTAGTAAAGTCCCATGAAGATTCATAAGCGTCCCAATCTCGTTTAGTTGTTTCTACTAAAGCATCAACATTTGATTTTACATCTTTATTTTTAATAATAAGAGCTGATATTGGAAGTGAAGCAATATTTCCTGGTAGAAAATTAAGAGTTGGATTCATTGCTTTTAAGAATGAGCTAGGTAACTTTGAGCATAAAAGTGCTAAAAGTTGGGGCAGATACTCCTTTCTTATTGGGAAAGCATTTGCTGATGCATCATTAAATAGAAAACCTAAAGGCTGGTACCTAGCAGCAAGTACTCCTGAAGATATCTTTGTCCAGGTAATACCTTCTGAGAAGATCTTATCTAAATTAAAATTATGAGCAAGTACCCTCTTGCCTGAACTATGCATTGTGCTTTGCAATTCTTTACCGTCATTTTGCCAGTTTACTACTGAATAGTTATTTCCATACCAACGACGAAATTCACCTCCTTTAGACTGAGGGAACCATTTAATCTTAGAGTGCCTAGATTCAGCTCTATTATAATTAAACCCAATATTCTCCACCGCAACTTCTGACCATTGCCTGATATAATAGTCATTATTACCTGTGATAAGACCAATGCGAGTTTCCGAGTATTCAGAAAAGCTTGGGTGCTCAATAAAACTATCTCGTAAATTTACACTTACCCAGTATGCTATAGGACTTCCTGGTATTTTTTTAAAATCATTTGCTGAGGCTCGATAAAGATTATTTAACTTCAATTTCTCACTAACTTCCAGAATCATATTCTTTTTTTGAAACTCGGAATTACCATTAACTAAACGTAAGTAGTCTCCCTGATAATCAAGGTCATTCTGTTTTTTTATAACAAAAGCTGTTGTTTGAACCACTTCTCCACCGATACTATCAAATGCTCTTGCTCCTAAGTGTGCCATAGAGGTAATAGTAATTTGATCAATAAGCTCTTCTCGAAATTCTTTAAAAGACGATAAAAACATCCAGCTATGCATAGTTATCATGGCCACCAACCCTTGATCGCGTACTAAATCAAGACTTCGTTCGATAAACATGGCGAATAAATCAGACTTACTATTAGGATATTTTTTCTTTGCCCAAGTACTTAGCTTAGTATTCATACCTCCACTACCCATATAAGGCGGATTAGCAACGACAACATGATACTGTGGACTTAAATAATCTGCCTGCTTTAAAAGCTTAAGCACCTTTTGATGAGTATTCCCTAAGAATAGTTGCCCTGACACATCAGCAGCATGTAACCGCTCTAAAGTTTCAGCCACATCTGTTAACGCTGGTCTGATTAACGAGCCAAAATTATCGACCTCATCAAACTGGCGCAGCGTCTTCTCTAAGTCAGTCGTAAATAAGTCACGACCGATAAAGTTCATATACTCATCTAGCTCATCATCATCAAAACTGATTGGCTCAAGCACACAGATGTTTGGACGGATACCCGTACTAAAGAAGCGACGATGGCGCGCGCGTGCTTTCATAGTTAATGCAAACGCTGCTAGCTCACCTGCTCGCTCATCGATCTCAATACCATAAAGGTTATGAGTGAGAATAAGCGTCGGTATCTCAACCGCATCGTAGCCTTGCTCTTCATAGATCGCATATAGCAAATCAAAAGCATAAGTCAGCATATGGCCTGAGCCACATGCTGGATCACATATCTTTAGATCTTTTGGACTCTCTACTTTTAGGTAGTCTGTATCATCATTGCCCTCAGCAGGCTTTATGTAGTACTCCATATGGTCAGCCAGCTTAGACTCAGGATGATTCAATAGCCATAATCGACCAAGCGAGTTTTCTACCAAATAGCGTACGATCCAGTGTGGCGTGAATAGCTGGGTCGCGGCTGGAATATTCTCTGGCGTGACCTTTTTATTTTTTTTAAGTCCAGCAAAGACATCATCTTTTTTATCTGAGATATAAAACTGATATAACCAGCCGATGACCTCAACGTCTTCACACGCCTCCTCTGGCATCGCGTCACGCATATCAGCCAATACTGAGCTGCTTGATAGTAGATCATCGGGCATGAGCAGTTCTGTATAGTCGTCAATGCGCTGAAATAAGAACGGCATAGACTCATGCCATTGATTACAGTACGCTACAAGCAGCAGACGATACACTTCCGCTTCTGGGTTGCGGCTGGGCGCTTTACCGTTTAGTAGATTCAGTATCTGCTCACGACTTTCTTCTGGTACGACCTTATCGTCCAAATCGCCTGATTTGGCTAGCGCCAGTACTTCAGGCTGAATATCACCTGTAGCAGGAGATACCACAAGCCTTCTGTTATAACGGTTCATATCCATAAAGCGCAATGCGCAGAATCGATTGAACCAAATATAAGCGATACGCTCAATGACTTCTTGCTCAGATTGCTGACGGGCAAGATCCTCTAGCTTTTTGACCGCAATAGGGTTTTCACGTCTGGCTAGGCTCTCCTCCCCCAGTACAAAGTTAAGCTTGGTTGCTACTTGTTCGATCAAGGTGACACGTGCTGACTGAGCAAATTTTTTGAGTTTAGTCGTTTCCATCAGATATAGATCCTTTTGCCTTTACGTATTTCGCTGAGCAGTGCTTTACTCATCGCTTCTAGATAACGCTCTACATCGGTCTCGTTCTCTAGCCAAGCTCGGCCATAATCCACGCTGATTTTGTTTGAGTTGATATAATCATTTTTAGGCTCACTCACCTGTTTAGGTTCAGATAGCGCAGACACCTGTGACTGATCTTTATCACTCTTATTACCATTGTCAGTGCTTACCTTTGTAGGCGCTGGCGGTGGCTTAGGCGTTGCCATTACTACCATTTTTTGCAATAAATTTGAATAGCCTTTATCTTTGAAATACTGCAATCTATCATTAATAACGGCAATCAACTTCTCTTCATTGATATTATCAATCAGTTTTGTATAAGGGCCATCAAGTTCTGCCTGTCTGATATCTGGCAGTTTTTTATACTCATCCATCTCTTGCATACGCGACTGCATTTGCTTAAGCGCTTCAGTCGATTGGCTACGAGCTTGCTGTAGCGCATCATTGACCTTGTCTTTCAAGCTGCCTAATAGCACTTTTACTTGTTGGATTTTACTGCCTTTATAGATAGAGGTATCGTTTAGACTGGCCTCAAGCACCCTTACCTGTTCTTTTTCTATATAGTAAAAGTTCGCCGACTCATTTTCTAAGAAGTTTTTAGCCTCATCGTAGATGCCTTTTTGTGGGCTATTCATAAACCTATGGATTGGATCTAGTACCTGCTCTTTTAAATCCAAAATCTCATCTTCAGTATCTGGATCTAGCTCAGTTAAGTACCATGTATAAGGCTCTTTTACTATCGTTTTGATGCGTCTGATAGCAGGTTCTAACGTGGCTAAAAAAGGATAGGTTTTTGAATCTGCTAACCAACTTTCAAGATCTGTAAGCATTGCTTTAAACGTATCAATCGTCTCATTGCCTAACGCTTTGGCTTCAGTATGACTAGGAGGCTTAGCAAAAAAGTCTTCATAAAACTCTTTTAATTGACGAACTTGTGACGCGGTAAATTCAACTTGTGGTTCTAATACTAAATTGCTTTGTTGCTTACTGTTGACTAGAGCGCGGGTAAGCTCGCTATCCTCTAATACATTGCCATCCATACGTACTTCGACCTTGCCATTTGCACATAGCTTGGCTAGTGTCGCTAGCACTGCTGCATAAGACCATCCATAAGGCTTCGCTTCAAACTGAGTCAACAAACCTTTTACAGTAGTGCGTATGGCTGACTTGGTATTTCTTTGAATAAAAGCCAATACCTCTCGCTCTGGCTCAGCCAGTGCCAAAGCATCGTCACCTAGCAAGTCTTGTTGTGAGGTATCAAGAATATTGACAACGTCATTTTCTGTATACGCCATATCACGCAGCATACGCAAATTAGGGTACGCTCGGGAGACCAGTTCATGAAAACCTTTTTCAATGCGCTGTTGGGCTTCCTCTGTATTAACATCAATCTCTATACCTGCTACCAGTAGCTTAGCTTGACCTATAAGAATTTTTACTCGTTGTAGCAGCTCGACTTCACGTTTGGTATTCTGTTGTCTTTTCTCGCTTAAGATACGTTTTACGGTTTCTTGCTGCGCAATAGAGTATTGTTGTTTGACATATTTCTCTGTACGCTTGTACATCGTTATGTCACTCATTAAGCGTGAATCAGCTGGCAACACCACAAATAACTCATCACTAGAGAAATTTGATTTATTAGACATCATCTCATCATTTTCAGCGTGTTCATAAAATGGACTGATAATATTGATACCAATTTCATATTCACGGCCATATAACTTATCATCAAGCTTTCTTGAAAAAGCATAATCCTGCCCTTGACTGCCAGACGCACCTGCACTGTAGCGGATTTTTCGAGTTTTTATAATTTGATCAAAAATTATACTTTCAAGCTCATTAGCAACATCCGCGGATTCCACTTCTGTATTCTTGATTTCTTGTTCAATATCTTTTTCTTCATCAGTGAGATATTCATATATCTCCCCTGTACGCTGCACGTAAGTCTGATCTTCTAATAGATTGAGCGCCTCTTCTACGCGCTGGCGCAATACAGTGATATCTTCATCAAAACTGCTGAGCATCAAAACACAGGTATTACGAATGGTAGCTTTGAAGCCATCGACATATTTAACCAAAAACAATGCCTTTAATACTTGCACTGCAAATTTATTATCTAGATGGGTTTCTGCATTGATAACTGCCCGTTGGATATTGGACTTCAAGGCAGTACGAATACCTTCAAACATCAGATCAAAAGTTGCTAGCTGACCTATGTCATGATCACTTACTTTGATCGCTACCTGCTGAAACACACCTAACATAGAACGCTCACCCACTGAGCTATGCTTACCTTCAAAAGCATTGTGTGATGACAGATCAGCGATGGCTGACTGAAACAAGCTAAACTGATAAGGAATGAAAGGATAGCTGTTTATGAAATGTGCTTCATTCTGAAAGTTTTGATACGTTTGTGAGCCATCAGCAAAGTCAAATAAAGTTTTAAAGTTATTTGATTGATTGGCATAAACATTAGAGAGCAGCTGAGCGCCTTCATCAGTTTTGACTAAAAGACGCTTTTGAATGACCTCTGCTACGTTTGCACTGGTAAGCTTCATGCGGTTGGCAAAACGTGCTTGGATTTTTGAGAAGTCATTACTTTGTTGTTTGCCCATCTCACCGACGACAGTGCCCATATCTTCTTGAGCAGTCACGATAATCCAAGATCGACCACGAGACTTAGTTGCCAAGCTTTCAGCGATAGTTTGCAAGTTAGTCATGAGCTTGACGTTCTCGGCAATATATTGACCTACCTCATCGACAAAGAAGTTCAGCCTAAACTCATCATACCCATGCTCTTTGATTTGGCGTTCAATATAGTCATCAACTTGTGCTGCAAAATCCTCAATCGATACATGGTAGTCACTACGATATTTATCCAAAATCCCTGTTACTGAAGATTCGTCTGTTTGTGTAATTTGACTATAAGCTTGGGCTATACTTTTTGATTCAAATAATGACTGCTCTCGCCCTGTTGTCCATGGTTTGTTTGCTATGGATTCATAAACTTCTTTAAAGCTATTATAGAGACCGCGACTATCGAGATCACGCTCAAACTGAGCGATATAGCCTTGCTTACCATAGTACCCACACATCTCATCAAAGACTTTGACAAAGACCGACAATAAAGCATCAACCTCTGTTTTACTGATAACGTCTGCTTTTTGATCAATATTAAACAGTATACTTTTTGAAGGGATTGACACTGCCTTTTGAAGGCCAGTACTCAATAATTGATTATCACCACATTTAGGTAAAAACAGCTCAAGCGCTGACGCATCGTCGATCCTTCTATTCTCAAGTAATAATGCCAACATTTTTAATAAGTGTGATTTACCAGAGCCGAAGAATCCAGATAGCCAAACACCATTAGCAATCTGATAATCATTATAAGCGTCAAAAAAAGAGATCAGACGATCTTCAACCTCATCAGTTAGCACATATTCTTCTAACTCTAAACGCAGGCTAGCCTCATCATCAGCTTTGATAACACCCTCGATCGGGCGGTTTACTGGTTTTTGGAAAATACTTTTTAGAGCGGTCATGCCTACCTCATTATAATTATACTTCGCAGTGATAAATGTTAAATGCCCGATAATACTTGTCGTCGTGCAACCTACCAAATAAGTCAAGCGATGCACCAGACTCTAAAGAATGAGTATAGGCACCGGGGAAAAAGATAACAGTCGGTTTGTCTTTTGCGGTACTTTGTAAGTTATTCAAAACGTTATGTGAACGTATATAGGGAAAGACCTCCCCAACACCTGATAGAAACAAAACATCATAGTCCGTATCATCTAGCTCCTTAGCAATAGCTGGTGCCAGATGAGACTCAGGATCTAAAACTCCCTGAAGCAGCTCTTTGAGTTTTTCTTTTGCAACCTTTGACTCCATCTCTAGTATCTGCTCAAAAATCTCACGTTCCTTGAGTAGCTTTATAGATAGGTCATATAGATTAATACTTAACACATTGATACCTTGATTCTTCAACTGCTTGGTGAGTTGATCTTCAAGGCGCAGCATCTCATTTACTTCTTCTGGTCTGAATGGACATATAAAGAATGGCACTTCATTACCTAGACCTTGCATCTTAAGAAAGCGTTCGCTTGAAATCACAGCGAGAAGATGATCGTAACTTTGCTTATCACATGCATTTATATCGCTTGTAGCCATGGTGACACCCCTTTATACCGCATTTTCAGATACTGTGAAGTACATGATATCTCTGCCCCCATTGCGCTCAATGACGTCTAACAAACGTGGGCTTAAAATAGTAGCTTGGATATTATTTTTACCGTCCAAGAAGTCAGCTTCTCGAAGCATTTTGAATAGCACCTGTCTGAGTTTTTTCTTTGTACTTATACTTAAACCATCAAGCTCACTATGCCAATCACATTTGCGATTAAAGAATACATCGAAATCTGAGTACTGAAGATCTGGCTTAAAAGTGATGAAACGCTCTCTTAATACTTCAGTAGCAAAATCAGCAATAAATTTATGATGTCGACAGACTGCCATCCATATCAGATAAGCTTGATCTTTATGACTACTATTCACAAGTAATATAAGCTCCTCACTGGTAAGGGTGCTCAAACGAGATATAATCTCATAACTTATTCGCTTTAGTGTACTGACTGCTCTTGATTGAAGGACATTATTGGCAATAGCTTTGTCTTTTACCTCATTCCAACTCCCAAGCTCAAGGTATAACTTAGCTATCGTCACTGACTCTGACTGTAGCAGCGCACCAGCTGTAAATGACATATTGTATTTTTGAATATCCATCTGTTGCTACCTGCTTATAAAAATGCTCGACCTATATTCAGAGGTTATGCATTTTTGATAATAATTACTATCTTAGGATAAGGTAATAAAAGATGACATTGTACATGGTTCTATATATCGCTTAAATAGTCGGAGCCGATATAGTCCTCACTATAGCTTTTATGCTCATACAACCTACAAACAACATTAAAAATTAACTGAGTATTTAGATAGTTTTATCTGTCTGTATTAATATAATAAATGCTATATAAGAAAGACAATAAACTGCTATTTATGCTATCGTAGACTATAAACCACAAAATTTTGTTAAAAGCCGCTGACTATGATTACTTATATCCGATTTGATAATTTTTACTCTTACCCAGACTCAACGGAATTATCATTCACGCTAGGCAAGCAGCCAACTGAGTCTAACTATGACTTTTATATTGATACTGAGCATGATCAGTATCGGCTCAATAAAGTCACAGCGATCTTAGGTGCGAATGGCTCCGGTAAGACGCAGCTGCTTAAAGCAGTATCGTTTTTGCGCTGGTTTATTTGTGGCTCTACTAGCAGCCTTGATTCAGAAGACAATATCCCGTATAGCCCTTTTGCGCTGAACCAAAACAATACATCTGAATTTGAGATGAGTTTTTTACTCAAAAATACTGATGGTGTTTATGAAGAATATCGCTATGAACTAACGCTTAGCCAAAGCCGCGTGATCAATGAAGCGCTATATAAAAAGACCAGTCGCTTATTTAGCTACGTTTTTAGCCGTCACTATGATGGTGATGAGATGGTTTATAAGCATCGCAGCTTTGTCATCCCATCACTTGCAGATGACGTGAAAAAA
>Ga0098067_1000806_pt1 | contig 11037 bp, 12 predicted proteins | sample 26_taG_FD_92578 | JGI IMG/M metagenome (GOLD analysis project Ga0098067, IMG submission 92578) | Marine viral communities from Cariaco Basin, Caribbean Sea - 26_WHOI_OMZ | ecosystem: Environmental > Aquatic > Marine > Oceanic | place: Caribbean Sea: Cariaco Basin | collected 2014-11-09
CTTAGTATTAAAAGACGACATCTTTTTGAAATGGAAGTCTACCGTTATTAATGGCATATTTGCGGTTGCCTTAATCATCAGTGTGTTTATCAACAAGCCACTATTGAAATTGGCGATGAAGACTGTCTTTACCCTTACGCCTTCGGGTTGGAATAAACTGACGCTAGCGTGGGCAGCTTACTTTATCCTCATGGCGGGGCTACAGTACTATTTCGCTTTCTACACTTCAGAGCAGACTTGGATTGACTTTAAATCCTATGGTTGGATTCCGGTCATGCTAGTCTTTATGATTGGCCAGTTTGTGTTTCTTAAAAACCATATTAATCCCGAAATTACGGATAAATCAAAACAATAATAAGACTATTTTTAATCAGCACAGTTTTTGCAAACCCACTTTTAATAAGCGCTTTTTAAGGACATGCTATGCCATTATTCGCCATCATTGGTCATGACGTTGCCAACAGTAGCGAGCTGCGTAAAGCCACTCGCCCCGCCCATGTCGCTAGACTCAAACAGTTAGAAACTGAGGGTCGTTTAGTGATAGCAGGGCCCACACCGATTGCCCATGACGCTACGGCTATGTCAGGCAGCATCATTATTGCGGCTTTCGACTCGCTAACAGCCGCACAAGAATGGGCGAATGCAGACCCTTATTTTGCGGCGGGCGTTTATAGCCATGTCGATATCAAACCTTTCGTACAGGCTTTGCCACAAGTAGAGGCTCCATGAAGTCTATGAAAGATGGGAGCTCTCAACCTACTACTGGTCTGTCCTTGACAGGCTTACTGCCCAGTTTAAGCGCCGCCTTACTCAGTAGCGTTTTGCTGATGACCACGGTGGTAGCAGCGCCTACGGTAACTGTGACCGACCCTGCCACTGGTCAGCCTATGCCACCGGCTACAGCAACTGAGGGTGCGGCGACTCCTACAGACCCTAACGCGCCTACTAATGGTGTGTCGGCCTCGCCAGTAGTGGACCCAAATAGTTTAGCCGCCCAGCTGCAACCAACCGATAATGCTCTATCAGCCGCTAATCAAGAGTTACTGAGTCGCAATGCCAAGCTACAACGCGAAGTGAATGACCTGCAAACTCAAGTCAACGTTTTGATTTATGAGAGTAAAGGTCAGATGTTTTTATACGGGGCCTTTACCGTTTTAGTCAGTTTGTTGGTCGGGATTTTTGTCTCGTGGCTAGTATTTGTGCGACGTCAGCGTTGGTAAATGGCAGTTGTAAAATAATTGCGGCAACAGGCTATAAATTAAGCTTATATTCAACTGAGCGCGCAAAGCTTTTATAGCCCAGTGCGCTAGTGCCACCTCTAAACTACGTTTAAAAACTACCGCTCCTTTACCCTCTTAGCTTTACTCCTTTATTTTGCTTAAGCACTCTTATGGCCATACCTCCAGATCACCTCGCTACCCCTCCTACTCAATCAGCGCCTGCCAGCTTTGCACCCCCAGTAGCCGGTATTATTACCCCTGCTCCTATCGACTGGCACACGGATGAGTTGGGGCATACCGTACCTTTTTCACGCGCTTTCGGCGATGTTTACTATTCGCTAGTAGATGGGCTGAATGAGTCACGTTATGTGTTTATCGAGCGCAATCAACTGCCGGAGCGCTTTAAGCAACTGTTTATGCAGGCGGATAATGCCCTAGCCTATCAACCTACCTTTACTATTGCCGAACTGGGCTTTGGGACCGGGTTAAATCTGCTGACCACTTGGCAATTATGGCGTGAGCTAAAAGCGCAGTATTTGCTTAATAATGTCACTGCCAACAGTCTTACTCCACGCCTACATTTTATTAGTACCGAAAAGTTCCCGCTTGCTAAAGCGGATTTGGCGCAAAGCTTAGCCAGTTGGCAGGCTGCAGAGCCTGAGCTACAACCTTTAATTGCTAAGCTACTGGCTCAGTACCCGCCCCTTATTGAAGGCTGTCATCGCTTGCATTTGGCGGACGATGTGACCTTAGATTTATGGTTGGGCGACGCCAATGATAGCTTAGCAAAGCTCGATAATAGTGTTGGGGCTGCCGTTGACGCTTGGTTTTTAGATGGCTTTGCCCCGTCTTGCAACGAGTCGTTATGGGCGGAGCAAATCTTTACCCAGCTGCAGCGCCTTTCGCGACCAGGGACGACGGCAGCTACTTTTAGCTGTGCCGGTGTGGTCAAACGTGGGTTGCGAGCTGCGGGATTTCATGTCACTAAGGTGAAAGGGTTTGGACGTAAAAGAGAAATGCTTACGGCGACTGTGCCCGATCAAACGATAGAAAACGCGTCTGACAACTACCCTACAGTTCCTTTATTTAGCCACTATCCGCGAAGAGTTACGATAATCGGGGCGGGAGTCTCTGGTCTGATGAGCGCTTGGACCTTGGCACAGCGCGGTATTCAAGTGCTACTATTAGACAAAACCGCGCCACTAGCCGGTGCCTCTGGCAACCCGCGCGCCCTACTCGCCCCTAAGATGACGCCGATTCATCATGTCGCTGAGCATTTACACACCACGGGCTATTTATATAGCGGTCGTCTATATCGCCAACTTGATAATAAAACCGCTGCTGAGGCAGACCAAGCAATAGCTGTTAACGCGCCTATATTTACCCCTACAGGGATGCTGGATTTACTCACTAAAGCCAATATTGATACCCAGCAGATTGCCTTATATCCTGATGATTTAGCGACCACTTTAGCTAATGAAGAGGCGCAAACTCGCGTGGGCTTAACGCAGCAAGACTTCACAGAAAATTTATACCTACCACAGTCCGGGTTAATCAATCCCTACGCTCTAGCGCAAACCCTCTTAGCGCATCCATTAATTACTTTTAAGCAGCGCCAAATTACCCAGATAGACAGCCCAATAAACAGCGCTACCGTTAGGCTAATTTGTGCAGATGGGGAAGTTATCGAAACGGAAAGAGTATTAATTGCAGCGGCTTACGCCAGTTATCTATTAGAGTCACGGATTTTTGATTTCCGGAAGATTCGTGGCCAGTTGTCTTGGTTTAGCCCTACCGCTGAACAGCTCAAGCATTTGCCAAAACTGCCATTGAAATACGCAGGCTACTGCACCCCATTTACACCGCAGCTTGGCGATGAGCAGCTTAATACGTTAACCCCGGGTCAACCGCAGTTTTTATTTGGCGCTAGTTTCGTTCGTAATGATACCGCTACGGAAGTACGCGAGTCGGAGCACCAAGTGAATTACACTAAATTGATTACGGCATTACCAGAGTTGGCAGCCGTCGTTTCTCCAGAGACCACGGAGTGGCAAGCTCGTGCTGGTATCCGTGCGCAAACCCCAGATTATCATCCGCTAGTGGGACCGGTCGGGATAGAGCCTACTCAAAATTGCTATAATGATGCGAAGATATGGACCCTTAGCGGTATGGGTTCAAAAGGCTATGCTTATGCGCCTATTTGTGCTGAAGCACTGGCGGATATCATGACTGGTAGCTTTGCCCCATTATCCGAGCAAATGCTGGCGAAATTATCACCCAATAGAGCCCGCCTGCAAACTGCGCTGCAAAATTAACGCTTAAACAGGCATTATCTTAGCCCAAGTTGCTATCGTCGTCTTCTGGTCTAGCAGACTTCCGGATACCCGCAAATAGAGAGCTGCTTTCATTGGCTTTAACCGCGCTAGTTTTCGGCAGTATTCTATCCGCTTGCGCCAAATCGCGTGTATTTTTCTGAATGGTTATGGCCGCAAATAGGCTCAAGGTAAAAGCCATCACATAAAACCCTCTTTCGTTTAACGGCAGCGTATCGGCATTATAAAGCCCTACCAACATCAAAATAACTGCTACCGCAAACGCCGCCCAACTGATCATATAATACAAATTCGTAGTGGGAATACCCTCAGCCTTATCGCGTAAGGTCTTTTGCAAACTAATCGCAGCGTACAACCCTAGAGCCAACACCGCAAAATAATAGCCTTTTTCGCTCAACTGTAGCGTGGTAGCATTCCATAAACCTAGCAAGTACGCCAATACGCCCACTAGCATTACCGCCCATGAAGCCCCAATATAGGCGGCTGTCGGACGATAAGCGGTCACTGGTCTATCTTCCTGATAATTGGTCATTACCCTGTCCTTAAATTATAATTTTTATTAGATAGCGCTATTATAAGTTCCGCAATGTAAGACCCTAAATATAGCGACTTAATACAGTTATTAGCTCATTTACACCTTACCATAGCATGATATTTCATCATTTTATATCATTGCTATATTAGCGCTTATAAATCCTTGCTCGGTAAAAGAAAACTATCTTATGGCTTATTATCAAACTACCCTGACTTTGCCCCCTTATGCACGGGGTATTCATATCATTACCTCCCACATTCGCCAAGCTATTCGTGAACTTATCCCTAACGCGGCGCAAGCGGGTTTAGTTCACTTATTTTTGCAACATACCTCAGCCAGTCTCGCTATCAATGAGAATGCCGATCCAGATGTGCGTTTAGACACGGAAGATTGGCTTAATAAAGTGGCGCCAGCTGACCAACCTGAGTACCGCCATACTTTGGAGGGCTCTGATGACCTGCCCGCGCATTTTAAAAGCATGATGCTGGGGGTGAGTTTGACGGTGCCTTTGGTTGCGGGTGAACTAGGGCTTGGGATTTGGCAAGGTATTTACTTGTGTGAGCATAGAGATTACGGTGGTAGTCGAAGAGTGGTCATTACGGTGAGTTGTTAATAGCCTAACGCTTTAATTTCTAAACGATTAGGTAGATTGTTACCGCAGCGTGATTGTGCTTAAATGAGCGTATCTTCTTATTGATTAATTGGCCCTTATGACTATTCATTGGCATTCTATGACTCGTATAGCGAAACCCACGGCTACCCTATTGACTACGGTACTCATCACTGCATTAGCCCTCAGTGGCTGTGATAAAGCAGAGCAACCAGAACCTCCTGCCGAAACAGAGACCCCTGTAACGACTGCACCGCCTCAAGAAGTGCCCGTAGTGGTGCCTATTGAGCCTGCCGCTGCTCCTGAAGTAGATAATGCCATCGTTACCAATGAGACCGAAGCTGCCGCACCCATCAGTGGTGAAAGAGTGGATGACTCAGGTAACCAAGTAGCACCTCCTGGTGCCGATCCAGACGTCGCCATTATTGGCACGCAACTGTCTAATGTCGATTATAAAAACGACAGCGGACAATCGCTAAAAGTCATCTATGAAACTTCGGTCAGCGGTGAGCTGAATGCCATCACGACTTTGCCATCCGGTAAAAAAGTGACCTTGACCGCTACGGCAGGCCAAGGCAATAACCCCACTTATACCTCAGCAGATGGCAGTATTGATTTGGTGAGTCATGCGGGCGGCGGTTCAGTAGATTTGATTCAAAATGGTCAGCCTATGAGCTTTAAGGCGATCAGTGCTGAAGCAGAAGTGATTCCGCAGTAATCAATATTAAGTATGAGTACTCGTTCTCGATTACTAGAGTTGCGCTCAAACTATATAATAGCGATGTACTAGCGAATTAGTGACGAGTCAATTTATTCTGTAAAGCTACTAATTTTGAAGTGAGTACCCCAATGCAGTTAAAGCGTCTTAATCGTCATTTAGCTGCATTTTTTTGTGGCTTAACCTTTAGTCTAATCGCCGTCTACACCACTGCAGCGACCCTTACCCCCTATAAACCATCCCCTCAATTAGCGGCTACCAAGCTTGCCTCTTTAGACCCTATCGACCAGATGCCTCTCACTCAGCAGCACAGTTTTAGGGGGTTACTGCAACATTATCAGGATTGTTTTTTAACTAGGGTAGAGCCCTCCCTTCATAGCGATTTACCGAATACCTTTGCGGTAGATATCTTTGAGCAGCATAACCAAGATTGTGGCGGCGATCCCAACACTATGCCGCGGCGAGCGAGCTATCTTATCGATAATTACGGGCGAATTTTCTATGAGAATATTGCAGATAGCACTTTAGATTTGCAGTTTCAATTTAATGAAGTGCCTGTCATTATTAACTATATGACTCAGTTTCAGCACCCTACAAAAGCGATATTTAAGCGCTACGGTATAGACCTACAAAAGGTGTGGCAGATACGCCGCTACTGACCGACCTGCAAAATAAGCAAACCACGGTTACTCGCCAGCAATTATTTCAGCAATTGCTTAAAGCCAATGGGGGTTGGGATTTTATGCTACGTAGTGAAGACGGTCATGAGTATTATATCGAGGGCACTAAGAGAAAAGTCATTGATCTGCAAAGCTATTAGAGATAGCTATTAGAAAAAGGTATTAGAGAAATAATGCTAAAAGAAGGCATGGGGAAAACAGCTAAGAAATAGAATAAGAATAGCGATTAAGAAAAATGGCTACGAGAATAATAAAATTTAACACAGAAGATTGATTTATAAAATGCTACGGCTTTTGCACAGTAGTATCATTAACACGCTACAAGGAGTTGGTTAATTAAAATCATAGCAAAACCAACCGTTAAAAACCCGTATTGCGGTTAAACATTCCCAGCACCCAACTGCCCACCGACCACATTAGCCACCCTAATAACAATAAGACGATAATCCCCAAAATATCAGGAATTCTTAGATACAGCCAAGCGACTACAGGGTTGCGCCAGAGCTTAGAGTTTTGCTGTTTGTTTTCTAACGACTCGTGCAAAAAAGGCCGCTGCAAATGCATAGTCTCATCGATGCCATATTCGTCATGTAGATGCTGATGAACAATCGTGAGGGTCTTGCGACTTGGACGAATAAAGATATCTAGCAAGGTGCCTACCGCCGGCACTACCCCCACCACCATATCTATTAAAGCCAATTTTATCGCTGGGGTCATTTTCTGTACGGGCACACCCAATTGCCGACCCAAAATAAAGGCATAACCTGTCAATATTAACCCCGCCACATCTCCTGCTATCGGTACTGTCGATAGTGCCGCATCCGCCCCAATACCTTGCTGGGTAAAGGGAATCCGTACTAGCGAATCCATAGTGTTGGCAAATTTTGCCAGCTTGCGCTCAGTGGCGATGACCTGTTCACGCGTGAGGCCTTGCTGCGCCAGATTGTCTGCAAATACTTGTTGTACCTGACTATCATTACCTTTGCCACGACCACCAAACAGTCGCGAAGGCTGCTTTACGTGGGTACTATTCACATCTTTCATAAGCGGTTCCAACACAGTAAAGACAGCAATAAAAGCAGACGGAGTTTGCGCAAAGTCAATTAATATAAACTAGCTGCTTAAACTCACCCAAGCACAACTTACAGCTACCAACGCAAAGACGTAACGCCCCACCCAGATATTGGCTAAAAACGCTTGAAAACAAGCCATAGGTTCACGGGTGGCACAGGCTGCATTCTGCTTGGTAAACATCATTGCCACCAAACCGAGGCCAAAGATAGGAATCATGCCCAACTTGGTCTCGCCAAAATAATGCCACAATATGATGCCCATAGTGAGTAGAAATGCTACCTGTAAGATCGAGACAATTACCACATCATAGCGACCAAATAATATCGCGGTAGATTTCACCCCAATCTTGAGGTCGTCTTCTCTATCGGCCATCGCATACTGGGTATCATAAGCTACGGTCCAGCACATATAGCTGAGAAATAGCAGCCATGCCCAAATATCGGGCGCCCCTTGTACAGCCACATAAGCCATAGGAATCGCCCAGCCGAATGCTGCCGCTAAAAACAGCTGTGGCAAATGGGTGTAGCGCTTCATAAAAGGGTAAATAAAAGCTAAGAAAACCGCACCAAGCGACCAGTAAAAGACTTCAATCGGTAAAAATAACAGCAAACTGGCGCTTAATAAGGTTAATACTAAGAAAGCCCCTACCGCCTCCTTGCCACTTAAGCGTCCATCCGCTAAGGGTCGACCTTTAGTCCGACTAACATGACCATCGACCTTACGATCCGCAAAGTCATTAATGGCACAGCCTGCCGCGCGCATTAATATTGCCCCAAGCGCAAATATCACCACTATTTTAATGCTGGGTAACGCCCCAGTTTCGGCACTACCCGTACCAAAACTCGCTAAAAATACGCCCCAAAGTGTCGGCCATAATAGCAGCTCGATACCCACTGGCTTATCGAAACGGGTCAGCTGCATATAAGCGGTGAATTTTTCTTTTAAACTTAGCGATCTTTTCGATATCGGCATGGTATTGGGTTTAGTCATAATGGCTATTATTAATCTAGGTTAGCAATGAATAAAGAAGACTTGTTAGAGATAGTTTTCATCTTACGTGAGTCTAACGGTGAATACTATGCTCGGCAAAATTAACCAAAATAGCCATCAAAACGTACTACATCATTTTGCCAAGACTCATCAGGACTGTATCCTGCTAAATGGGGCGCACTTATAGGGCGCTTGACGATAAGGCGTCGGCTCGAATTGTCTATGCCAGTCTCCACACTCTCTTGCTTGGTGCTATGAGTTATCGCTGCCTGAGCTAATTCAAATAATTTGATTTCTGCTTCCGAGGTCGGCGGCGCAACTAACCCATGCAAAGCTTGCATATTTTTGCCCACCTTCGCGCCTTTACCCGTTTTACTATTGTCATAACTGTCATCGGGAAACATCGGGTCCAGATATACTGTGTCGTATTTAACCGTATTCGCAGCAGGACTTGCTAAATAAGCTTCTGCTGTATTGTTAATAATGGTCAATCTGGCCATCAGCTTTTGCCAATTGCGCTCGCTGGCCATCTTTTGTTGCTCAACCAATAATAATAGCGCTAGTAACGGCTGCTGCTCTAGCATAGTCACTTGCGCGCCAGTACTCGCTAGAATCAAACTGTCATGACCAAAACCTGCTGTAGCATCTAACGCCTGCATATCGGCAGTTAATTTGGCGGCTTGTAATAACAGTTCAGACTTACGCCCCGCACTCACAATACGCCGTTGCAGTTTCGCCCAATTGGGTGCCACACTAATCCCATCGATAAGCAGGCTAAGCTCGCCTTTGTCATCAATAATGAATAAAGGAGTGCTGTAATCGCTACTCAATTGTTGGCGGTATTTTTGCGTGAGTTTATGTGTACTGGCGCTAGGGGTTAGCGAGAGAGGTAAGTGATGGTGTGCGATAAGCTCTTGAATAGCAACCAACATAGCAGGAGCCGTGTCAGCATCAGCACAAGGGGCGTAAAGTAGCGGTACAGACAGTAAGCTCTCTGGATGCTCTGAACTATCTTGCTGTGTCTGCATACCCTGCCCCTATTATTAATCAATGACTTAAGCTATTTATGGTTCAGTAGTGCTGCTAGTCTGAACGGCGACCGAGATCTAGCCTTGGATATTGTAGCCAAATGCCCAAGCAGCGATCAGCACGATAATACCGGTGACGATGCGCAACCAAGCAAAAATAGTGAAGTCACGGCGACTGACCCAAGCTACTAACCAACGGATGCATAACAGCGCTACGATAAAGGATACCGCAGTACCAATGCCCAGTACGAGCCAGTCTTCAGTCGTGCTTAAAGCGTCTCTATGTTTGATTAAATCGAGTAAACCTGCCCCTATGATGTCGGGGATGCCTAAGAAAAATGAAAATTCGGCAGCGGCTTTACGAGATACCCCTAACCATAGCGCGCCAATAATGGTCGAGCCTGAGCGTGAAGTCCCAGGAATCAGAGCCAAACATTGAAATAGGCCGATCATCAGCGCCGTCTTTAGCGACACTTCTTCCGCTTCATGAGCAATGATAGGCTTAGGATTTTTTTCGACATAAAAAATCAGCAAACCACCAATAATCAGCATAATTGCGACGGTATAAGGGTTAAACAAATACATCTTAATTTCGTCAGCGAAAGTAAAGCCGAGAATCATCACCGGAATAGTAGCGACGATGAGACTTAGGCCGAGTTGGCGTGGATTGGCAAGCCCTTCTGCTTTACCGGTAATCAGTCCCATTAATGCCTGCCACAAGCGTCCCCAGTAATCGTAAATGACGGCTAAAATCGCACCCAATTGAATGACCACGATAAACAAATCGGCCTTATCTTTGGTCCAAAAGCCCATGATATCAGCAGATAAAATCAGGTAGCCGGTACTCGAGATAGGCAAAAACTCAGTAATACCTTCAACAATGCCCATGACAACGGCTTGCAACAGCAGTAGTAAATCCAAAATGACTATCCTAAATACAGTAGTAAATAAAAGGGAACGATTTATTAATTGGAGCAGACTTGGCGTTAAGGTTTAAGTCAAACCAAAACTAGGCGAAACCTATTCACCCTACCCCATACAATGCTTAACATTTGCCTGCCAGTATTAAGCTTTGCCTTGCTCTTTAAGCGTTTTCCAAGCGTTATTGCGCAGATAGACAGGTAAGGCTTGTTCAGCAGGCACACCGCCTTCTTTAGCGAACTGTACCATCCCTAACCGGGCGACTATCGCTGCATCCGTCTGTAGCGTCTCTAGCACTGGCTGGCCCTCTTGAGCCGTTAATAGCGGCGCGCCATCACCCACTAACGGTAACTTTAGCGGGGTAGACTTCTCATAATCGAGCAGACATTCGGCGTCTGGTGATTCAGTAGGAGTATTAATAAGCCCCATCAGTGCTGATGCTGATTCTAAGGTTAGCGGCTGCATAATACCTGACTCTAAGGCAAATGCGCCCAAATAGACCTGCTTCATACGGGCATCGTGAGCCGCGTAGCACTGCTCTATTTGCTGCTGCTCAAAGGCAGCTTGCGCCAATATCTGTAAACTTGAAACCCCCACACACGGTAAATCATGAGCAACAGACAGCGCTTGGACCACAGCGGTATTAATGCGGATACCACTAAAAGCGCCAGGACCTCGGTTAAATACCAAAGCCGTTAGTTGCTCTAGCGTCACGCCAGCTTGGCTAAGGGCAGCATCAATCATAGGTAATATCTGCTGCGTTTGCATACGATTGCCAGCTTGGGACTCATTATATAAGACTGCCCCGCTATCCGACACGATGGCCACCGAGCATTGTCCAAAGACCGTATCCAGTGCCAAAAACATAATCACCCTCACTAGTCGTACTGACATCATTAAAAAATAGCGCTTATCATAGCATTTGCCC
>Ga0098067_1000809_pt1 | contig 11030 bp, 9 predicted proteins | sample 26_taG_FD_92578 | JGI IMG/M metagenome (GOLD analysis project Ga0098067, IMG submission 92578) | Marine viral communities from Cariaco Basin, Caribbean Sea - 26_WHOI_OMZ | ecosystem: Environmental > Aquatic > Marine > Oceanic | place: Caribbean Sea: Cariaco Basin | collected 2014-11-09
CCTAACGTGTTGGAATGTGGCGCTATTGGCGTGCCTAGCGAATCTCGCGGCGAAGACCCTAAAATCTTTGTCGTAAAAAAAGGCGAAGTCACTGAACAAGAGCTACTCGACTTTGGTAAGAAGAATCTTACCGGCTATAAGCGCCCGCGTATCGTGCAGTTTGTAGATGAATTGCCGAAGTCTAATGTGGGTAAAATATTACGTAAAGAATTGCGTAAAATGGAAGGCTTAGAGTAATTCTCAGCCTTGCTATTAGTAGGTCATGACGTTACGATAGCGACATTAAGCCTTGGTGCGATAGCTGTTGTATTCGCATCACGGCACGACTGACCTAACAAATGAATCAATGATAGGAAACTGCTCTACATGCGTATAGATAACCGTGAGCTCAACCAACTTCGTCCCGTAACTTTTGAACGGAATTATACCAAGCACGCTGAAGGTTCAGTGCTAGTGAGCTTTGGCGATACCAAAGTATTGTGTACTGCCAGTGTCGAAAATGGCGTGCCGCGTTGGCTCAAAGGTCAAGGTAAAGGTTGGATTACGGCGGAATACGGGATGTTGCCGCGTGCGACCAATACCCGTAACCAACGTGAAGCCGCTCGTGGTAAACAGTCGGGCCGTACGCAAGAGATTCAGCGTCTGATTGGCCGTAGCCTACGCGCTATGGTGGACTTATCGAAGTTAGGTGAGAACACTATCTATCTGGATTGTGATGTTATTCAAGCCGATGGTGGCACGCGTACGGCCAGTATTACTGGTGCTGCAGTCGCTATGATTGATGCGCTTGAAACTTTGCAAAAGAAGAAAAAACTGAAAGCGGATCCGCTCATTGGCCTCGTCGCTGCGGTCTCTGTGGGTATTAAAAATGGTGAAGTCTTGTTAGATTTATGCTACGAAGAAGATGCCAGCTGTGATACTGACCTAAACGTGGTCATGACGCAAAAAGGGGAGTTCATTGAGATTCAAGGCACCGCTGAAGAAAAGCCCTTTACCCGTGCTGAAGCGGATAAAATGCTAGATGTGGCACAAGCCGGTATCGCTGATTTGATCAAGATGCAGCAAACGGTCTTGGGCTGGTAAGTAGGGTTTTTTAGCAGCGGGCTTAATGTTTGAATATAAGTGCGCTGCTAGACTCTAGCTCCTAAAAAATATCTGTCATAGTGGTGACGGAGGCGGGTTATAAAAACCTCCGTCGCGAACAAACTGCAGGCAAGGATACCCTGATGCTAAAATTAACCGATCATGGCGCCCACATCACCCTACAAGGACAGCCCACACCCAGCGGTGATGGGCTGTTTTGGTTTGGGTCAGCGCTGCTTATTGGCGCGGTCGGGGTGGCGATGGCCATGAGCTTATTGCCTGAACGTTGGGCTATTGGGGCTTTAGCGCTATTAATCGTGGGCAGTTTTATCTTTAATCGCCAACGACAAAAGCTCAAAAAACAAGCCGCTAATTTGATCCGTGGCGGGGTGCTCGATGTGCGGGCAGGTACGTTTACCCATAAAGCGCTGGGAGCGCAAAATCGGGTGGTTATCGCTGTGGATGATCAGATTGAGATTGCAGGCACTGAGCTGTTAATCCTAAATGCCAATAATGAGCAAAAGTGTCTGGTCACCGGCTTTGAGACTGCCAAAGAGGCCCAAGTAATGCAGGCCATCCTTAGAGGCCAGCAATTGAATAAGCGCAATGCCAATATCAAGATGCAGTCTAATTAAGCTAGGACCTACGCTACAGTAGCTACCTTATTGAGCTGAATTGTTTACTGTAACTTGAGCGGATGGCTGGAATTAAAATGCATGAAAACGCTGTTAAACGCTAGGAAAATTGCTTAAACTGATAAAGTTAGGTCATAGCGGCTTGCTCATAAGCGCGCCCTATGTATAACAATGCATCACAACATCAGCGCTAAACCAGCATTCTTCCAGAGACCATAAGGTCGGACCACTCAAGGATAGGGAGGTCAGTGTGACACCAAAATATACCACAGTACATACCGCCATTAATGCTAGTAATCAGCACTTCATATCAGGGTCACAACCGACCCAGTCGTCCCTAAGCTGCAGTGATACGGTACGCTCAGTGGCCGCCAAATTACTCTGCACAACGATAGCGTTAACCGTAGCTTCAGCCTTAGCGCTACCTACTGTGGCCAATGCGGCTATTTTTACCTCATCTAACGCGACTATCGTTCCTGCAAATACGGCTTATGCCAGCGCCGCTGTGGCCTTTCCGCAGTTGGCCACTACCCCTGCTTTTATGCAATCGTATGACAATCTAAAACCGGAGCATGCCTCAGTGGTGCTAGCTTCTGAAGCTATGGCGACCCCGGCGGCGCAACAAGTCTTACGCCAGGTCAGAGTCATGGCGTTAGACCAGCGCACTATCTTGCCGGGCGGCTGTTGGGATTATTTAAACGCAGCTTTTCAGCGCGCAGGCATCAGTCGCGACACGGTCTTTGAAGGGACCTATCGGGCAGGACCTTATGCCGATAGTGAGATGTTACGCTCAGGCGATTGGTTGTATTATATTAATCATGGCTATAACGATATCGAGCACAGCGGCTTATTTATTGGTTGGGTGGATAAACCGAGTCGGCAAGCGCTGATCTTGAGCTATGCTGGGGAAAGTCGTCATGAGCCGGCCCGCTATAAGGTTTATGACTTAAGCCATGTTTATCAAATTATGCGGCCGACGGCTTAAGTCGCAGTGCGCCGCCCGCAACAGTGACCCCTAAAAAAGCCCATAACTTTGATAGCTATGGGCTTTGTTGTTTTGTAGTAGTGGTCCTTTACCAGCGCTGCGAACACTATTAAAACTGCTAAAAAGGTTTCACAATCACTAAAATCACCACGGCGACCAATACCAAGACCGGCACTTCGTTAAACCAGCGCCAAAACTTATCGGTTTTATAATGGGCATTATCCATCAGTTTTTTGCGATAAAACCCGCAAGCGCCATGGTAGGCTGATAGCAACACCACCAAGGTTAATTTGGCATGCAGCCACCCTTGGGTTTTATAGACATCCCAGCCCAATACCAACATCCAAATGCCAAAGACCCAAGTGGCAATCATCGAGGGGGTCATGATGCCGCGATACAGTTTGCGCTCCATGATCATAAAACGCTCGTGGCTGACACGGTCATCACTCATTGCATGGTAGACAAACAGGCGCGGCAAATAGAATATCGCCGCAAACCAACACACCATCGAGATAACGTGTGCGGCTTTAATCCAATTAAAATAATCTGCCATAATGCTGCCTTAAATCGTATAGAGTAGGGTGGCGCGCTACCGGATAAACAGCTTGTTTTGTTAGCGCTGTTGCGTGATAGCCGACCAGCGAGCAATTATACCGCTGTCTCAGCTTTTGTGCTATGCAAGGAACGAGCTAGGTCAAAAGTTGGTGACTGGCGCAACTTGCTAAGGTATACCAATAAAAAAGGCCTAGTCCCACAATGAGGGGCTAAGCCTTTTTTACCGCGATTTTTTATGACGCTAACTGATACTGTAAATGCCGTCTAAATAGCGCAATATCAGTAGCGCAGTATTAAGCGGACATCACTAGCGCTGAGGTGTGGGCGGTTACCGCATCGGTCACCAACACTTGTCTTGGGCGACTTACCTGCGCGCGTAGGCCCAGCTGCTTCATCAAACGGTCGTCGTTCGACTGGCTGGCATTGCCTGTGGTCAGCAGCTTATCACCATAAAAGAATGAGTTGGCACCTGCCATAAAGGCTAAGGCTTGCTCAGAGTCGGACAAGCTTTCGCGGCCAGCAGACAGGCGCACATAGCTCTCAGGACAGCATAGACGCGTCACTGCGATAGTGCGAATCCATTCTAATACCGGCAGCTCGCCTTCGCTTAATATTTTATCGCCAAGCGGCGTGCCTGCGATCGGCACCAGTAAGTTGACCGGAATAGATTCTGGCGGTATGGGCATACTGGCCAGCTCGTAAATCCAATCGATGCGATCATCACGGCCTTCACCCATCCCGACGATACTGCCGCTACACACGTTGATACCGGCATCGCGAACATGGTTGATGGTGGCTAGGCGGTCATCGTAGCTGCGCGTGGTCACCACTTCATCATAATAGCGTCTGGAGGTATCCAAGTTATGGTTATAGTAATCGAGCCCCGCATCTGCTAATTGGCGCGACTGCTCAGGGGTCAGCATGCCGAGCGTCATACAAGTCTCTAAACCTAGCGCCTTGACCTCTTTGACCAGCTCGGCCACGTAAGGCATGTCTTTAGCGCTGGGGTGTTTCCAAGCTGCGCCCATACAAAAGCGCGAGGAGCCAGAGGCTTTAGCGCGTTTGGCCGCCGCGATAACCTTATCGACCTCTAGACGTTTTTCAGCCTGCAGTTTGGTCTTATCACGGTGGTGTCCCGACTGTGAGCAATAACCGCAGTCTTCAGGGCAGTTGCCGGTCTTAATCGACAGTAACGTGCTGATTTGTACTTCATTGGCGTTGAAATGTTGGCGGTGTACTTGCTGGGCTTGTAGCAGCAAATCCATAAAGGGCATGTCGAATAATTCAGCAATATACTCCCGGGTAATAGCCGGTTTGCTGCTAGCGGTATGCTGGTCTGGCTGAGTGGTCATGGCCGCGTCAAAATTTAAGCCGCTTGCGTTGTTGCTAGCGCGGGTGCTTGCCGATTGTGGTTCGCTAATCCCTAATAAACCTGTCATTGTGCTGCTCATCATCCTTAATCCTATTTAGTCACTGATATCATCATAACACCATTACCCCTGAGCTAGCTCGAGGACTATGCAGAGGCAAATGGTCTATAACTTATTACTTAGCTTTTAATTAAACTGTTAGTTAAATCGTTAATTAAATTGCCTGCTTAGCGGTTTTGCTAAAAGCTTTGCCTAAAGTGTTGGCGTGGTGTCTTTTATCATCAGGTCTTTAGCAAGCCATAAAGGCGAATCTAATAAGATGATTATAATCGTATCATTTTATGGGGTGTGTGGGGCGAAATTAGCGGCTATCTTAGCATCTTTCGCGCCTATTTCTCTCAGTAGCGCTTTAAGGAAACGTAGTTTTTTTGCAATGGCGCTGAGGGCCACTTTTATGCCGCCTATCTTTTACGATACCGCCACTTGGCAAACCGGTTATTTTACTACTGAGTTATTTTACTATTGAGTTATTTTACTATGGACAGTAAAAGCTGATATAAAAAGCTGCGACAAAAAGCGGCCATAAAAAAATTGCCCAAACGATATCACATCATTTGGACAATTCAATAAGCCGCTAAGCCATTATAAAGTAATTTTAAGGCTTATTTGCCGAGCTTGTGTTTGGCCACACCAATCCAGTGGTTAGCAAACTGCTGCGCTTTATAAGCGTAAGGCTTGGCCTTTTGGATATAAGGCTTATACTCCTCTGGGATTTCAGGAACAATGTATTTAGCCAATTTATTGAACCACATAAGTAAGCTGTAGTCGCCTTCCATCTTTAACTCACCCGCTTGAATGGCAGTCATAAACGCGGCAACGTTACCCCCGGTCAATAGCTTGACACCGGTCGCTGAATCTTTAAAGTCGATGCTTAACGTTGGTTTTTCCGCAGCGCCACTTTTTTGGCTAAAGCTGCCCTTGTTAAAATTATAAGAACGGGTAACGCCTGCTGAGTCACTGCCCAATTGGATGGTCACGTCACGGTCAGCCAGCAAGGCTTTAAACTCTTCGTTGTCGCCGCCGGCAAGCATAGACAAGCGATAGCCCACAACCGCTAGCAATGCATCAAGGGGATCGGCTTTGATATTCAGTACAGGGATAGTAAACATAAATAAGCTCCTAAAAAATAAAAAATGAATATGACAATCTGCATAGTATAGCGGCTGTAGCCGTAGCGTCATTAGTAATTACGTTGACGCTTTAGTTCTGCATGTAACTAACACGGGTGTTCAATGAACAACCCTAGCGAGGAATGGACTGACAAACTCTATCGCACCTTTAGTCTCATGATGCTATTGAGGGCACGCGCTAATTATCGACTGGGTAAAGGCTAGCTGCCCACAGTATAGTAACTAGCTTGCGTCAACGAAAGAGCATAGTCAAAAAAAGTTGAGCCGAAAAAAAGCCTGTCTCCCAAAATAGGTGACAGGCTCTAGACATAGTGGGTAATGAGTGGTCAATAGTCTTTAGAAAATAGCAGGCTCAATATAATTGTTGCTAATAAGGCTAGGGATAAGACCGTCATTAACCCTGGCTATTGAAATTTAGGCTCGTATTCATCGTAAACGGGCGTGTGCTCGATATAGCGCTGCTGCGCTGCGGCCGGACGCGACTTACTGCGGATACTGATGCTGTCATGACGCCAAGCGCGCGCGATAATCCAGGCGCACAGCGGCAACCAACTTAACGCCATCGCGGCGACATAGCCGTGCCAACTCGATAAGGGTAGCGCTGCAGTCAGCATATATTGCAGGCCTTCAATGCATAACCAATACCCCATGCCAGCGAGTGCATATAGTAATAAGTAGCGTTGAGATGACAGCGCGGTCGCTAGGATGCCTATTGCCAATAACCCATAGCCTAAAATCTCACCTATATTTAGGGTCTCGGCGCTAAACGGTGTCCAGCTGGCGTCGCCAGAAGAGAGGGTCGTGAGGGTAAGTATAAACATAGTGCATCGCCTCGTTAGCAGTCAGATAATGTTGCGGTATGCGCCTATTATGGCGACAAAGTAGGCCAAGCTAAAGGGCACAAGCGAACCGTTGCGACAGTGGTTGTCGTCTAAAAATCGGCTTATTTTATGCGCTGATTTAAAGCATTTTTAAGGCGTGATGGCACTAGGGGTAGCGCTGATTTTTGCGGAGAATGGCGCAGAAATTTTTGCGAAATCGGGCAGAAGTTTTTTGTAATCGTCAGGCTAAAAGCTGGCAGCTATAATTTTTTAAGGGAGGGGTGGGCTGGGGTTAGAAATGAGGGCTTAAACTGTGCGACGGATAATAATGTCTATCCACCGCACAGTCTAGTCAGTCCACCCGTGATTGGGTACCGAGTCACGGGTATAAGTTTACGCCTGCCTTAACCAAGTGCAGCTGGGGACGCGTTGAATTATTGAGCAGGCTATTTGCACTATTCAGTAGGCCAATTGCATTATTAAATAGGTCCGTGGCCTTAATGGGCTGACTCGCCGCGACGGCCCCACCAAGAAATAAGCAGGACTAATGCTGCGCCCACAACCATTAGGCTAATAGTCGTGGCCCACTGTGCCCCGCCGGGAAACTGCCAAGGCATCACGTTGCCTAAGTCAGCGGTTTTCCAAGGCCAAATCTTTAATAAAGACCCTGCAATAAAGCCCGTCAGTAGCGCGAGTGTCCCTTGATAATAGCGCGCCAACAGCCACTTTAACATCCGGGTAAATAGCAGCAGTCCGGTCACCATCCCAGCGACTACCGTCAGCAAGATAGTAAAGTTTAAGGTATGCACGGCTTCCAGAATCGTATCGTAAGCACCGAGTAGCAATAGGATAAATGAGCCTGATACCCCGGGCAATATCATGGCGCAAATAGCTATCGCCCCCGACATAAAGAGGTAAGGCAAACTGGGGGAGGCGGGCATAATCGGTGCGGTACTAATGAGAGCAGCGGCCACCATCCCGACGACAAACAGCCCTAGGCGAGCCGCTGTCCAACGGGTGACTTCTGTTAGCAAGACAAAGACCGTGGCCACGACCAACCCAAAAAAGAACGACCAAATGAGCAGGGGTTGATTGTCTAGCAAATACTTAATGCCGCCCGCTAGAGTGACGAAGCTGGTGCCGATACCTGCAATCAGACAGAGTAAGAAAGTAGCATCCACATGACGCCAAACGGCCACGATACCCTGCATCCCCCCTTGGCGTCGCCAGACTTGCCACAGCTCTGGACCAATACTACTGATAGCATTAATTAGGCGCTCATAAATACCAGCGATAAGGGCAATAGTGCCGCCTGAAACACCGGGCACAATGTCTGCAGCCCCCATAGCAATCCCTTTGACGTACACCCCTAGCAGTTGCTTGGGGGCATTGGTAGGTGCCGTAGAGGTAAGGGGCGCTTGATGCGGCGACAAGTCAGCATTCGCTGGAGATATAGGGCGATGAGATTCAGGAGAGGGGGACATAAAGGTCGCTCAAGAGAGTAAAGGAATAGGGGTGAGGGTAAAATAGACCGCACAGAACGAGCACAATAGGCGCATAAAGGTAGGCAACAAAAACGCGAGATAGCCACTACCTCGCGTATTTTATTGAATCAGGGCACGACTAGCAATAGCTGCACCGTGGTCTCTATAGACTCAAGATAATCGAATAAAATAACCTAGACTTGCGGCGCAGGGTAGCCTAGCGCATACAACACACCTTCTAAGCCAGTCACATTAATCGCTGCATCGGCGCGCGCTTGCACGATAGGTTTGGCTTGATAGGCAATGCCTAAATCAGCGGTTGCCATCATCGGCAGGTCATTAGCACCATCACCAATACAGACCACTTGTGTCATCTCAATGCCTAAACGCTGGGCAATCTTAGCGGTCAGCATAGCTTTACGCTCGCCATTTACGATAGGCATTTGCACGTAGCCGGTGACTTCACCGCTATCGATATCTAGGTTATTGGCATGCACTTCATCGATGCCCAATTGAGCCGCGATATGCTGCGCGAAATAAGTAAACCCGCCCGAGACCAATACGGTATGATAGCCCAGCGCTTTGAGGGCAGCTAAGGTAAATTTCGCCCCGCGAGACAAGGTCAGCTGACTGCAGATATCATCCAACACATCGGTGGACAACCCTTCTAATAACGCCAAACGCTTAGCAAAAGACTCGTCAAACTCTATTTCACCACGCATAGCGGATTCGGTAATGGCAGCGACTTCCTCACCGATACCGGCGGCTTTGGCCAACTCGTCAATGACCTCTTGCTCAATCAGGGTAGAGTCCATATCGAAACAAGCCAGCTTATGCGGGCGCAACATATGACCGATAGATAGAATATGGCAATCGACCACTTCGGCGTTGCTGTCGGTAGGTGCAGCCGCAGGATTAACCTGTTGGTTCACTTGCTCATGCAGTTTTTGGCGTAAGCGCGTCGTCAGTTGCTCATCAATGATATGGGCGGCGGCGCTCTTCTTCTCAGGATGCATCAATGCCCCTGTCGTCGGGATCAATAGATAGCGATGCACTGTAGCGGGGGTAATGGTGCTGGCTTGACCGGCGGGATGAGGCTGGTCTGTATTCTGAAGCGTGCTAGGGTCTTGGATAACTATAGGCAGACGTTCTGCTACTGCATCATCGGTGACGGTCACTAAGGCCCAATTGGGCTGATCGTCGACCCAAGCCTGCACATAATCATGCACATTGACGACTTGGTGGGCTTGAGTGGCCGGCAATACGACAATAAGGGCAAAAATTGGTAGCGATTGCAGCGTATCTAAATCGGCGCTGCTCACTCCCGCAGGCAGTAACGTTGAGACAGAATCTAAAGCAAGTTGCCATGATTTGCTGTTTTTTGGTAACGAGTAAGGCGTATTGTTTGGCATGGCTCAATTGACCCTTGTGTGCTGAAATAAGATTAGGAATAATAACAGCTTCCATAGCGTCTTTGTAGGCGCTTGCTCCGGGCGTAATTAACCGCCAATTAAGCAGAAGTTGTTGGTTAATTTACCCGTCAGTTGCGCTACAATGTGAGGCCTGACGGTCTGTGCTCGCCATAACGTTGGCGCACAGGGTGACTGCAGCAATCATAGCAGCATTTACCCGCATATTTCGCCCACATAGTTTTTATATTAAGACCTAACCGTCTAAGAATATTTGCTAGTATAGGGCGACCGGCTTGTTTAACGGCCCCCTGAATATTTGCCGTGCACAATTAAGTTAGTTCAGAAATTGCACCCAGCTCCACCCAGCAGTTACCGATGGCCCCTTCAAAGAAGGTGTGGTCGACCCACATCTTTGTGACTCACTATTAAAAAAGTTTAGCATACCATGACGTATTTAGCGCCGCGACAAGGCTTATTTGCCATTATTATCCTGATCAGTTTTAGCTTGCAGACCTTGCTGCTAGTTCTGAGCACCGAGCAACAGTTAGAAAAAAGCCAGGCTCAAAAAGCCGAGCAAATGGTCTCGCAGCTGATTAGCGAAGCGAGTCTTGCCCTACAAAGTCGCGATCGCGTGAGCTTAAGCGTCATAGCGGGTCGTTATACCAGCGAGCAAGACGTCGCGCGTTTGGTCATCAAAGGGGCGGACGACGAAGTGCTGGTACCACTGGGCAATGCGCCGTTGCATAAAGGCAAGACTGTACGTCAAGTCGCGACCAAAGGTGAGGCGGTAATAGGCAGCGTAGCGCTGACCATGAAAGACATTAGCAAGGGCGAAATCATCGCCAGCCAATGGCCTTTCGTCATCGGGTCTATGCTGCTGCATTTATTCCTATGGCTACTATATGGCTACGTCGCGCGTCCGACCAAAGAGCAAATCAATGCGCTAGGCCGTGATATTCATGAGCATTATCGTCAGCAGTATAAAACGAGCAATGGTAATAGCCGCGGGATTAGAGCCGAGGATGACGGGCTAATAGATGCTGAATTAAGCGCTGCTGAAGCGACGATTCAAGCGAAAGAGCCTAAGCGTTGGCCGTTATTCGGCAATCGTGATAATGTCGCCGCAGCGAGTGATGGTGATGAGCTTGCGGACCATAGTACGGCTGCCCCAGCTAATATTCATGATGAGCTCAATAGCTACGTCCAGTCGCATCGCGACACTAACAGTGCCGAGGCTGGTAGTAAAGTTGGCGATGATGATATCACCGAAACCACGGCAGATACGGCTACTACGAGTGTTGAAGGAGCTGCCGATACGGACAAGAGTGCCCCTGCAGTCTCTCCGAGTCGCTATGTCAGTACGGTTGATGTGCAGATTGTCTATGATGATAATTATCGTCTGTTAGACAAGCTGGCCCCTGAGACCGCTGACCCTTACTTTACTCTCTGCTCACAACTGCTTAATCAAGCTATTAGCGAATTATTAAAGCAGCCG
>Ga0098067_1000811_pt1 | contig 11019 bp, 9 predicted proteins | sample 26_taG_FD_92578 | JGI IMG/M metagenome (GOLD analysis project Ga0098067, IMG submission 92578) | Marine viral communities from Cariaco Basin, Caribbean Sea - 26_WHOI_OMZ | ecosystem: Environmental > Aquatic > Marine > Oceanic | place: Caribbean Sea: Cariaco Basin | collected 2014-11-09
AGTCGCAGTACCACTAGCAGAAAAAGGGCCGCATCGTCATATCGCTTTTGTCACCCGTTTAAACTATGCCCGCGTTGATGATGTTAATTTGCTTGGGCAACTATTTAAACAAGCCTTTGAAGAGGCAGCTCATAAAAAATAAATGACTGGTGATGAATGGAAGTTGGCTAAAAAGTATGAGGAATAAGGAAGTTAAATGATAAAGGCTTTTGCGCACATGGAGACTGAGCTTGGTAAGGTTTTTGCGCAGCATTTGACAGCTATTAATAGCGCTGTTGAGCCAGAAAAAGTTAACAATCTTTGGCAAGATATCGCTATACGTTATAACGAAAACCAGCGTGCTTATCATAGCTTGCAGCATATTGAGCAATTATTTGCGCAGTTTGAGCAGATTAAGCATGTTTTAAATGAGCCGCATATTATCGCATTGGCACTGTTTTATCATGACGTGATATATGAGCCGACGCGCTCAGATAATGAGCTAAAAAGTGCAGAATATGCCGTAGAGGCGCTACGTCCTTATTTCACGGCAGCGCCGTGCCAACATATTTATGCGCTCATTATGATGACGGCCAATCATGAGCTTGCTGACTGCTCAAACGCTCAAAAGAACTTTGATGCTGCCTATTTACTAGATATGGATTTGAGTATTCTGGGGGCATCTTGGACTGATTACGAGCAATATGCCCAAGCGGTTCGGCAAGAATATGCGTATGTCTCAAACCCAGATTATCGTGATGGACGTAGAGCAGTATTAACAGAGTTATTGGCGCACCCGAAGCTTTACCTAACCGATTATTATTATGACAGGTTAGAAAAGCAGGCTCGGCAAAACATCAAGCGTGAGATTAAGATTTTACACGCATCTTAATAAACAGCTCACTGCCCTGCCGCGCGGGATGCGAGTTATAGCTTGTCTCCATAATCTCAATATCGAAATAGGGTGCAAAACGCTGCTGGTATTCAGCTTTCGAGCCGCCAAATGGCGGTTCCTCTCGTCCGAAATCCTTATCAAACAGCAGCCCAACCAGCTTGCCATTCGGTTTCAATAATGCGGCCATCTGCGCCACATATTCATCACGGCGCGCAGGATTTATGGCACAAAAAAACGTCTGCTCAAGCACCCAATCAAACTGGTATTGTGCTGGCGATAACGCAAAAAAATCAGCACAGACCAAATGCTCTGCTGGAAAGTTGGGATAGCGCTCTGCGAAAGCCTCAATCGGCGCAGGGGCAAAATCAACCAAGGTGACATTGGTAAACCCTTGCTCATGCAGATAACCGACCTCATAAGCATTGCCCGCGCCCGGTACTAAAATCGCTTGCTCTTTAGCAGATTCAGGCAACTGGTCAATATAAGCTTTGAGCGGTGGTGACACTTGCCCCATATCCCAGCCGATACTGTTCTCTTCATAACGCTGTTGCCAAAACTGCGCTTGATTGACGTTTTCCATAGCACATCCTTGTTTCGATAAAAAACCTTATCTTAGCAGATTAAGGCATGACATCTGGTTATTTAGCAGTAGGTCGTACTTTAATCTAGGTGCCCTGTTTTACCCGCCAACATATCATGCCAATATTGATAATCGGGCATTGCCGTCGCCACCGTTTGCCAAAAAGCACGGCTATGATTGGCATGATGCAGATGACAAAGCTCATGGACGATGACGTATTCGGTGCATTCGATAGGATAGGCTGGGAGATAGACGGACAACCAAATCCGCCGTGCGCGGGTATTGCAACTGCCCCAGCGTGTATGCATTTTCTTTAGACGTATTTCATTAGCATAAGCGCCGACAATCGGTTGCCATTTATTAAATAATGCAGGAATTACTTCAGAGAGATGTTGCCGATAGTAGGCAATTTTTTTATCGTGGTTTAAGGTGAATGATTGCTCTATGCCCCACAATAGCAGTGTGCTATCGGCAGTTGAAGTCTCTTTTATAGATTGCTGTGATGGGATTTGCTGACGTTTATAACGTTCTAATACATGCGCATGATTGGCGATTGCCCAAGGCACGCGTTTCTCTATCGCCTGAGCAGTTTGCGCTGAGCTAAGAGAGATTGGTATAGAGACCATTAATTTATGCGGTTTTAAGCGAAAATTGATATTTTTAACGCGCTTTTTGCTGATGTGTAGTTCAATATCCGCTTGCGCCAAACAACGTATAGCGCTATTTAATAAGGGCGAATCATACTGTGACGGCACATTCATGCTCACAGCGCTTGCAAATGATTGTCAAACGACATCAGATGATATTTGCTGTCTATAAAAATACGCTCAACGTTATCTACTCTAGTAAGTTCAGCAGTTGCTAAATGATTAACAGTTAACGCGGTTAACTGACCTTGTCCATCACTAACGATAAAACCTGAGTGCGCATTAGCATTAGCATTGGCATTGTTAACGCCAGCTTTGTCAGCATTCTGATTTGCTAATACGGCTGCACCGGCACAATCTGGTAAGCTAATATCATCAATCAATGTACGAGTATTTAAGTCATAAATCGCCGCACAACCGCCAATTGGCGTGGTCACACATAATAGGTTACGCTCACTATCAACCGCGACGCTAGCGATATATTGGTGGAAACGTTGCCACTGATCATTGGGCATCATCAGTGCTTTAAAATCAGATTCACCGCGTTTATGGGTCAATACTAACGGCACATTGATATGCTTTTCGCCTTGAAACTGAATACCTATCATCACCGTGCCATCGTCATGCATGGCGAGGTGACGCACGCTCATTTGATTGTGCTCAGGCATAATCTGCTCAAGCAAATCGCCAGTATGACGATTGAGGTAAGCCAATGACGGTCGCATACTGTCTAAATTGAGCTCTTCACGCGACGCTTGCTCGGTTTTGATACCACCATTCGCAATCACCAACGTTTCGCCATCAGGATGCATAATCAGCTCATGCGGGCCGATACCATGCGAGTCATACTCTGCTATTTTTTGATAATGATCACAGGCATCATAAATACCGATTTTACCGTCTAAGCTTACGGTGTCATTTTCGGTCACGTAGAGCAATTTACCATCCAGGCTATAACAAGCATGGCCATAAAAATGACGATGCGTAGACGCTTTAATAGCAAACTTTACTTGCCCAGTTGCCGTGTCTAATACCCAAAACCTTTCGCTCGGGCGCCGACCCATCACCACCACATCACGTGCTTGGTTATTCTTAGCAAAAAATTTTTGCCTATCAGAAATAGGTTGAACGACAATATCATGCACGCGTTCGGGCATGGTCGTTTGCCAAACGATTTGCCTATCAGCGTCGATACCAACCACGCCGAAGTCGTGCTCATTATGACTAGCGTCACAGTCTTCAGTTACTAAAGCGATGTTTTTTGGCATAGACGCCACGCCGCTAACCCAACAAACAGGTCGTGGCAGTATTGTGGTCGTATGTGCTGCGCTAAAATCGCTTACGCTATAAGACTTGTTATTTTGCCCGTCATCTCTCTGTGAGCGATAAGCCTGCTGCCATGCAACTGCCGCTTGCTGACAAGCGTGGCGAAATTGCACGAGCTCGCGTTTAGGCGTCAAGTTTATCAACTGTAACTGCGCGCCCATACCTGCCACATAATCCCATAAGCTGGCATCAGGTTGCTGCTGTTTACGAAAACGATGATGGATACCGACAAGCGCGGCTGTACCCATGGCAGCACAAAGCAGGGTCAGTGCCGATGTCGCCAGCAGCTCATCATTAGGCCTTGTACCTTGTGCTGTACCTTGCTTTTTATTTGCTGTCTTAGCGTCAATAGTAGCCATTATTTAATCGCCATCGGTGCTGTTAAAGCCAACACGCAGACCAAGGGTTGGAATCAATTGACGCTTAATAATGCGCGTAATGGTCGTGAGATGATCAAGTAGTTCTTGCTGCGTCGCTTTATCAGCAGTCGCCAAATCTTCTGGCATTTGTGCCAGTAACGTCGTGGTATCGGCAAGGGCGGTTGATAGATTATCCGCCACTGCATTTTCATTATTGCCACCAAGAATAGCAGTCAAAACAGGGTCAGTCATTGCTTGATTTAAGGTTGCCAATTTCGCAGTGATAATCGCGCGGCTTTGTCCAGCGGTCGCAGCTGGCAGATGACCTTTTGCTTTAGCAGTTAAACCCAATGGCTGGTCGATAGCGTTAGATTTCATCGTCTCAACCAATGACAGCAGCGAGTTAAACCATTGGTTTAAACCTTGATCGCTCTCGGCGGTTTTATCAATTGCTAGTAAATCAGTGGCATTTTGCTGCCAGTTTTTCTCGATATCTTTTAGACGTGTGCTCAAAGCTCTGCTCGCGCTCATCACATATGCGCACTGCCCAGCATCCAAACTATCATTGGCATAAAGCACTTCTTCTAAGCCTGGCACGCCTTGCACGATGGCGCTCTCGTTAGCCAACTGCTCGGCGGTAAGCTTGGGATTGGCAGCAATCAAATCAGCGACCCCGCTATGTACCAGGCCGCGCTCATCAGGATAATAATTGATATATAAGTTACTCATGCTCGCCGTCGCTGGTCCAAAGTTAACCATCTCAGCGCTTGCCCAAGCTTGTGCGAGCACCAACCATTGGTCGCGCAATTCTTTTAGCGCATCACCGCTCACGGGCGCTTGCTGACAAGATTTCTTTGCCAAATCATGCAATAAATCACTCTGCTTTGCGGCATCTGCATAGGCTGGAATGACAATGTCATTTGCCACGTGGGTCAGATAGGTTTTTTCGGTATCAGGACTAATATCTACTGCTGCAACCTTAGCGTCATTACTGTCTTTTTCAGCAGCAGCCTTAGAAGTAGCACCCTCTTGCGCGACTTGGCTATCTACCTCTGGTACTTTATTTTCTTCCGCAGGTTTGACACAGCTAATTAGAATACCAGCACTTAGCGCTGATAATGCCATTGCTAAAGCAGGGTTTATTTTCATAGATTTCTCAGTATTTGGATGAATATTGATATAAGTAATTATTTAACTTTGTATTTCTTACGTTGAATGACCATCGCTTTTAACGCTCATACGCTTATTTTTATAATGACTTTAAGAACGCATTCAACTCACTGCGTCCTTGTTTATCAAGCTTAAGTACTTTTTGCTTCTGCTTTTCCGCTTCGCCGCCATGCCAAAGTACCGCTTCCATCAAAGTACGCGCGCGCCCATCATGTAAAAACGTCGCTTGTGGATCGACGGTTTGCGCAAGACCAATGCCCCACAAAGCAGGCGTGCGCCACTCATAAGAGTTGGCTAAAAACTCAACCTGTAAATCTTTAGATGGCAGCTTACCCGCAATGGTACGATCAGCCAAGCCATCGCCCATGTCATGCAACAATAAATCGGTATAAGGATAAATCACTTGTCCCTGCTGCTCAAGATGGTCATCGTCGGTTTTTGGCAACTGATAACGCGGCGTATGGCAGCTTTGACAGCCCATATCATAAAAGCGTTTTTTGCCGGCCAATACCAGCTTGTCTTCGGCATTGCGGCGATGCGGCACCGCCAGATTACGGGTATAAAATTCGACGAACTTTGCCACTTCATCATTGACTTCGACGGGCGGCTTACCATTACCTTGTTCATCAGCACCTGTTGCGGCATTCACACAAGCGGTCTGCGCTGGCATACAAGACTCATGCGGACGGATATTTGAGGTCAGCCCCATATCCTCATTAAACGCACTTTGGTTTTGAGTAATCAGCTTGGTTTGACCAGCTTTCCAGCCAAAGCGTCCTAATGCCACTTTACCCGTTTGTGGATCCATGACCATATTAAATTTACCGCTAATGTCGCTATTAGCGTTATTTACTTTGACTGCTTGTTTTTTAATATCATCGTCTGGAATCTGCTCGAGTAACCCAAGCCCAATCATCGGTAAGGCCACACGCGGCGATACCATCAGCTCATTATCAAATGGACCATAACCGGGTTTGGTCAGATTAAAGGTTGGCGCACGCAAGGTCTCGACATGACCATCAGCAAAGGTAACGGGTTTATCGTTCCACTGTACTACAATTCGGGCTTCAGCAGGCACGCCTTGCACACCGCGGTCCTGCAATTGACCGCCATACATAGGATGGGCGACTTTTTCAATCAAGGAATCTTTTAGCTTTTGGCGCTGCGCTTCGGTAGTCGCCGGCATCGCAAGGCGAATCAACAAGCTATCAGCATCGTCATCACTTCTCATCGGCGCATGACCGCGACCGTCTTTGATATGGCAAGATTGACAGGCAGCAACGTTAAATAAAGCGCCAAGCCCATCACGGCTATCGGTACTTGCCGGCGCGACCACCCAAGGTTGCCTAAAAAACGCATTGCCGATAAAGAAAGAGCCTTTACGCGAAGCGGTGATATTTGAAGAAGGTTTAGAGTAGCTTTCGCTCGTGGTGATACTAATACCAGTATCGCCACCTTGTTTGATTTCTTGCGCATCAAAGCTGGCAAGCTGCTGCATAGGGACGCCCGCTAGCGCTTCAATCGTTTGAGCACGCTCAGGCGTTATATTTTGCAAATAGCTACTGTCTTGGGCTTTATTGTCGTTATTATTGGCGGTGTCGTCCGTTGGAGATGGCTGGCAGGCGCTTAATGAGAGCACGCATGTCACTCCTAGCGATAGCTTTAATAGCGAATTTTTAAATATTAAAGGAGAATAAAACGCGGTAGATTGTTTGGCGGTTGACACATTACTGCTACTCATAGGGAACCTTAGTTCTGGTATGGAACCATTAAAAACGCGTGCTATAATTTTTTCATTTTTATTTGATAAGCATTTTTAGTCAATAAATATTTCAATTCGATAAATCATTGCTGCGCTATAAAAAAACACGCTGCCAACAGCGGTCGACAACGTGTATATTATACCTAAATTATTTTTCTATAAAAATAATTCTCATTCACTGATAACGACTCATCAGGCACATAAATACAGGCTATTAAGGCTTCCTAAATTAAAACCAAAAGCACCATTTTAAATAGATGTCCTTTTAAATAAGCGCTCTTTTAAATAAGCACTATTTAAAACTGTGAACCTGCATCAGCGTCTAAATTATCAATGCCAACGGCTTTTGCTGCATTTTCGATACCATCGGTTAGCTGTTGTAAGCTTGTGATACTACTTTCAATCCAGCCGCGGCGTTTGTTTTGCTCTTCAGCAGAAATACCGTGCTTGCTGGCTTGACCTACGGTTGCAATCATCTGATCGACCTTGATGCCTTCTTTCTCGGCTTTTTCAACGATGACTTTAAACGCCGCTTCTACGTTAGCAAAATCAGTCGCAAGTTTATCAGCCGCTTCTTTATTGCCGGTATCGACAAGATAATTCTTTAGTCCATAACCGCCCACTGTCTTGCCAGCGACGGTTTTATAGCCGCCATTAAAGATATTTTGAATGCCGCGGGCATTATTAGCATAGCTCAAATGAGTCAAATCACTAAAGCATTCATGCTCATCTTCGGTAGAGCCAGTGACGAACGCCACCTGTATACGCTCAGAAGCTAGCTCACCAAGTGCTAAGCTGCCCATTTGATACATGATTTGACGCAGACCGTTTTTGTCTTTACGGGCCATCATATCGCTACGTAAGGTGTTTTCGCTATCAGGTTGCCACTGGGCTTCCATCGCGGTCAAATCATTGATCAATAACTGGGTAACCGCTTTTAGATACTGTCCACGGCGCTCGCAAATACTCGCATCTGTGTTTGTCGTATCGCCGCTGGTACATTCGCCCTCGGTCGTTATATAGTCGCTCACCGGACGATTACCTGCACTTTCACCAACGCCATTGGTATCCTGTCCCCACAGCAGAAACTCAATCGCATGATAACCGGTAGTGACATTAGCCTCACTACCACCAATCTCGTTCATCTCAGCCAGCAAGTCAGGCGTAATGGTGCTGGTATCTTGCTTGATGCTACCAACCGTGATGCTCTTGCTATTGATAATATTGTCCTGACTGTTATATTCACCCTCATAACTGTCACTAACATAGTCAATCAAGGCTTCATCTAGCGGCCAAGCATTTACCTGTCCTTCCCAGCCATCAACGCTACCAAGTGCGCGTTTATCATCAGCGGTCACAAAGCCTTCGTCGAAGCGAAACACTTCAGTCTGTGAATATGGCTGACGCGCGGCTTTATAGGCAGCCTTTGCAGCGTCAAGATTGGCTTGGGTCGGCGTGTCTACATAAGTATTCACTGCTGTTTGTAAAAGTTTGGCCGTTTCTAAAGAATCTTTATAGGCGGCGTGCGCCATATCAGCATAGCTAATCAACAATCGATCGATATGCGCCTGATCAGCAGCCGAAGACGTTTTGTTATCGCTGTTTTGGGTTGCTTGGACGTCGGTTTGTGCCTCTGACGCTGTGGTCTCATCAGACTGTTTGGTACATCCTGATACTAGCAGTATCCCTGCCAATGCAGCAGCTAAAGTAGTCGGTAAAATTTTACGGCTTGTCGCTGGGCTGATATTCATACACGTCCTCGATGAGATACATTAGATAAAATGACAAAAGATAAAGTGATAAAAGGAAAGCTTAAAGACTTATAATTTCAATAAGATAAAATCCATTTAAACCCTAGTTAAATTTAAACGCCCGTTAAAGGCTGACAAAATTCAATCCCTGCAAATTATAATGTTATTGATAACTATTATCAAATATAATTTTTTGAACATTAGACGAATTTCAAGCAAAAAAAGACCAACTTCGCGTTGGTCTTTTTTATTTGATATTTCAAATATCAGTAGCGATTAACGAACGCTGCTTGGTGCATTTACCGTTAGCTCAACGCGGCGGTTCTGCTGACGACCATAATCGCTATTGTTATCAGCGATTGGACGAGTCTGGCCATAAGCAACTACGTTGATACGGTTAGAAGCTACGCCGCGGCTAACCAGATAATTTCTCACAGAGTTGGCACGATCGCGTGACAAGTTCATGTTATAAGATGGGTTACCTACACTGTCAGTATGACCAGCAATCGTAACTGTATTTTGGTTATATTCATTCATCGTTGCCGCAAGCTTATCAAGCGTTGGTCTAAACGATGGGTTCAACGAAGCACTGTCAAAGGCAAAAGTGATATTACCTGGCATAACCAAGTCAATGTTACCATTTGCATTTGGGGTAACCGTAACGCCAGTACCCGCCATTTGCTGCTCTAGCTGCTTCGCTTGACGCTCCATGTAGTAGCCTACGCCTGCACCCAATGCTGCACCGATAGCCGCATCACGACCAGTTTTACTACCGCCTGTTGCTTTTGAGATAGTCGCACCACCAGCTGCACCCGCTAGCGTACCGATAGCAGTTTTATTTAAACGTTGCTGTCCAGTGTTTGGATCAGTCGTACAGCCACTCAATGCTAAGCCTGATGCCAATGCTGCAACCATTAATGTATTACGCATAATATGTCCTCTTAAGTTGAAAAAATGGGCTATCAATATAGGTATCGATAAATAAACGGTGTTTTTATAGATATTGCTTGTCACGAATATGCGTCAACAAACCTTTTTATTTGTTTATTCACACTTACTATTATTATGGCAATTATCGTCTATTTGTGTGTAATATTTTGTCACATCTATGTATGGAAAGTGCATAAGTATCTATAGCCTAGTGTTTATAAAAGCGCGTTGTTTGTTACCGCAAGTCACGTTTACAGTCGTACACTCTAATTATTTTCTGCTAACATTATCTTATAAAAACTTTGGTAGAAACATTTTACGAATTAAAAAGCCGAAAAATGACTGGACTAAAATTAGGTCTTACCTAATATTAGTACTAAAATTTATTAGATAAAATGCGATTATAATTTGCTAAAACTTGTTAGAAAAATTAGCTGTATTTTTGAGATGATATAAAACACCGGTTTAACCATAATAATGAAACGATTAACGAGCAAATAGTAAGGAATAAGACATGCGCTTGAACGCTGCGATGCAAAAAATACACGAACGCGCGCCAAAACTTGGCAAAGCAATGTCGCTTACCACAGCGGCCGGAGTCATCGCTGCCAATAGTTTTGGCGGCAGTATTCCATTATGGCTTATGGGCGTTGGCAAAATTATCACGGGCGCTCCTATCGCTGATAGGACGGTAATAAAGATTGCCGAGCACTGGATTGGTAGCAATAATGCTTTGATTGATACCATATTGCCGCGTAAGGATTGGCGCATTCAATTGCCGGATGATGTACATATGGACGGTAAATATCTGCTGGTCAGCAATCATCAGTCTTGGGTAGATACCAGCATCGTGCAATACATTAGTGAAAAACGCTTACCACTGACCCGGTTTTTCACCAAGTTTGAGCTCATCTATATTCCTATCGTTGGGCAGGCATTTTACTTTTTAGATTTTCCAATGATGCGGCGCCATTCTAAAGAAGCAGTTGCTAAAAACCCAGCGCTTAAAGGCAAAGATATCGAAGAAGCCAAGCGCGCTTGTGCATTATTAAAGGACAAGCCGTTTACCTTGTTGAATTATTTGGAAGGCACGCGCTTTACCCAAGAAAAACATGATAAACAAAACTCACCCTATACCCATCTATTAAAACCGCGCGCTGGCGGTTTGTCGCTGGCGATTAACGCCTTGGGCGCTGATATCGATGGTATCTTAGATATGACCATCGTCTACCCTGACGGCGTGCCAACCTATGGCGATTTGTGGAAAGGCAATATCAAACGCTTAGGCGTCGATGTCCGCCATATTGCCATACCCGATGCGCTGTTTGCCGGTATTCAAGGCGGCGGCTACGAAAACGATGAGACCGTTAAAGCGCAAATGTTTGAGTGGGTCGAGCAAATTTGGCGTCAAAAAGATCAGCGTATTACAAAAATGTTGGCGGAATTTGAGAGTCATCCGCAAGCGGCGCATCAAAGTGAATAAAAAAGGACATTAAAAAAATTGATTAAAAAAAGCCATTAAAAATTATGGCTTTTTATATAAAAAGATAACGGCTAAAATACCAAATTATAATGGTTGATGGCTTGTTTTTTGGCATGATTCATTGATAATGTGAATAA
>Ga0098067_1000814_pt1 | contig 10995 bp, 13 predicted proteins | sample 26_taG_FD_92578 | JGI IMG/M metagenome (GOLD analysis project Ga0098067, IMG submission 92578) | Marine viral communities from Cariaco Basin, Caribbean Sea - 26_WHOI_OMZ | ecosystem: Environmental > Aquatic > Marine > Oceanic | place: Caribbean Sea: Cariaco Basin | collected 2014-11-09
GTTCCTTGCCAAACCCAAAGCCTACATGAAGGGCACCAAGATGGCCTTTGCCGGGCTGAAGAAGGACGCGGATATCGAGGCAATCATCGCCTATCTGCAGTCTCACTCGCAGTAGCGGTAGACAAGGCCGTCTTGTGAACTTGGCCCCTCGGTCTGCGACCGGGGGGCTGTTTTATGTCTTTGACCTTTTGCTCTTGTTTCTGTTCAGGCCATCGGATAGCCACGTCGTCCTTCTTTTGGCGGATTTGTAGCAGGTGCCTTCATGACTTCTCCCAATACGCTTGGTATCGACTTTGGCACCTCCAACTCCGCTGCTGGGGTGGCGGTCAACGGCGCAGCTCGGCTGATTGAGGTGGAGCCGGGCGAAACCACTTTGCCCACAGCTGTTTTCTTTGATGTGGACACGCACAAGATGGTGATCGGACGGCGGGCAACGCGCGCGCTGATCAACGGCGATGAAGGACGTTTCATGCGCGCATTGAAGAGCCTGCTGGGCACGCCATTGATGCGGGAAAAACGCCGTCTGGGTGGCGAGTTGGTGGATTTCATCACTGTTGTCGCCCGATTTCTGGCCGATCTGAAATCCCGCGCCGAGGCCGCAACCGGCCAGACCTTCACCCATGCGTTGTCGGGGCGACCGGTTCTGTTTCATAGCAAGGATGCAGATCGCAATGCGCAGGCAGAAGTGGATTTGCGGGCCTGCTATCTTGCGGCAGGTTTTGAAGACGTGCGGTTCATGCTAGAGCCGGAAGCCGCTTTGCGATCGGCGCAGGTCCAGCCGGGCATTGGTTTGATCGTCGACATCGGCGGCGGTACCTCGGACTTTACGGCCTTTGACCAAAAACCGGATGGGTCCACCCGCATTCTTGCCTCACATGGTGTGCGACTTGGCGGCACCGATTTTGACCGACAGCTGAGCATCGATCATGTCATGCCGCTGTTGGGGCGCGGAACGGTGATCCGGAACACATTTGGCGATGGCGCATTGCCTGCCCCAAATCGTATCTTCAACGACCTCGCGACCTGGCAGATGATCCCCTTTCTCTACGCCGCCGACAGCCGCCGTGCGGCTGCGGACCTGCTGAAGAACGCTGTCGAGCCAGAGAAGCTTTCGCGTCTTGTAGCGGTGCTGGAAGATGAACTGGGCCATGACCTCGCATTTGCGGTTGAACGCGGGAAAATCGCGGCCAATCAACCTGATAGGGAGGCTGCGGTCATTGATCTCAAGGTTCTGGAACGGGGGCTGTCTGTCCCGCTGAGTAAACTCGATATGATGGGCAGTCTTGCAGATGACGTGGCTGCGATCGGTGCATGTGCGGAAGAAACGCTGTCGCGCGCCGGTCTTGCGCCCTCGCAAGTGGAGCAGATCGTTTTGGTCGGCGGTTCTGCTCTTTTGGGGGCGGTGCAGTCGCAGATGCAGTTACTCTGCCCCAATGCCGATTTGCGCTGCGACAATGCCATGACTGCGGTTGCCGATGGCCTGGCGCTCGCTGCAGCAGAGGCGTTTGCCTGATCTGGGCCTTCCAGCTGGGTCCCTGTACGCGCAACGCGCCCCTTTCAGTTCCAACCCTTGCGGAAGAAATGCGGGCTGGCGCCGAACTTGCGCTTGAACTGGCGGGAGAAATGCGTGGCAGAGTTGAACCCCGATGCAAGCGCGATCTCTGTTACTGACATGGAGGTTTCGTTCATCAGCGCAAAAGCGTGGCTGAGCCGCATGTCGAAGTAAACATGCATCGGGCTTTGGTTCAGGTAGCGCGAGAACAGGCGTTCCAGCTGGCGTCTGGAAATATCGAGGCGGTCGCAAAGCTCAGCGATGGACAGCGGTTCTTCGATTGATTCCTGCATCAGTTGCAGCGCGTTCAGCAGTCGCTGATTGCGGCTACCGATTGCCACGGCATAGTTGGATTTCTGCGGCGTGCTTTGGCCGCCATTGCGGACATGCAGGCACATGTCGGCCACGATAATGGCCAGCTGCTTGCCGTGCTGTTCTTCGATCAGGTTCAGCATCATGTCGGTTGCCGCATTGCCGCCGCCACATGTCATCAGTTTGTTGCTGATCTCAAAAATCCGGGGCGAGGGCAGGAGATCGGGGAACCGTTCGACAAACCCCGGTTGGTTTTCCCAATGCAGGGTAAACCGCTCCTGTCCAAGAAGCCCGGCTTGGGCGAGCGCAAAAGCCCCGGTACAGATCCCGCCGATGGAGCGACCAAACCGGCGTTCCCGTCTGAGCCAGTTCAAAACCGATTCATTTGCCGCATTCTGGGGCTCGACCCCCGCGCAAACAAATGCTGAGGCTTCTGCCGGCAGCGAGCCCATCGGCAGGTCCGGTGTGATCGTCATCCCGTTCGAGCAGCGGATGGGCGCGCCATCGGGTGTCATCACATACCAGCGATAGAGCTGTGAGTTGGTCACCTGATTGGCAATGCGCAGCGGTTCAACCGCCGCAGCAACGGGCAACATGGTCGCCTTGGGCAGCAACAGGAAATAGAAGTCCTGCGTCTTGCCATGGAATGGGACATTCAGCTTGGCTGATGCCCCCTTCTGCACGAAATAGTTGTCGGTCATGTCAGGAGCCCGAAACAGGCCTGCTGGGGCAGGGGATCATTGATTTTCGACAAGTAAACCCTAGGGCCGCAGGTCAGCCAACAAATTGCGACCGCAAACCGACGTATTTCGACAGAAAGCGGGGCTGAACCACGGGCCCTGTGCAGGGCGCACGAATTTTTGCGCAAATTTTAACTGGTCTGTTGCCTGCAGGTCAGGATGGGGCAAATTCATTCGGCCCCCTTGCAGCCCAAATGTGGCGGCACTAAGACTCAGGTAACACCTAGTCGGCTATGGTGCCGACGTATTTGAAAGCAGGCAGGTCAAAATGGTCGATCCAAGAGAAACATACATGAACACGCTGGTGCCGATGGTGGTTGAGCAGACCAGCCGCGGTGAACGCGCCTATGACATCTTTTCGCGCCTGCTGAAGGAGCGGATCATCTTCCTGAACGGTCCGGTTCATGACGGGATGTCCTCTCTGATCGTGGCGCAGCTGCTGCACCTTGAGGCGGAAAACCCGTCCAAGGAAATCTCCATGTACATCAACAGCCCGGGTGGTGTGGTGACGTCGGGTCTGTCGATCTACGACACCATGCAGTACATCAAACCCAAGGTTTCCACCCTGGTGATCGGTCAGGCGGCTTCGATGGGGTCGCTGCTGCTGACCGCGGGTGAGCCTGGCATGCGTTTCTCGCTGCCGAACTCTCGTGTGATGGTGCACCAGCCCTCCGGTGGCTTCCAGGGGCAGGCCACCGACATCATGATCCACGCCGAAGAGACCCTGAAGCTCAAGAAGCGTCTGAACGAGATCTACGTCAAACACACCGGTCAGGATTATGACAGCATTGTCAATGCGCTAGAGCGTGACAACTTCATGTCTCCGGAAGAAGCCAAGGAATTTGGCCTCATCGACGAGATCGTCGAGAACCGCAGCAAGCTGGACAGCGACGACAGCTGATAGGCGGTGCGAACTAGGGTGTGCCCTCCGGGCGTCAGGGCACACTTTGCGATTGTGGCGGCTGTGCCGGTGGCATAAGCTGTCAAGAATACGGGTGGCGCAGGAGGCGCATGCACGCCCCGGACGGAAAGGTAGACCATGGCAACGAACTCAAGCGGCGACAGCAAGAACACGCTTTACTGCAGCTTCTGCGGCAAGAGCCAGCATGAGGTGCGCAAGCTAATTGCGGGCCCAACCGTGTTCATCTGCGACGAATGCGTCGAACTGTGCATGGACATCATCCGCGAAGAGACGAAGGCTTCTGGCCTGAAGTCCACCGACGGAGTTCCCACACCAAAGGACATCTGCGAGGTTCTGGACGATTACGTGATCGGTCAGGCAATGGCCAAGCGCGTTCTGTCGGTTGCGGTGCACAACCACTACAAGCGTCTGAACCACGCGCAAAAAGCGGGCAACGACATTGAGCTTTCAAAGTCGAACATTCTGCTGATCGGCCCGACCGGTTGCGGCAAGACGCTTCTTGCCCAGACATTGGCGCGCATTCTGGACGTGCCGTTCACCATGGCGGATGCCACCACCCTCACCGAGGCGGGGTATGTTGGTGAAGATGTCGAAAACATCATCCTGAAGCTGTTGCAGGCATCGGAGTACAACGTTGAACGCGCACAGCGCGGCATCGTGTACATCGACGAGGTCGACAAGATCACCCGCAAGTCTGAAAACCCCTCCATCACCCGTGACGTGTCGGGCGAGGGCGTACAGCAGGCGCTGCTGAAGTTGATGGAAGGCACTGTTGCCTCTGTTCCGCCGCAGGGCGGCCGCAAGCACCCGCAGCAGGAGTTCCTGCAGGTTGACACAACGAACATCCTGTTCATCTGCGGCGGCGCTTTTGCGGGTCTGGACAAGATCATCAAACAGCGTGGCAAAGGCTCTGCGATGGGCTTTGGCGCGGACGTCCGTGAAGAAAGCGACGCAGGCGTCGGCGAGACCTTCAAGGACCTGGAGCCGGAAGATCTGCTGAAGTTCGGTCTGATCCCGGAATTCGTGGGCCGTCTGCCCGTTCTGGCAACACTGGAAGATCTGGACGAAGATGCGCTGATCACCATTTTGACCAAGCCGAAGAATGCTCTGGTCAAGCAGTATCAGCGTCTGTTCGAGCTGGAAGATACCGAGCTGGATTTTACCGACGAAGCGCTGAGCGCGATTGCGAAACGTGCAATCGAACGCAAAACCGGCGCCCGTGGTCTGCGTTCCATCCTCGAGGACATCCTGCTGGACACCATGTTCGACCTTCCGGGCATGGAGAGCGTGGAGAAGGTCGTTGTCAACGAAGAGGCCGTGACCTCGGACGCGCAGCCGCTGATGATCCACGCGGATGCCGAGAAAGAGCCAGCCACTGCCGGCTGATTTCTCTCAAGAATTTTAGAGACATGGAAAACGGCATGGGATATTCCCGTGCCGTTTTTCGTTGGAAAGGACGAACAGGTGATCAAACGTATTTCTTCAGGCGGTGAGTTTGAGGCCAAGATCGGCTATTGCCGCGCGGTTGTTGCTGGCGGCTTTGTGCATGTGGCGGGAACCGTGGGGCAGGGCGACGATGTGGTGGCGCAATGCAAGTCGGCGCTCGAAACCATCGGGGCGGCACTGGAAAAGGCCGGCGCGAGCTTTGCGGATGTGGTGCGCGTTAACTACTATCTGCCGGATGCTGCCGAATTTGAGCCCTGCTGGCCCATTCTGGCAGAAACCTTTGGTGACAACCCGCCTGCGGCAACCATGATCGCATGCGATCTGATCGATCCCAAGTTCCGGATCGAGATCGAAGTGACAGCACTGGCACCGGCCAACGACTGAATGGCTGTGGGATGGGCGTGACGTGCTGGGGATCAGAACTTTAGCACGTCAGCTTTCTGGGTATCTTCCCGGCGTTGCTTCATCAGTTGCTGCAGCGGGCTCAGCTGTGGTTCAGGTGACAGCCCGATGACTGAGCGCACAGCATCCACAGTCTCACTTGCAGCTCTTGAGATAGGGTGGCGATCGGCTTGACTGTTGCGCACCAGTTTCACCCCGTTGGTGTCGTACCGATGGGTGACAACACGGTCGGTGCTATCGATCAGGTCGAGAACGGCGATGGACAGGGCCATCATTGAAACAAGCAGCGCTAGTGTACGCATGGGGCAGCTCAATCGTCATTTAATGAATTGCCAAGACTATGGCGCATGAATGTGGCCAGAATGTGTAATTGGCCAGAAGTTTTGCCAGTTCTTGCTCCCAGGGCGCAGGGTGTCTGGACCTTGGGATGAAATTGCGCCATATCAGAAGCGAAATTTTCGGAGGAACCGATGGGAATCCTGAACTCTATCCTGGGTGCCGTGACCTGGTGGAATGGCGCAACCCTGAACACACGTATCTTCACCGCCCGCAAGGGTATCAAAGTGGGTGAGGACGATCAGGGCAATGTGTTCTATCGCAACCACGATGACAGCCGTCGCTGGGTCATGTTCAACGGTGAGGTCGAGGCCTCGCGCATCAGCGCTGATTGGCACGGCTGGCTGCACCGTACTTTTGACGAGCTGCCAAGCGAGAAGCCGCTGGCCCATAAATCCTGGGAAAAGCCGCATCAGGAAAACCTGACCGGCACCATGATGGCCTATGCGCCTGCTGGCTCCATCCGCGCAGGTGGTGCCCCGAAAGAGCGCAGCGACTACGAGGCATGGTCGCCGGAATAAGCTCCGGACGACCACAGTTTGCGGCGCCAGTGTTGAGGCGCCGTTTTCCTGTCCGTAGCGGCAGGGTGATCTTCGCACAGAGGCAGAAGCGGCATGTCACACAATACCACTGAGGTTCTCGCAGGCGGTTTGGTTCTGGCCGCCGCCATCGGTTTTGCCGTTTATGCAGGGCAGGCTGCTGGTATTTCCAGCGGCGGGAGCTCTTATGAGCTGAACGCCTCTTTCCGCTCCCTCGAAGGGGTGAGCGTCGGCACGGATGTGCGGCTGGCGGGCGTGAAGATCGGGACTGTCACAGGCGTAGATCTGAACCCGCAGACCTTTCGTGCAGATACGCGGTTTTCCGTTCAAGACGGAATCGAGATCCCGGATGACAGTGCCATCGTGATCTCCTCCGAGGGGCTTCTGGGCGGCAACTTTGTCGAGGTGATGCCTGGTGGCTCTCCTTTCGCGTTTGAGCCTGGCGATGCGATCGAGGACACGCAGGGCGCGGTCAGCTTGATCTCTCTTCTGGTGAAATTCGTGGCCGGTAGCGGGGACGAATCCTGATGCGTCGGCTGCTTGCCTGTTTTGCGGCCCTTGCACTGGGGCCAAATGCGGCCCTCTCCCAGCAGGGGGATGCGGTGCAGGGCCAATCGGCCATTCTGCGGGGCCTGGATAAGGTGAACGGGCAGACGCAGGATCTTGAGGTTCCGGTTGGCAGCAGCGCGGAAATCTTTGGCGTCATCGTGAATGTGATGGACTGTCGCTACCCTGCGGACAACCCGACCGGCGATGCCTTTGCCTATCTCACAGTGCGCGATCCCAATGATGGCACCGTGTTTTTTGATGGCTGGATGATCGCGTCAAGCCCGGCGCTGAACGCTCTTGATCACAGTCGCTATGATATCTGGGTCATGCGCTGCACCAGCGCCTGAGGGCTCGGCACTGCTGCGGCGGTGAAATCGGCTTCAACTTCAAGCGCAGACGCAAGCTGGCGGCGATAGCTGGCACGGCTTATTTCCACAGCGCCGAGGGACGCCAGATGGGCTGTCAGGAACTGTGTGTCACACAGGGTAAAGCCTGAGATCTCCAGCCGGTCGAGAAGATAGGCCAGGGCGATCTTTGATGCGTCGCGCCGTCTGGAAAACATGCTCTCGCCAAAGAATGCACCTGCCAGTGACACGCCATAGACGCCGCCGCTCAGATCTCCGTCGTGATAGATTTCCACTGAATGCGCATTCCCCTGCTCGTGCAGATCAATGTAACGATCGCGGATCTCAGGGTTGATCCAGGTCTCTTCGCGGTCCGCACAACCGTCAACCACGGCGGCGAAATCGTGGTTCACTCTGACATCATAGTCGCCCTTGCGGATGGTTTTGGCCAATGAGCGGGAAAGGCGAAATCCACCTATCGGAAACACGCCACGGCGTTTGGGGTCCACCCAGAACACCTCTGGATCGTCCCGGCTTTCCGCCATGGGAAAGACGCCGACAGAATATGCGTGCAGCAGCAGGTCTGGGGTCAGGGTCATCATGGCAATAGGGAGTGGTCAGACGTTGTTGGGGCTGAGCATGGGTCAATAAGAAACGGGGCAGCCCAGTGGGCCGCCCCGTCATGCTAGTCAATTCCTCAGCTATTGCCGAGGTTGCTTTCCAGCCATTTTTCAAGCCAGTGAATGTTGTATTCACCGGTATGGATGTCTTTCTCTTCCAACAGCGCATGAAACAGCGGCACAGTGGTGTCGATACCATCCACGATCAGCTCACCCAATGCGCGGCTCAGACGGGCCAGCGCCTCGGGGCGGTCGCGCCCGTGCACGATCAGCTTGCCGATCAGGCTGTCGTAGTAGGGCGGGATCGAATAGCCATCATACAGCGCGGAATCCATCCGAACACCCAGACCGCCGGGGGCGTGATACTGGGTGATCTTGCCGGGGCAGGGCGCAAAGTTCGGCAGTTTTTCCGCGTTGATCCGGACCTCGATGGAGTGGCCGTTGATGACCAGATCATCCTGGCCAAAAGACATCGGCAGACCAGCGGCAACACGGATCTGTTCGCGCACGAGATCGACACCAAAGATGCCTTCGGTCACAGGGTGTTCCACCTGCAGACGCGTGTTCATCTCGATGAAATAGAACTCGCCGTTTTCATAGAGGAACTCGATGGTGCCTGCGCCGATGTAGTTGATCTTGGCAACCGCATCCGCACAGATCTTGCCGATACGGGCGCGCTCTTCCTCGGTAATGCAGGGGCCCGGTGCCTCTTCGAACACCTTCTGGTGACGGCGCTGCAGAGAACAGTCGCGCTCACCCAGATGAACCGCCTTGCCCTTGCCGTCACCAAAGACCTGAATCTCGATGTGGCGGGGGGTGGTCAGGTATTTTTCGATATAGACTTCGTCGTTGCCAAAGGCGGCCTTGCCCTCGGCGCGGGCGGTCATGAAGGCCTGTTCCATGTCGGCAGCGGTCTTCGCCACCTTCATGCCGCGGCCGCCACCACCAGCTGTTGCCTTGATGATGACCGGATAGCCGATCTCTTCGCCGATCTTCTTGGCAGCAGCCAGATCAGGAACGCCGCCATCAGAGCCGGGAACGCAGGGCACGCCCAGTTCCTTCATGGTGTCTTTCGCGGTGATCTTGTCGCCCATGATGCGGATATGTTCCGCGGTCGGGCCGATGAAGGTCAGGCCGTGATCTTCGACGATCTGCACAAAGTTCGCGTTCTCGGACAGGAAGCCATAGCCGGGGTGGATCGCCTGCGCGCCAGTGATTTCACAAGCGGAGATGATCGCCGGAATCGACAGGTAGCTTTGCGTCCCGGAAGGAGGGCCGATGCAGACGGATTCATCGGCCATGCGCACGTGCATCGCGTCTGCATCCGCAGTGGAGTGGACCGCAACCGACTGGATGCCCATCTCGCGACAGGCGCGGATCACGCGCAGCGCGATCTCACCACGGTTGGCAATCAGGATCTTGTCAAACATGGCGGATCCTTACTCGATGATAACCAGCGGAGATCCAAATTCGACCGCTGCGCCGTCTTCCACGAGGATACGCTTGATCGTGCCAGCCTTGGGGGCCGGGATGTGGTTCATGGTCTTCATCGCTTCGACGATCAGCAGGGTATCGCCTTCAGCAACCTGATCGCCCACTTTGACAAAAGTCGGTGCGCCGGGTTCGGGCTGGGTGTAGACGGTGCCAACCATCGGCGAGGTCACGGCGCCGGGGTGGCTTGCCGGGTCATCCGATGCCGCGGGCGCGGCAGCAGGTGCAGCAGCGGGGGCCGCGGCAGGCGCTGCGTAGGCCTGAACGGGGGCGGCCGGAGCAGCCATGATCTGGCGCGAGACGCGCACGTTCAGGCTGTCATCTTCGCCGTAGTCACGTTTTACCTGCAGCTCGGTCAGGTCGTTGTCGCGCAGAAGCTCCGCCAGTGCCTTGATGAAAGAAACATCTGCTTCGTGAGTTTTGTTTGTCATTTTTGTCCTCAGCCGGTTCCGACAGGCCCGCAAAGGCCTGCGGGCATAAGTTTTGATGGCGCTTATAGGGTATGCTTTACCACAAGGAAAGCACTCACAAGGCTGACACCAACATGGGCCGGGATGCGCCGGTTTGCAATCCGGTCGCTCAAATCGGGCCTCAAAGCGGCATGCCGCTCAGTTTTGCCACCAATTCCGGGAGTTTGCGGGCTGAGAACTTTTCCAGAAGATGCGCGCGATGGGTTTCTATCGTGCGGTAGGAAAGATTGAGCTCGGCACCGATTTCCTTGGCCGAAAGACCCCGGCAGGTCAGGATCGCAACGTCCCTTTCGCGGGGGGTCAGGGTGACGACAGGCCGATCATCCGAGATGTCGGCGAAGGTCCAAACCCCTGTCCGGAAAGGCTCTTCCGTTGAAAGGGACCGTCCACGCACCCGGCACCAAAACAGGGTGCCATCGCGTCTGCGCATGATACGTTCATCGTTGTATTGGCCCGATTTTGCGTCTTCTCGCTGCAGCCGATCGCCGATGCGCTGGAAATCCTCCTGGCTCGGGTAGAGTTCAGCAATGGGGACGCCTTCATAGGCGGAAGGCACGCCGCCGAATGTCTCTGCAAACTGGCGATTGCAGTGTTGGATGACGCGGCGGTCCAGTAGGGCGATGCCGACGGGGGCGAATTCAAATGCAAGATCGGTCATATGTGCAGATAAACGCTGGATCCAACCAAAGCCAAGCGAATCTCTTGGCAGGGATGACAAAGAAAAATGGGCCGATGCGTGCATCGGCCCGAAGTCTGCCAAGACCGGAGACCAATCCGGTCTGACGGGGAGTGTTCGGATCAGATGGCCAGATACTCTGCGCGCAGCTCTTCGTTTTCCAGCACTTCGGCAGCGGAGCCATCAAAGACGATGCCGCCGGTGTCGAGGATCACGGCACGATCCGCCAGTTCCAGCGCTCGCACGGCGTTCTGCTCGACGATGATCGTGGTGATGCCTTGTTCCTTGATGTGCACGAGCGTCTTTTCGATCTCGTCCACGATCACAGGCGCCAGGCCTTCGTAGGGTTCATCCAGCAGCAGAACCTTGATGTCGCGCGCCAGAGCGCGGGCAATCGCCAACATCTGCTGCTCACCCCCGGACAGTGTGACGCCCTCTTGCTTGCGGCGCTCGCCAAGGCGGGGGAAGAGCTCATAAAGACGCTCGATTGACCAGCCGATGGGCGGTGCAATCTGGGCCAGCTGCAGGTTTTCCTCAACCGTGAGGCCGGGAATGATGCGGCGATCTTCCGGCACCAGGCCAAGCCCGGCGGCGGA
>Ga0098067_1000817_pt1 | contig 10971 bp, 8 predicted proteins | sample 26_taG_FD_92578 | JGI IMG/M metagenome (GOLD analysis project Ga0098067, IMG submission 92578) | Marine viral communities from Cariaco Basin, Caribbean Sea - 26_WHOI_OMZ | ecosystem: Environmental > Aquatic > Marine > Oceanic | place: Caribbean Sea: Cariaco Basin | collected 2014-11-09
GTGCCGGTGGGGCAACTATCGAAACACTGAGAGAGTATGTGCAGAGTCAGGCTACACCTGATTAGAACCGCTGCGCGGTTCCCGCTTGTATCCCCGCCCGATTGGGCGAGGGTTTACGCGGGGTTTTGCTAAGCTATGATAAAAAGCCCCGCTAAACCGATAGTTTAGCGGGTTTTTTGGTAACCTTAAGCTGCGCACACCCGTCGCGATTAAACCGCGTCTTGCCGGTTTCGCCGGTACGAATACGAATCACCTGCTCCAGCGGCATAACAAAGATTTTGCCATCGCCGATTTTGCCGGTATTGGCAACCTGCGTAATGGCATCAATAACCTGCTCTGCCATATCGTCATCCACCGCAACTTCTAGCTTTACTTTGGGCAAAAAATCCACCACGTACTCGGCACCACGATACAGCTCTGTGTGACCTTTCTGACGGCCAAAGCCCTTCACTTCCGTTACCGTAATGCCCTGCACGCCGATATCAGAGAGCGATTCGCGTACGTCATCAAGCTTAAACGGCTTGATAATGGCTGAGATCAATTTCATTGCGACATCCTCTAGCTTGGTGGCCTTTTATTAAAGGTTGGCGGGACACTGCTGATAGCCAAGCCCGTTAGCGTTAAGCATACACCGCTACAGGCAGAGAATAAAAAATCAGCGCCAATGGATTGTAACAATGCCCGAAGGCAAAAAGGCCTCCCGCCAGGGGAGGCCAAAAGAGCGCCAGCTCATTTTATTAGCGTAAGCTTATTTCTTAACGCTGAATTCGGGATAGGCCTCAAGACCGCACTCTGCAATATCGACACCGTCGTACTCTTCTTCTTCGCTAACGCGGATGCCCATGATCGCTTTCAGTAGCAACCACATAACCAGACTCGCAACGAATACCCAGCCAAAGATACCAACGATACCAATCAGCTGTGCGCCGAAAGAAGCGTCACCATTGGTCAGCGGAACAGCCAGCACGCCCCAGATACCCACTACACCGTGTACCGAGATAGCGCCGACCGGATCATCAAGCTTCAGCTTGTCCAGCGTGACAATTGCAACGACAACGATCAAGCCACCTACCGCCCCAATCACCGCAGCGCCTAGCGCAGAGGGCGACAGAGGATCCGCAGTAATTGCGACAAGGCCAGCCAGTGCACCGTTAAGCGCCATGGTAAGATCCGCTTTACGGAACCACAGTTTGGCAAGAATCAGTGCGGCAAGCACGCCACCGGCAGCGGCCGCATTAGTGTTAACAAACACCTGAGCAACGTTGTTGGCAGAGCTGATGTCAGACATTTTCAGCTCAGAGCCGCCATTGAAGCCAAACCACCCCATCCAGAGAATGAAAGTACCCAGCGTGGCCAGCGGCATGTTGGCGCCGGGAATCGCGTGGATAGCCCCATCTTTACCATACTTACCTTTACGTGGGCCAAGCACCAAGACACCCGCTAAGGCAGCCGCGGCACCAGCTAAGTGAACGATGCCAGACCCCGCGTAATCGGAATAGCCGACTTCAGACAACCAGCCGCCGCCCCATGTCCAGTAGCCAGACACCGGGTAAATAAAGGCTGTCATCACCACCGCGAAGGCCAGGAATGCCCACAGCTTCATGCGCTCAGCAACCGCACCAGAGACAATCGACATGGCGGTGGCCACAAACACGACCTGGAAGAAAAAGTCAGAGCGCATAGAGTAGTAAGGCGCATCATCACCGCCTGCGGTTACTGCATCCACGCTGTTTTCAGCGCCAATTAAGAAACCAAGGTTGGGTAGGAAGCCTCCCGCGCTGCTGGAGTACATAATGTAGTAACCCACCAGCAAGTACATGGTGCAAGCAATCGCAAATAGCGCGATGTTTTTGGTCAAAATCTCGGCGGTATTTTTCGAACGCACCAGACCAGCCTCAAGCATTGAGAAGCCAGCAGCCATCCACATGACGAGCACGCCGCAAATTAGGAAGTAAAACGTGTCGAGCGCGTAGCTCAGATCAGTCAACTCATTCATTTTAAGTTCCCCGTTGAACTATAGAAATGATCCGAAAAAAACAGCTTCAAACGGCGTCTGCACCGCGTTCGCCTGTCCGAATCCGAATAACGTCTTCAAGCGGTGTCACAAACACCTTGCCGTCACCGATCTTGCCGCTGTTAGCCGCACTACAGATCGCGTCCAAGACGCTCTCTAGCCGGGTGTCGTCTACGGCCACTTCAACTTTTACTTTGGGTAGAAAGTCGACAACGTACTCCGCACCACGATACAGCTCGGTATGCCCCTTTTGACGACCGAAGCCTTTAACTTCAGTCACCGTGATGCCCTGAACGCCGTTGTCAGCGAGCGCTTCACGAACGTCGTCTAGTTTGAATGGCTTGATGATAGCGGTGATGAGTTTCATCCCGGATCTCCCCTGCTGGATTAGGTAGCGGCAACGCCGCCCGACTTAACTGCTTATCTCGTTAATGCGCATACCGTGCCACCCAATTGTTTTTTCTTATAAGTCAGCAGTTTGTTTTATAAAAACGGAGGCTATTCGGTGGCAAGGAAGACTTAGCAGCCGTCGCCACTACGCGCTTGCACCATAAAAGAACATTAATAAAAACGCGGCGCTCTATTTCGATGCACGCCGCCGAGAAAGAGCGACCAGCGGCTAATTTGCAAACGATGCATGCGTATCGGCAGCGGGTTGCGTATCCTTATTAATAAGCAGTGAACATTTATGCGTGGTCATTTAAGGAGAGAGCGATGGCGCCTCAAGATCGCATTAGCCGTTTAGCCCAGCAAATTGGGGATCGTTTACAGAACGCGTCCCAAGCCCCTGAAGATATTCAAAAAGGCGTACAGCAAGTAGTACGCGGTGCCTTTGACAGGCTGGAGCTGGTGTCACGGGAAGACTTTGATATTTTGATGGATGTATTGCAGCGCACCCGCTCACGCGTTGAAGCCTTAGAGCGCCAAGTGGCCAGCCTTGAGGCCGCGGTGGAAGCCTCTACCTCAACGCACCCATCCCCCATCGAAGCAGAAGCACCACCCGCCCCCACGCCTGAACCGAGCAGTGATGGTTCGGAGGATAGCAAGCCCGCCTAAATCCACAACGGACGGCAATGGGTTGACGACGCCTATTGCCGACTACAGGGTGGCTTAATAGGTTGATGTTGATGACGTAATGAGCGTCCTGCCCAATCAACAAACACGAATCAATAAACACGAATCAATATCATTGACTTTGACTGTTGTGGTGATACTCTCCGCCTCTTATTCCCTAACTGCTCGCGGATTGTTCACCATGTCTGACTGGTCTTCTTCAACGGCTGCCCTCATTGGCACGGGTCTATTACTAGGCTTTACCGGCGATGTTTTCGCCCAAAACACAACGTCTGGATCCACGCTAAGCGCAAACGCTGAAGATACCCTGGTGGTGGTTGGCTCCCGCACCCCGACCCAGATCAGTCAGATACCTGGCGCGGTATGGGTGATTGACAAAGAGATGCTGCAACAGCAGACCCGCAATGGTGCAGACCTAAAGACGGCATTGGGTCAGCTTGTGCCAGGGCTGGATCTGGCACCGCAAGGGCGCACCAATTATGGGCAAAACATGCGTGGCCGGGGCGTACAGGTGCTTATCGATGGCGTATCTCTGAACAGTTCGCGTGGGCTTTCCCGTCAGTTCGATGCCATCGATCCCTTCAATATTGAGCGTGTAGAAGTGCTTTCCGGCGCCAGCAGCCTGTATGGCGGCGGTGCGACGGGGGGCTTGATCAATATCATTACGCGCAAAGGCGAAGAAGGCCTGAACTGGCGCACCGAAGCTGGCATCACTACAGGCTTCAACAACAGCGACGATATGGATCGACGTCTGTCGCAATCAATCAGCGGCGGCAATGAGCGGGTTCAGGGCTACCTGGGTACCTCCATTGTGGACAACGGCCGTCACTACGACGGTGGCGGCCAAGAGATCTTTCCCGATATTGCCCAAACCGACCTTCAGGACAATCGCAGCATTGATGTATTGGGCAACCTCTCGTTCCGTTTGACCGACGAACAGAGCCTGGAACTGGGCGCCCAGCTGTATCGTTCCGGCTACGAAGGTAACCGGGGGGTTTACTTTCCCAACCTCGACGCAGCCACGCCTAACTTGAACGATGCCGAGATTCGCGACGGCTACCGTTCACAGCGCGATCCGGAAACCGACCGCAAGCTGGTCAACGTCAACTATCACCACGCTAACCTGTGGGGGCAAAACTTCTATCTACAGGCCTTCCATCGAGAAGAAGAATCCAGCTTCCAGGCCTTTCCTTACCCTGTCTCGGATGGCCTGCAGTTTCGTGCATCGCAACAAAATACTGATTTAAGCGGTATTAAAGCGCTGTTTGAGTCGCGCCTGGGTGATGACATTTCATTGACCTATGGGCTCGACCTGGATCGCGAAAAATTCGATGCCAGCCAGATGCTGTTCGATACCGATGTATCCGATGCCACCGGAGGTTTGGTGCAGCAGGCTTCGGGCGTTGAGCCCCGCTACCCAGGCTATCAAGTGGACGGGCTTTCAGGCTTCGTTCAAGGTGACTGGCAAGCTACCGAGGCGCTTAAGCTCTCCGCAGGGTTGCGGCAGCAGCATATGGATGTCGAAGTGGGTGATTTCAAGGGTATTCCCGGCGGTCAGAACGATTACGAAGCCACGCTATTGAATGCCAGCGCCCTCTACAATTACGGCAACGGTCACCAGAACTGGCTGCAGTTTAGCCAGGGCTTTGAGCTGCCAGACCCGGCCAAATACTACGGCAAGAGCCCCGAGGTGAGTGTCGATAACAACCCTCTATCTGCCATCGAGACAGATCAGGTGGAGCTAGGCTGGCGCTACCAGGGGGGTAACTGGATGGCTCAAACGGCACTCTACTACGCTTGGTCGGACAAAGCGGTAGAGAACGCCCAGGATCTGAGCGTCAGCGTAGTGGACGAAAAGAAGCGCGACTTTGGCCTGGAGAGCGCGGTAACTCGCTACTTCGACAACGGCCTGGAGGTCGGCGGCACCCTACACTTGGTGCGCTCCGAGCAGGAGAACGACCAAGGGGAGTGGGAGAAGCGTGACGCCCGCTATGCTTCGCTCTCCTCTTCAACGGCCTTTATCGGCTGGACCGACTACGTGCGTTCGGCGCGTTTGCAAGCCAGCCATACTTTCGATCTGAAAGACGACGCGGATCGTGAAATCGACGGCAACACCACCCTCGATCTATCGCTCAGTCAGGAGACCGATTTTGGCACCGTGAGTCTGGGCATCCAGAACCTACTTGATGATCAGTACTCCACCGTCTGGGGCCAGCGGGCCGCTATGTTCTATTCGCCCTACTACGGCCCAGAATACCTCTACGACTACCAGGGGCGTGGGCGTACCTATACCCTGAACTGGTCGATGGCCTATTAAGCACCGCCCCGCTACTCGCAGGCAGCCGCTCAACAGCGAGGTAATGGGAATGGCGACGCTCGACACACTCGCGCCAATCACCACCAATGACCTGCTGGCCCTTGGTCAGCGCTTCGGGATCGATTACCGCTTTCCCGAAGCGCCCGACCGCTCTCCATCGCCTTGCATAGCTCGCGGGCGGGTGATGGATATCGAGATCACCCCGACCCTACGCGTAACGCACTCCGATCTTGATGTCCTACACGCCTATGCCTCTACCTCCTGTCGTACCGCTCCGTGGTTTCTCAGTGTGATACTTGAGGGTTGTATCCACGTGGGGCTCGGCCATCAGTCATTTCAATTGCAGGCGGGCGACGCCTTCAGTGCGCATTTCAACCAGCAGACCGGGCTTGAGGTCTTCCAGCCGGCTCCACAACGCTTACGCACTCTTAACGTGTCGATTCTGGATGGCCTCGAACCGCTTCCTTCCTCACCCGTCAACGTTGCCCCTCCAGCGGCCCCACTACTCCACACTTGGCAAGTACCGCCACTCCTGCGCCATAGCCTAGAAACCGCGCTGACGTCGAACTGGTCAGAAGAACGGCTGTGCCTACTATGGCAAGGGCTCGCGCTCCAGCTACTAGCTCATGGCCTGCCTGCCGCTTGCCTGGAGCCCGGCGACCAACACACACAAGATGGCCCCCCTCTGGGCCTTTCTCATCGCGATCACCAACGCCTAGAGCGCTTGCGCCAACAGCTCGAACATTATCCCAACCAGCATTACCGCTTGGAGCAGTTGGCCCGAAATGCCGCCATGAGCCCTAGCAGCCTACGCACCAAATTCCAGCGCTGTTACGGCTGCTCGATATTCGATTACCTACGGCGTTGTCGCCTGACCCAAGCTCAGACGTACTTACGCAAAGGTTATAGCGTGCAGCAAACTGCCCACGCCTGCGGCTACCGCCACGCCAGCAACTTTGCTACGGCATATAAGCGGGCCTTTGGCGTCACACCCCATGAGGCTTTCAAGTGTCGCTAACGTACTGTCCATAACGTACTGTCCATAACGCACTACCCACCACTGCTTGCCGTAAGTTCCCCTGCTCTGCACTTTTTGGCAGCGCGCATAACCTCTTTGGCATAGCGCATACCTTTTCAAAGCAATTAAACGCAATAATTCTCATTAACACATTAGTTAATTGCTTCTCATTGCAGGTACATCCCCATGTCTTTTATGCCTCGCCGTTTGTTACGCTCTCCACTCAGTGCCGCTGTTATTGCGGCGCTCGCGGCACCCTCGGTTTACGCTCAGGCAAGTGCGCAGGAAAGTACTCTGGAAAGTACTCTGGAAAGTACTCTGGAAAGTACAGCGCTAGGCACTGTGACGGTAACCGCCCAGCAGGCGGCCACTAAAGTCATCACCCCTTTTATCGAAACGCCGCAAAGCGTTTCTACCATTACCCGCGAACAGATGGATCACCGTGGGGTAGACACCGTTCAGCGCGCCACTGACTATACGCCCGGTGTCTACAGCAACCAGGTGGGCGCCTCCAACCGCTTCGACTACCTGGTACTGCGGGGCTTTTCTGACGGCAGCTTGAGCAACACTTTCTTAGATGGCCTTAAAGTGATGGGCGATGCCAACTCCCATAGCACGATGCGCATCGACCCGTGGTTTTTAGATAGCATTGAAGTGGTACGCGGGCCTGCCTCGGTGCTCTATGGCCGCGCGTCACCGGGTGGTGTGGTGGCGCTAAACAGTAAGCGTCCTGAATTTGAACAAGGTGGTGAGCTACGCTTTCGGGTAGGCAATAATAACCAGCGCAGTGCCGCCTTTGATCTCACTGGGCCGATTGGCACAGAGCAGCGAGTAGCGTTTCGCCTGACCGGCATTGCCAGCACCGCCAACACCCAGTTTGGCCCCGCCGAAGAGGAGCGCTATGCCATTGCGCCGCGGCTAACCTGGGATATCACCGACGACACCAGTCTAACGGTTGAGGCCTATCTACAGGATGAACCCGAAGGCGGCTATCACTCCGGCGTGCCCTATGAAGGAGCGGTAGTGCCCAGGAACGGCAAGCAGATTAGTAACAACTTCTTTGATGGCGAAGCCGACTACGACGTCTACGAACGTACTCAGCGTATGGCTGGCTATACCCTGGAGCATCGCTTTAATGACGACGTAACGGGCCGCCAGTTACTGCGTTATCTCAATTCCGATGTGGTGCTGAATCAAGTCTATGGCTATGGCTGGACGTCACCCACCTCTGATGAACTAACCCGCTACTATTCTGGCAGCGATGAATCTCTAGAAGCTTGGACTATCGACAATCAGCTTGAAGCCACTATCAGCAACGGCTTTATGGATCATACCTTGCTTGCCGGGGTCGATTATCAACAGCGGGAGAATGACGTCTCATGGCCTTCTGGGTATTTCCATCCCATCAATGCCTTTAATCCTATCTATGGCAGCGGGCCGATTGAATTTTACGCCCCTACCCGTGAGCGCCACGAGATTGATCAAACCGGCGTTTATCTACAGGATCAAATCGCCGTTGATAACTGGCGCTTCACGCTAGGCGGCCGCTACGACTGGGTGAATATCGACAATACCAACCGCGATAGCGGTGACACCAGCTCACTTAGCGATACCCAGTTCAGCGGCCGCGCCGGTGCGGTCTACCTGTTTGATAACGGCGTAGCCCCCTACCTGAGCTACTCCACTGCCTTCACGCCCACTAGTTTTGTGGATGAAAGTGGCGACCTGCTTCAACCAATGGAGGGCGAACAGTGGGAGGCCGGCCTAAAGTTCCAGCCTAACGGCAGCAGCAACCAATTCAGCGCAGCGCTGTTCCATATCAGTCAAGAGAACGTCGCGACCAAGGTGCAGCCATCCGACCCTTATCGCGCGGTGGGTGAAATTGAATCCCAGGGACTGGAATTGGAAGCACAGACCCAGCTAACCGACACCCTCTCGGTTCAGGCAGGCTATAGCTTCACCGACATCACCTACGCCAAAAGTGACGACGGCAACCAGGGTAACAACGCCATTTACTCCCCACGCCACCAAGTACAGCTGTGGGGCCATTACGAAGCCAATGACGGCTGGCTGAACGGCGTGGATGTTGGTGTTGGCGTACGCCACTATGCGGATATTGCCGCCGATCGCGCCAATACTGAAACCGTCCCTGACTACACCTTGGTGGATGCCACCATTGGCTACGACCTAAGCCAGCTCGGCGTTGCAGGGGTGGAAACACGCCTCAATGTTAACAACCTGTTGGATAAGGAGTACGTGGCCTCCTGTAACTCGCTGGAGTATTGCTACTTCGGCGCCGAGCGCGGTGTGACCGCCAGTGTTCACTACCGTTTCTAAACGCTTGTACTAAGTGATGTTCCAGGCACTTATCTAAACCCTTGTCTAAGCGTTATTAAGTTATTGTAGCCCCACCTGCCCAGGCCGCTGTGCCTGGGCATTTTTCCTTGAACACAGGTTTGCAAACAATAAAGATTATCGTTTAAATACAGTTCTTATTTTCTGGATAGCCTCTCACCACCATGCGCCACACCAACCTGTTCTCTTTGCTCGCGCGCTGCGGGCTATTGGCTGTTTGCCTAATGGCTTTTTCCACTGCCAAAGCGCAGTGGGCAACCGTCGACTGGACAATCGCTGAAACGCTACTGGCCATTGACGCACCGGTTAGCAGCGTTGCTCAACAAAGCGATTATCACCAGTGGGTGAGCGAGCCGCAGATACCCGACAGTGCCACCGATATGGGGCTACGCACCCAGCCTAATTTAGAACTGCTGGCCCAAGAGCCTCCAGTACAGACGCTTATTTCACCCATGTTCACCGGTTTGAAACCGCGCCTGGAACGCATTGCTCCTGTCACTTTATTCTCGCTCTACTCCCCCGGCACCGACACCTGGCAGGAGATGCAAACCCTGACCCGTAAGCTGGGCGAGCTAACCGAGCACCAGCCCCAGGCCGAGCAGCTTATTGAAGAAACCCAAACGTTGATGACCACGCTGCGCGAATCCCGTCCCCTCTCTCAGGCAGAAATTGCCCCGCTGCTGATGGTACAGTTTATGGATGCCCGCCACGTGCGAGTGTTTGGGGAAAACAGCTTATACAACGCCGTGCTGGAGCAGCTCGAACTGCCCAATGCCTGGGATCAGCCGACCAACTCCTGGGGATTTGCACTGGTAGGAATTGAAGCGCTGGCGCGCTATCCAGAGGCAACGTTGGTAATCATCGACCCACTACCCATCGGAGCCGAAGAGCAACTTGCAAAAAGCGGCCTGTGGCAGCAACTTCCCAGCGTCAGGCATGACAGGATAGTTCGCCTGCCGCCGGTATGGAGCTTTGGCGCACTGCCTTCCGCCCAGCGCTTTGCAAGGGAACTGTTTGCTGCACTATCGGCAGACAGCCCAGCACAAGTCACCGGCTCAACTGTTAACTAAGGTCAGTTTTTCAGCTCACGCTATTTTTAAACGTTCCAATTGACGTAGGGTTACGTTAGGAACAAAAAACTAGCGAGGGAGCGCCATGACACTAGCCATTGTGGCCACGCGCGCAGGGGTTGGACTGGAAGCCCCCGCCGTGCATGTCGAGGTACATCTAGCCAACGGCCTGCCGGGGCTAACGCTGGTGGGGCTGCCGGAAACCGCCGTCAAAGAGAGCCGCGAGCGGGTGCGCAGCGCGCTCATCAATGCGGGGTTTGATTTTCCCAATACCAAGCGCATTACCCTCAACCTTGCCCCTGCCGACCTACCCAAAGAGGGCGGCCGCTTTGATTTACCGATTGCGCTCGGCATTCTGGCCGCTTCTGGCCAGATTCCAGTCGATGCGCTAGAAGGCATGGAGTGCGCAGGCGAACTGGCGTTGGATGGCAAACTACGCGCCGTACCCGGCGTACTGCCCTTTGCTCTCGCCACACGGCGCGTCAACAAAGCACTGATTATTCCCCGCGCCTGTGCCGACGAAGCCGCGTTAGCGGGCGACTTACCGGTTTTACCTGCCGACACCCTATGGCAGGTCGTTGCTCACTTGCTGGGACAAGAGAAAATACCGCCCCATCAACTGTCTGCCTCGGTGAGATCCACGGCTCCCATTGCCGACTTAGCCGATGTTCGCGGCCAGCAGCAGGCGCGCCGCGCACTAGAAGTGGCGGCCGCGGGTGGCCATAACTTGCTGCTAGCAGGGCCTCCTGGCACCGGAAAAACCATGCTCGCTAGCCGCTTACCGGGCATTTTGCCGCCGCTTTGCGAAGACGATGCGCTGCAAGTGGCCGCTGTACGTTCAGTCTGTGGGCTACCGCTTGAAGCAGACTGGGGCCAGCGCCCTTTTCGCCAGCCCCACCACAGCGCCAGCGCCGCCGCGTTAGTGGGGGGAGGCTCAAAGCCCAAACCTGGGGAAATCTCGCTTGCTCACCACGGTGTTCTATTTTTAGACGAGCTGCCGGAGTTTTCGCGCAACGTCTTAGAAGTGTTAAGGCAGCCACTGGAAACGGGGGAAATTCACCTCTCACGCGCCAGCCATGAACGCCGTTATCCAGCGCAGTTTCAACTCGTTGCCGCCATGAAC
>Ga0098067_1000819_pt1 | contig 10951 bp, 9 predicted proteins | sample 26_taG_FD_92578 | JGI IMG/M metagenome (GOLD analysis project Ga0098067, IMG submission 92578) | Marine viral communities from Cariaco Basin, Caribbean Sea - 26_WHOI_OMZ | ecosystem: Environmental > Aquatic > Marine > Oceanic | place: Caribbean Sea: Cariaco Basin | collected 2014-11-09
GGCAATTTGGAGCACCAGTGCTGCAAGGAATAACCTGAATGAAGCGCCAATTGTTTGAGAGATCAAAAAGAAGCCAGAACCTGTGAGATAGGAATTTTGACCAAACCTGTCCTGCAAATACTGATATATGGAAACCAGCCGAAGCCTGTAAAAAAGCGGGATCAACACGAATGCAATAACGGCGTAGCCCACCATGTTACCCATTACAAATTGCAAATAGGTCCATCCTGAATTTCCAACTTCCCCGGGAACTGAAATAAAAGTAACCCCAGATAAAGATGCCCCAACCATTCCAAAAGCTACAAGGAACCATGGGGATTGTCTATTGGCGGTAAAGAAAGTTGAATTATCGGCTTTTTGAGAGGTGAAGTGACTAATTGCCATCAACAACAGGAAGTATCCCAAAATGATACCAAAGACCAGGAGGGGTGTCATAGGTTTGAATTAATGTTTATAAATTACAATTTCTTGTTTAGGAGAATTTCCTGAAAAGCACTTTCATTGCCTGTGCGATCAATAGTAGTTACGGCAACAGCCTCTAAAAAGACCTTTTCTCCATTCTTCCTTTCAACATACTGGCTAAATTTAGTTTCATTAGTATTTCGGTCAAAAATCTTGTAGCTCCAGGTATCTCCATATTTAAAATAAACAACATATTTAAAACCATCTTCAGCATTGACAGGAGGTACCCATGTAAGTTTTATTGACTGGCCTTCAGTAACCGGTACAACAACAGGGCTTTTAGGTGCTGTATTGTCTAACCACGGGCTGGCAGGAACCAATGCCGGCTTTTTATATGGCCCTTCAGAAATGCTCTTTAAAAGCCCGGGATGTTTTACAAGAGGACCTATGCTCCAGTGCACTACTCCCGGATTATTAGGCGTCATACCACGGGTAATCATGATCTGGTTGATGGTTTCATCTATGTTTTTCTCATCTCCTCCAAGACCTACATTGATACCGGGCCACAGGTGACGTTTTTCAAAATTTTGGCTACCCCACCATCCCAAAAGAACAGGAAAACTTTGGCCTTCGGTATTTATCTTCCAGTACAACTGAGGTGTGTAATAATCTACCCAACCTTTATTAAGCCATAGTTTTGCGTCGGCATAAAGCTCATCATACTGATCATAGCCCGTTACCGATTTTGGATACCCTGGTCTCCAGATGCCAAAGGGGCTTAATCCGAATTTTACGGCCGGTTTTTCAGCTTTTATTTTTTTATAAAGGTTCTCTATAAAGTCGTTGACATGGTATCTCCTCCAATCTGCTCTTGCGAGTTCTCCGCCTGTATTTTTATAGGCAGTCCAGCTCCTGTCATCGGGAAAATCTTCTCCGTTATTATAGGAATCATAAGGATAGAAATAATCATCAAAATGAATTCCGTCGAGATCATATCTTATAATAAGGTCCATTACAACGGCTGTTGAACGTTGTTTGGTCCCTTCTTGTGCAGGATCCATCCACCACATTCCATTCTTAAGCTTTACAACAAGCTCGGGATTGGTCTTTACTACTGACTCTTCACTAATCTCTTTGGAAGAATGATGTGCACGATAAGGATTAAGCCATGCGTGTAATTCCAGCCCGCGATCATGAGCGGCTTCTATCCAAAAATGAAGCGGATCATAAAAAGGTTCAGGTGCCTGTCCCTGCTTTCCTGTAAGGTAATAAGACCAGGGTTCCAATTTACTCTCGTAAAGAGCATCTGCCTGGGGTCTTACCTGAAAGATCACCGCATTAAAATTGTTCTTTTTAAGCATGTCAAGCAAGGTAATCGCTTCCCTTTGCTGTTCCGCAACACTTAAACCGGGCTTGCTTGGCCAGTTAATATTGGCCACTGTGGCCACCCAGGCTGCACGGAATTCCCTATCGGCCTGTGGATGATTAGCAGGTGCTTCAATAATCTCTTCAACAACCGCAACGGTGTCTTTTGCCGAAGCTGGTGTAGGAGTTTCCTGTGGTTCGGCAGGTGCTTCAGGTTGGGGTACTTGTGCTACTTCCGAAGGTTCTTTGGGAGTAGGTGCTGTAGATTTTTGGGTTTTACAGGCCTGCAACAATAAAAGTATGCTGCAAAAAAGAATAAAAGAGGTTTTAATTCGTGTCATGATAGAAGTGTAAGGGATAGATAGACTACGCAAAAAAATATAAAAAATTGCCCCCCAGGTTTTCACCAAAGGGGGCTAATTTATCTGAAATACCGGCTGGGTTAATTAATTACCAGCCTGGGTTTGGAATCCTACATAAGAAAAAACTAACACGGGATTATTCCCGGTTACATTCAGAGAGTATTCACCATCAAAGTTGGTAGTTGTACCCACTGTAGTCCCTTTTTGATAAACCGATGCTCCCGGAATTGGCATCCCAGATTCATCGAGTACTTGTCCTGAAACCTCTATTTCCTGCGAAAACGATTTCGTAATAACGCCTAAAATAAAAAAGACAAGAAGCAGATGTAATTTTCTTCTCATAATTTAGTTTGAATTAATAATCATTAGTTGGTCTTATAAAAAAAGATGCAGCAAGATAAGCTAAAATATACTATAATAAAAACCTTTGTTAAAATAAATAAGTTATCCTGAACATACTTAACTAAAAATTTTATATAAGTTTAGCATACGTGTATCTTAATCAGTTTTCTGAGTCAAAATTTCTTAAAACTTTTCGGACGCTTTTATATTTCTCAAGAAGTCTTTTTGCTTCCTCTTCTTCCACCTTCAGCTCCTCCATGATCATCTTAACACCACGGTTAACAAGTTTTTTGTTAGACAACTGCATGTCAACCATCTTATTCCCTTTTACTCTCCCCATTTTGATGAGGCTGCTGGTAGAAATCATGTTGAGCACTAATTTTTGAGCGGTACCTGCTTTCATCCTGGTACTGCCGGTCACAAACTCGGGCCCTACCACTACTTCAACAGGAAATTCTACTGCTGCAGCTAAAGGACTGCTATCATTGCAGGTAATACACCCCGTTGCTATTCCTTCTTCCCTGGCTCTTTTTACACCGCCAATCACATAAGGTGTAGTTCCCGAAGCCGCAATACCTACAAGCACATCCTTTTTACTTATATGAAATTTCTCCAGGTCATTCCAAGCCTGTTCCAAATCATCTTCTGCATTTTCAACAGCATGTCTCAGAGCATGGTCGCCCCCTGCTATTAATCCTATCACCCAATCTTCAGAAACACCAAAGGTTGGTGGACATTCAGAAGCATCCAGCACCCCCAATCTTCCGCTGGTTCCGGCTCCAATATAGAACAACCTGCCACCTTCCTGCATGCGGGTCACAATGACATCTACCAACTTTTCAATAGCAGGTAATTGCTTTTCAATTGCCAGAGGTACAGATTTGTCTTCGTTATTAATATTGGTGAGTAATTCTTGTGTACTCATTTTCTCAAGATGATCATAATTTGATGATCTCTCGGTTGTTGGTTTATTCTCCATTGCTGTATTTATTCTGAAACTTATTTGATATTTGAAAAGACTCCCGGAATGGCTTTTTCGACACCCCAGTTTACGCCAGGTGTTCTGTGAAAATTAATATCGAGGGCTCTTAATCTATCTCCGTGCTTTCCAAGTCGTGTAGTAAATTCCTGATATTCTCTTTTATCTCCACTAGTCCAGCCTACTTCTGCCGCTGCAATAGCGCGGGGCCAGAACCTGTTGTCCATCATTTCGTCGCTGAGCACAAACTCACTCCAAACAGCTGCCTCAACTCCAATCACATTTTCATGGTCTTTTATAAAACTGTAAGTATCTTCAAGGCTAACCCCATCTTTTTTACACCAGTTATTGGTATTTTCCTGCCCTGTGACATTTGCATGATCAAGATAAAGCTGTGTACATAGGGAGTGGATTACTTTAATATCTTTCACTACACTCTCAACTTTTCCATGCCACCTCTGGCTAACAAGATTTGAACTCACCTCAGCTTTAGTAACTTCTTCCCAGCCAATAGTCGTTTTACCAAAAGACTGCACGATAGAATCTGCCTTTACCACAAACTCTTTATATCTTGGGTCTTCAATCTCATCTCCCCCAATATGCAGCCATGATCCCTTGGTGATTTCGGCCATTTCTTCAACCACATCGGCCACAAATTCGTAGATTTCTGGGTTCTCAAGGCAAAACTTGCTCCAGCCAACATTGTAATCTTCAAAAATCGCTGGCGGAATTGCCCTTTTTGGAGTTAAATTGGAATATTCATCACAGTTTAATTCGGGGTAGGCCAGTAAAGCAGCATATATATGGCCCGGCATATCTATTTCAGGAATTATAGTGATATTTCTTGCAAGAGCATAATCCTGCAGTTCTTTGTATTCCTCCTGGGTCAAAAACCCTGATCTTCCCCTTCGCACTGAGCTATTCCCACCTACCTCGGTAAGTTTGGGCCAACCCTTAATCTCTATCCTCCAGCCTTGATCATCGGAAAGGTGCAGGTGGAGGCGATTCATCTTATAAAGCGCCATTCTATCAACGTGCCGCTTTAAATAATCCAGATCAAAGAAACTACGGGCCACATCTACCATGGTACCTCTCCATCCAAATTCTGGCTTATCTTCAATAGAAGTATGCCTAAGCACTACCTGATCTTCTAAACTTTGGCTTTCGATCTCTGCGGGAAACATTTGTCGCAGCGTCTGAATTCCGTAGAAAAGTCCGGCTTTTGAAGCAGCCTTCAGCAGAACGCCCTCTTCGGAAATCGTCAGTTGATAGCCTTCTTCTCCTAAAGAAGAATTTAAGGAACTGTCCTGTTCAATTTTCCAATTTCCGCAGTTATCGGAAGCACTGGTAGAAACTGATAAGCCTGCTTTTTGAAGCAGAGTCTCAAGCCATTGAGAAGCCTCCTTTCCTTCTCCGGAATAGCAAATGGTATTTTGTTCAGGAATCACATAGGCTTTATCTTCCCAGCTCACCTGTGCAGGCAACGGGATTAGGGCAGGTACTTCGGGAATTACAGTAGCCTGTGGTGCATTTACTGTTTCTGTTCCTCCACAAGAACTAAGTACGGCGGCAAAAAGTAAAAAACCAAGGCCTCTAAAAAGGTATTTCATAATGACATTTTTGTAGGGTTATAAATTTCGACCGGGTTTTTTATTCCTCGTACCGATCCTCATTCTTAATTTTATCCATTTCGAGTAAGAGATCTGCCACCTGACGGGTTACGGCATCAAAAAACCGCTTTCCTTTTTCTTCGGAAGCTTTCCTGGGATCTCCAATACCAGTATCTGCCGACACCATGTGCCACTTTCTTTCACTCCAGGCCCAGCCTTCTTTAATAGCGGTTAACCTTGAATGTTTTTCTTCTCCATTTCCGGCTTCTTCTAAGGGCAGCACGAGTTCGTGTCTTAGGTGCAACATTAAGCTGGTCTCCATTTCATCGGCGTGGTCTCCGGCTTCTTCAAAGAACTCCTTCCTGTCTACCGTCTGAAAAAAACTTGTAGTCACAAGTAGCATTTTTGGATACTTTGCGCCTACCTCTCTCAAAAGGGCTTTAAAATTATTTCCGCCGTGACCATTTAATAATAGGAGCTTCTTAATTCCACTTCTGTCAAGGACCTCTACAAGGTCATTAAGAATGGCCAGCTGGGTGGAGGGGTATAAGTTCATACAAAGGTCAACTTCTGTCTGCCCGGTATTCACCCCAAACGGAATATTTGGCAACACGAGCACCTTCCCTCCTGCTTCCCATGCTTTTTTAGCAGCCTCGGCAGCAATTGCTTCTATCTGATAATTATCTGTAGCATAAGGCAGGTGAAAATTGTGAGCTTCGGTAGCGCCCCAGGTGAGCACAGCTACTTCAGTTTTTTGCTCTTTTACAGTTTTCCAGTTAGATTCTGCCAGTATGTAGGGTCTCATGCCTTTCTAATTTTGTGTCCTGCAACGGCATAGTAAAGAATAAACAAGTAAAGCGGTACAGCTATCCAGTAAGCCGATTGTTTATCTATTGCTTCTGCCAAACCACCATAAGCAAGGGGAATGACAGCACCTCCCGCAATTCCCATAACCAGTAGCGAAGAAACTGCTTTTGTAAGTTTCCCTACATCTGCCAGTGCAAGAGGCCAAATTGCCGGCCACATTAAAGAATTTGCAAGACCTAGAAGAGCGATAAATGCTACAGATATAAAGCCAGAAGTGGAAATTGCACCCACAGTGAACACTACTCCAAGAATAGCACAAACTTTCAATGCATTTTCCTGCTTTATATACTTCGGAATAGCCACGATCCCTAAAAGATAACCAATAATCATGGCAGCCATAGTACCGGTGGTAAAGCCTTTGGCTGTTTCAAAATCGAACCCCTGAAAGATTCCGTAGTCAATGATGGTATCAACAGCGATAACTTCAACACCTACATAAATAAAAAGCGTAATCACACCCAGTATGGCGTGCGGGTAATCGGTGATTTTTTTAGAAGTTTTCTGAAGAGCGGTAGCATCATCTTCATCTTCGGCCTCAACTTCAGGAAGACTTGATTTATAAACCCAAAGTGCCAAAGCGAGCAACACGATGATAATTCCTATATAAGGAGGAATTACACGAAGTGCCATTTCATCTAAAGCAGCTTCATCTGTAGTTCCTACAAGAACTTCAGCTTTATCTAACTGCAGGAACACCCCAATTAAAATTGGCGCGATGGCACCTGCAAGCTTGTTACAAATTCCCATGATACTAATTCTTTTTGCAGCACTCTCTGCCGGCCCAACAATAGTTACATAAGGGTTTACTGCAGTTTGAAGAATTGCGAGCCCGCCACCCATAACGAATAAGCCCAGCAAAAAGACCAGGTAAGTTCGGCTCATTGCCGCCGGAATGAACAGTACGGCTCCAAGGGCCATTACTCCCAAAGCTACCGACATTCCTTTTTTGAATCCGAAATGATTAAGGGTCCTGGTAGAGATAGGTGCCATGACCACATAAGCAATATAAAAAGCAAAGGTCACAAAGTAAGCCTGAAAGGTGGTGAGCTCACAAGCAATCTTGAGGTAAGGAATCAAAAGAGCATTTAACCAGGTAACAAATCCAAAAATAAAGAAGAGTGCCCCAATAATGATTATTGAACGGGTGGCGCCGGAATCGTTAGCAGCTGCCGTGGTTTTGTTTTGAGTAGTTTTAGCCATAGGGAATTAAAATTAGTAGTAATCCAGAATTTTAGGGTGCTTCAGCCAAAATTAATGCTGCAGCCCCCAAAAGGGCAATATTTAAAGTGCCTGAAGGTTTAACAAGCAGTTGTTCCCTTACCTTCTTAAAAGGAAAACTGTCTATTGTGGTTTGAAGTCCGGCTTCAAAAAATGGAAAAGCTTTACTTATAGATCCTCCTATTAATACAGCTTGTGGCGAAAGAACATTTAAAATGAGCTTTATAGCATTACCTAGATGTGTCCCAAATTCCTCAAAAAGCAATAATGCGTCTTTATCTCCCGCCTGTGCCCTTTTAAAAGCCTCGTTTCCGGAAATGCCATGTGCTTTAAAAAATTTTCCGCTACAATAATCTTCCACTGTACCGTCGAGATAAGAAATACCGCCTATTTCCCCTGCACTTGAATATGCTCCGGAATACAATTGGTCGTGAATGATAATTCCGCAGCCAAATCCTGATCCCAACGTAACGCCAACCATATTTTTAAAGGGTTTCCCCTCGCCAAACATTTTTTCGCCCATAGCGAAAACGTTTGCATCATTGGTCACACGAACGGGTTTATTGAAACGGCGCTCTAAAAAGTCTTTTAGGTGTACTTCTTTTAGAGAAGGGATGTTCAACAGATCGAAAAGAATGCCGTTCTGCTCATCGACCAGTCCCGGTACCCCTATACCTATTCCGTAGAAATCATTTCCGGCGACCTCTATGATTCCGGCGGAAAGTTCATCTAAAATTTGCTGTTTTGAAGCCGTTGAGGAGGTTGGGAAATCAGCTTCTTTAATTACCTGTGCATTTTGAACGACACCAATCCTGGTTTTAGTCGCTCCTATATCAATACCTATTGTTCTGTAATTCATTGGAATTTATTACCGGCTATAGCCGCAATGAGTTCTTCCCACCAAGCCTTAACAAGGAATTTTCCTTTAATTATGAAGGGAAGCTCTACAAAGAAGCTTTTTATTTTTAAAATATGCAAATACTTTTATAAAAAATTTATAAAAGTTATACACAGGAAACCTGCTTCACAAATGCCATTTTTGACACCCCGGTTGTCAGATAATTTTTCTTTCCAGCCTTTTAAAAAAACTATATTTGTATCTTTTAAACAGAAAGGTTCTCTGCGAAGGAAAACTTTGTTGAAATTGATATATGAAGAACATTCGGAATTTTTGCATTATAGCCCATATTGACCACGGAAAAAGCACGCTGGCCGATCGCTTATTGGATTCCACAGGATCTGTTACCGACAGGGAGAAGCAGGAGCAGCTGTTAGACAGTATGGATTTGGAGAGAGAAAGAGGAATTACCATTAAGAGCCATGCGATTCAAATGGATTACACCTATAAGGGCGAGCAGTATATTCTCAACCTTATTGACACTCCCGGCCACGTAGATTTCTCTTATGAAGTTTCACGGTCTATCGCTGCCTGTGAAGGAGCATTACTGGTAGTTGACGCAGCACAGAGCATACAGGCACAAACAATTTCAAACCTGTACCTCGCGCTTGAAAATGACCTGGAGATAATACCTGTGTTGAACAAGGTAGACCTGCCAAGTGCAAATCCTGAAGAAGTAACCGATGATATTGTAGACCTTTTAGGATGTGACCCATCTGATATTATTCCTGCCAGTGCAAAGACCGGACTCGGAATTACAGAAATTCTAGCCGCGATCATTGAACGTATTCCGCCACCTTCCGGAAAGGTAGATGCCCCTTTGAGAGCTTTGATATTTGATTCAGTTTATAACCCTTTCCGCGGTGTTGAAACTTATTTCCGTGTAATTAATGGTTCTATTAAAAAGGGACAGAACATCAAGTTTGTCGCCACCAATAAAGATTATTTTGCCGATGAAGTAGGTACTTTAAGGCTGAAACAGTTTCCAAGACAGGAGATCAAGACTGGAGATGTAGGTTACCTCATCACCGGGATAAAAGAAGCTAAAGAAGTAAAGGTGGGGGACACCATCACCGATGCGAAAAACCCTACCACTGAAGCAGTACCGGGATTTGAAGACGTTAAACCTATGGTTTTTGCCGGAATATACCCTGTAGACACCGAAGATTATGAAGACCTTCGGGCTTCTATGGAAAAACTTCAGCTCAACGATGCTTCCCTGGTTTTCACACCCGAAAGTTCTGCAGCACTGGGATTTGGTTTCCGATGCGGTTTCCTCGGAATGCTTCACCTGGAGATCATTCAGGAGCGTTTAGAGCGGGAATTTGACATGACTGTGATTACCACAGTTCCAAACGTTTCCTACCACGCATATACGCATAAGAACAGAGACCAGGTGATCCTGGTAAATAACCCTTCCGATCTTCCCGAACCTTCAAGTCTGGACAGGGTGGAAGAACCTTTTATTAAAGCTACCATCATTACAAAAGCCGATTTTGTTGGGCCTGTGATGTCCCTTTGTATAGAAAAACGAGGTCAAATTACCAATCAGACCTATCTGACTACAGACCGTGTGGAGTTGTCTTTTGATATGCCACTCGCCGAAATCGTTTTTGACTTTTATGACAGGCTAAAGACCGTTTCCAAAGGTTATGCTTCTTTTGACTATTCTCCAATAGGCATGAGAGCTTCCAAGCTTGTAAAGGTTGACGTATTACTTAATGGCAACGTAGTTGATGCACTTTCGGCTCTCTTGCACGTTGACAATGCTTATGATATTGGAAAGAAAATGTGTGAAAAGCTGAAGGAATTAATTCCAAGGCAACAGTTTGACATTCCTATTCAGGCAGCTATAGGCGCCAAGATCATTGCTCGAGAAACTGTAAAAGCGCTTAGAAAAGACGTTACCGCAAAATGTTATGGAGGAGATATTTCCCGAAAAAGGAAACTTCTTGAAAAGCAGAAAAAAGGTAAGAAAAGAATGCGCCAGGTTGGAAACGTAGAAATTCCACAGGAAGCTTTTATGGCAGTGCTTAAGTTGAACGATTAGAATCGTTTAGAGTTTATAGTCGAGAGTTCGGAGTTCGGAGAAATTCTGTTTAGTTCGTAGTCGAAAGTTTGGAGTTCGGAGAAACTCGCTACAGTTGTTAGTCAAGAGTTCGGGGTGCGGAAAAATTTCTTCTCCCAAATAGAAGCTCCTAACTTTGAACTAGTCCTTTAGTAGATACTTTTTCAAACCTGAAATCATTTTCGAAATCTCTATTAATTTCTCTCTCAGCTCATCGTGTTCTTTGTAAGAAATATAATCTTGTCGCTTTGCCACAGTAATGCAGACAATACATTCCTTTAGAGAATTAGAAGCAGTACGAAGGAACCGTAGAAATTCCTTTTTTGTACCTCCCGAACCTTCAGCAATGTTTAAAGATATTGACACCGCAGCCCTTCTGAACTGAGAAGTGAGTCCGTAGATTTCCTCCTTTGGAAATTGTTTGGATACTCCATAGACTGAATCCACCAGATCCAATGATTTCTGGTATACCTGTAGATCTTCAAAATTAAATTTCATTTTGTTTAGTTAGTTCTCAAAAATAGCTTTTTAATCATCTGATTTTAAGTGATTGAACAATTTATTCAGAAATACTTCTAGTCTGATTTCAGCCGGTCATCTACCAGTTATTTTGTTTTTTATAAATTTGTTTTTCCAGGCTTTTCATAAGCAATTCTACGATCTCCGAACTACAGACTAAAAACTAATATATCAATGGCCGGACATAGCAAATGGGCGAATATCAAACACCGCAAAGGAGCCCAGGATAAAAAACGAGCAAAACAATTCACTCGTGCGATCAAGGAAATCAGCGTAGCTGTTAAAGAGGGTGGAGGCCCCGATCCTGAAGCCAATCCCGCA
>Ga0098067_1000820_pt1 | contig 10947 bp, 5 predicted proteins | sample 26_taG_FD_92578 | JGI IMG/M metagenome (GOLD analysis project Ga0098067, IMG submission 92578) | Marine viral communities from Cariaco Basin, Caribbean Sea - 26_WHOI_OMZ | ecosystem: Environmental > Aquatic > Marine > Oceanic | place: Caribbean Sea: Cariaco Basin | collected 2014-11-09
AATGGCAACATACTTTCGGCAAGCACCACCATCCTGTCTTTACGACCTTTCGAATTCTTTACAAAAATTTGCCGCCTGTGAATATCTATATGAGCCAGCTTTAGATTGAGCAGCTCTCCAATGCGAAGTCCGCCCGAGTAGATCATGGCCAAAATGGCGCGGTGTTTCAGGTTCCTGGTGGCTTGCAGCAGCTTCATGATCTCCTGGCTGGAGAGCACCACCGGTAAATACCTGCTTTTAGAAGGTCGCTTGATTTCGTTGACATCAATATGTTCAGTGTCATAAAGTTGTAAAAAGTGTTTTAGGGCACTTATGCACTGCCTGTGGGTGCTAAGGGCATAATTTTCGGCTGCAATGTACTGCTCCACAAAAAGCTCAATATCCCGTTTTCTTAATTCTGAAACCTGCCTGTCTCCAACGTAGTGTACAAACTTCAGTACAAAACTATAATAGGTGCGTACGCTGCTTTCACTAAGGCGCTGACCTCTTAGGTAATTCACGTATTCATGCATGATCTTCTTCTGGGCGGGGCTGAATTCCAATACAGGCTGTGGTTGTTTGGCTTCCTTTGCCGGCAGCTTAAAATTTTTAAGTTCGCTGTAATCAACAAATATTTTACCCTCGCGCAGTTTGTTGTAAAGCAGCTGTTTATTGTCTGGCGTGTAAAGGCTGTAAAAGCAGCTGTGCGTGCGGGTCCATTTCACAACGTCAAGCTTCTGTAGCCTGTTTTTTATTTCCTGGTCAAAAGGGAATTTTATACCTATCTGCCATTCGTTCCGGTGAAAAAGGGGAAACAGGGTAACTATTTTCATGCTGCTCATTTTTAGATAAATATAATCTAAAAACAAACTGAATTCTGAAAAATATCGCTGTAGTTATCTTTATTTCAGTGCTTTAAAGGAGTAGCCCTGCTTCTGAAAATGTTCCAGCACCTTTGGTAAGACTGCTTTCAGGTTTTTTTCGGCCTTTATGCTGTCGTGGAAGACGATAATGCTTCCGGGTACGGCATTTTTCAGTACGTTCTGAAGGACTTTTTCTGAAGAGAGCCGCTGGTCATAATCCATACTCACGATGCTCCACATCACAACGCGGTAACCTTCCTGCTGAAGCTTTTTGGCCTGCACATTTCTGATCTTTCCATACGGGGGGCGAAAAATGGCATTTTTGAGACCTGTTCTCTGCGGAAGTTCTTTTTCTATCACCTCCTGTGCCTGCCGCACATTTTCGAGATAGGTTGCGACTGAAGTTCTCCAGCCATCTAAATGGTTGTGGGTGTGGTTTCCGACGGTATGGCCTTGCTCAACCACCATCCTGAAGATATCGGGATGTTTGCTAACATTGTCGCCAATACAGAAAAAACTCGCGCGGGCATTGTACTTTTTAAGCTGGTCTAACACCCAGGGCGTAATTTCAGGAATAGGGCCGTCATCAAAGCTGAGGTAAAGGCTTTTCTCCCGGGTGGCAACATCCCATATCCTTTTTGGATACAAAAGTTTTATCACCCGGGGTATGCGCTCCCTCATTCTGCTCTTTTAACGGCTTTACAGCGAATCCCTGATCTCTTGCTGAAGCAGCTCTGCTTCCCCGGCAGGGATTTCTTCGGGCGTCTCTTCAGGCCTTGCGTAGAAGTGCTGGAACAGCATTAGGTACTGGTTGAATTTATCGGCCTCTTCCCGAGCTACTTCTTCAGTATCATTAATAATCAACAAATCTACAAGGCTTCTGTATCGCTCAATGTCTGTAACTATTTCATTGCCACGTGAGAATTGCCTGTCCAGCTCAAGGGAACTGAAATAGGTGAGGTTCTCCTGGTACTTTTTCGCTACCTGTTGCCACAACTCCCTTGCTTTTTCCTTTTGGCCTACTTCATAATAACCCTGTATAAAAGGTTCAAGTAAGGTGTAATATTCAAAATGTGCTACAGGCATTTTTTCCATCGCAAGATCCATAACCTCTTCTGCCCGTTGCATTTTTCCTTCATTCATCAAGGCTTCGGCAAGACGTGCAAGGTTGCTGCGGTATGTAATGGCATTTTTGCGGGTTTCAGGATCATAATATAAGCCCGGGTCTCCCGAATTACCCCAGTACCAGTTCATCACGATATCGTACATCTTATCGGCATCTAAACGTCCCATATCAAACGGGTTCTTCGGATTCACCGGAGTCTTAATAGGAACCAGTTTGTAGGCCACGCCATCCAGTTGCAGGTAATCTTTCATCCACAGGTAATCGTCATCTCCAAAGCTTCCGCCGGTAAAGTATATTGGGCGTTTCCAGTCGTTGTTGGCTACAATATCAAGCATCAACAAACGGTTTTTGTATAAGATGTCTTCGTTGAGCTCAATCACGATCTCATCTACGATCTCATCAGCATTTTGCGGTTTTACAATACCGTATTCCAGCACGTTTTCCCTGTTCACAGGAATTCTCACATGTTTAGTAGGGAAGGTGCTCACACTTTGGCCGCTCATAAGATCTGCTTTGGTGCGGGGGTCATCGCTGGCAATCCAGTTCATCCAGGTTTGAATGTTCATGGTATCCTGGGTTACAGGTTGAAACCACACTGCATCTCTTGTCCCATAGGTGTACTGTTCGTGAACAAGCTGCCCCGGTATGGGCTCGCTTTCCCATGCCTGCCGTTTCATTTGGTCAATATACCAATCGGTCATGAACAGGCTGGTATTCACTATACGCACATCGGTACGGTAGCCTTCTACCTGCTGGGCATACCACAGGGCAAAAGTGTCGTTGTCTCCAATGGTGAAGAGTATTGCATCCTCGTCAAGGCTGTCAAGGTACATTTTTGCCATGGCCAGCGCTGTATAACGGTTAGCCCTGTTATGATCGTCCCAGTTCTCGCTTGCAAGTACTGCAGGTACTGCGAGCAGGGAAGCTGTGACCACAATGGGTACTGCAATCTTTGGTTTCAGGTAATCTTTAAGGATGTCAAAAAGGGCATAAACCCCAAAGCCTATCCAAATAGCAAATACGTAGAAAGAACCTACCAGCGCATAATCTCTCTCCCGTGGCTCAAAAGGCCGTTCATTGAGGTAAATTTTTAGCGCAATACCCGTAAAGAGGAAGAAAACGAGCAGCACCCAAAAATTCTTCTTGTCTTTGGTATACTGAAAAACGAGCCCAAGCACTCCTAAGATCAGCGGAAGGAAGTAGTAAGTATTCCTTGCAGGATTATTCAGTGCGTCTGAAGGAAGCTGATCCTGATTCCCCAGGCGGGCCTCGTCAATAAAGTCGATCCCGCTTATCCAGTTTCCGTTCTGGTCGGTATATTTTCCCTGAACGTCGTTTTGTCGGCCTACAAAATTCCACATAAAATAGCGCCAGTACATGTAACCCATCTGGTACTCAAAAAGGTAATTGAGGTTGGAGCCAAACGAAGGTTTTTCTACATCAAGATATTCCCTGAAGCGGCGTAAAAAACTGTTGTATTGCTCGTAGTCTACGTTCCCCTGATTAAAGTTCCGTTTAAATTCATTTACAGCGGCAATAAGCTGCTCTTCTTGCTGATATTCGGGTTTGATGGTGAATTCTAAAGGGCCGGTGAATTCCATGTAATTTGAAGCATGTTCTGTACTCCACATACGCGGCAGTATGGCCTTGTGATCATCATCTGTATTCTGTTTCGCATTTTTGTAGTCGTTTACAATCACGTATTTTCCGGCAGCCTCGTCTTTTTCGTATTTCGGCTTATCGTCAATGTAAGGATTGTTCTCATCCAGCCCGCTGTAGATCTCTGTGAACTGTGGGCCGTAGAATAAATGCGTTTCGGGGTACTGTTCCCGGTTGTAATAAGCCAGCAGTTCACGGGCGTTGTTTGGATTGTTTTCGTTGATCACCGTATTGGCGTTCGCCCTAATAGGCAGCATCAGCCAGGAGGAGAAACCAATAAAGATGAACAGGATGCAAAGCAGCAAGGTATTTAGCTGAAAGTATTGTTTTTGCCTGGTGTATTTTATTCCGAAGTAAAAAGCAGCAATAAGCACAAGGGCTGTAAAAATAGTTCCCGAATTGAACGGAAGCCCCAGGGTATTGACAAAGAAGATCTCTGTAGATGAAAATAAGTCAAGAGAATAGGGCAGCAGCAGCTTAAAGATGAACATAAGCACGGCGACCACTACCAAATTGGCAACGATAAAATTCTTGACGGTGATCTTTGAAAAGTTCTTGAAATAGTAAAGAAAACCTATGGCGGGCAGGGTGAGCAGCCCCATAAAGTGCACCCCAAAAGAAAGCCCTATGATAAAACTAATAAGGATGACCCAGCGGTTGCCGCGAGGTGCGAACATATCGCGTTCCCACAGCAATCCCAGGTAAAACAGGATAGACATGAGAAAGGTTGCCATGGCATAAACTTCGGCTTCCCCGGCGTTGAACCAGAAACTATCGGTAAAGGTAAAGGCAAGAGAACCTACAGCGGCACTTCCAAGAATAGCAGCTTTTTTGGCCGCAGAGATCTCAGAGACAGGTCCGCTTATCTTGAGCACTAAAAGAACAATAGACCAGAACATGAATAGGATGGTGAATGCGCTGGCAAAAACCGACATTAAATTCACCATGTAGGCTACCTGTGAAGGTTCACTGGCAAAAATGGAGAAAAACGCACCCATCATTTGGTAGAGCGGTGCCCCGGGAGGGTGGCCCACCTCGAGGTTTGAAGAAGTGGCAATGTATTCTCCTGCATCCCAGAAACTAAGCGTGGGCTCAACAGTTAACCAAAAGGTAGTAAGTGCTATGAGAAAAACCACCCAGCCAAGAATTTTGTTCCACCGGGTAAAGTTAAAGTCTGTCATTTTAGTGAGTTTGAGAACAGTGGCGAATTTAAGAATAATTAAATTATTGTGGGAAGAACGCATTTTAAAAGAAGATATTTTGGTGCAGCACATGGTTTTAACTTCCCCGCTATTGCTCATGGAACCCAAAAATTTTTCAGAAAAGGTGTCAAAAATGGCATTTTTGAAGGGTCATGATTTGGAGGCCTAAAAAGAATTTCAAAAAAATATTTGTAGAAGTAAAAGTTTGTTTTAAATTTGCATCCGCATTACAGCAGTGGCCTATGGTGTAACTGGCAACACGTCTGGTTTTGGTCCAGAAGAGTCTAGGTTCGAGCCCTAGTAGGCCAACAAAGTAAATGTTAAACCGAATTGTAAAAACAGTTCGGTTTTTTTGTTTTTAGAGGTATGGGCAAATAGCGGATCATGGGATCAAGAACAAAAGTTGGGGACTAGCTAAATAATGTAGTTAATCTAAACAGGAAGAATTCGATATTTTTTACTCCTCTAAACTGGCTTCTAAAAGCTTTGATTTTAGCATTGAAAGATTCTGCAGAGGCATTTAAGGCCTTTACTTCAGGCTAAAGACGGGAACTAATTCTTCTGTTTTCTTCCCATACAAAATGTTAAGAGGTAATATTTTAATACTTTTAGATCAGATTATTCCTACAACTCAACAATTGTGAGGAATAAATAAAAGACCAGGAGTCTTCTTTGTCCTAAAATGTAATTTTTTATTAAATGAAAATCCAGCACCTACTCTTCATCCTCCTAACAACATTGGTGAATAATGACACTTTTGCCCAGCATAGCAACGAATGGGAAAACCCTTTAAAAATTGACAGAAACAAACTGGAAGGCCGCAGCGACTTCGTACTGTTTGAGTCGGCATCTAAAGCATTGGGGCAAAAAAGGGAATCCTCCAGTCTTTACAAGAGTTTAAATGGTAAATGGAAATTTAATCTTGTTAAGCATCCCAGCCAACGGCCTGTTAATTTCTACAAAGTAAATCTGGAAGACGATGCCTGGAATGAAATTAATGTTTCTTCCAATTGGGAACTTGAAGGTTATGATATTCCTATCTATACCAATGTAGTATACCCATTTCCGAAGAATCCGCCGCATATAGGCTATCCTTCTGAAAAAAAAGCATCGAATGGAGAGGTCCTGAATTTAAATACTAAAGAAGGGGAGGAAGAGATCTACAATCCTGTGGGTTCCTATCGCAAAACCTTTACAGTGCCTGAGACCTGGACCGATAAAGAGGTTATTCTTCATTTTGGTTCCATTTCAGGTTATGCCAGAATTTTCGTGAATGGGAACGAAGTAGGGATGACCAAAGCTGCCAAGACCCCGGCTGAATTTGATATCACTTCAGCTTTGAGGAAAGGAGAAAACCTTCTGGCTGTTCAGGTATTTAGGTGGCATGATGGCAGTTACCTGGAAGACCAGGATTTTTGGCGTTTAAGTGGGATTGAACGTGATGTTCACTTACAGGCATTGCCTAAAACCACGCTATGGGATTATTTCATTAAAAGTGGTCTCACCAATAATTATAAGGATGGAAATCTTGTTTTAGATGTAATACTTCAGGAATTTGATAAGGGAGGAATAGCAAAGCCCCAGGTAAAATTCACTTTGTTGGATGCCGGAGGAAGAGAAATTTATTCTGAGACAAAACAGGTTTTAAAAAATCAGAAGGAAGTTCAGTTCAAAAAAATAATTCCTTCCGTAGAGAAATGGAGCGCAGAATATCCTCACCTCTATACTTACACTATAGCTCTTTTAGATAAAAAAGGGGAAGAAGTGGTTGCACTGGCTGGAAGAACGGGGTTTAGGGAAATCGAGATAAAAAATGCCCAATTGATGATTAATGGAGAGCCACTAACCCTAAATGGTGTGAACCTGCATGAGCATCACCCTGTAAAAGGGCATGTGCCAGATCATCAAATCAATGTAAAAGACATTGAGTTAATGCAGAAAAATAACATCAATGCAATAAGAATGAGTCATTATCCTCATGATACCGGCATTTATGACCTGGCAGATGAATACGGGATGTACGTGGTAGACGAGGCAAACATAGAAACCCACGGCATGGGAGCCGAACACCAGGGAGGCTTTGATAAAACGGTTCATCCCGCCTTTTTGGAAGAATGGGCACCTGCACATATGGATCGTATGAAACGAATGATAGAATTCAACAAAAATCACCCTTCAATAATTATATGGTCATTAGGCAACGAAAGTGGGAACGGCCCGGTTTTCTTTGATGGGTATGATTGGATCAAAGAAAGAGACACCACAAGACCTGTACAATTTGAACAGGCGGGACAGGAGCGCAACACTGATATTGTGGCGCCAATGTACCCGGGTCTGGATTATATGAGGAGTTATGCTGCAGATGAAAGTAAAACCCGGCCCTTCATCATGTGCGAGTATTCGCATGCCATGGGTAATAGCAGCGGAAACTTCCAGGAATACTGGGATATTATCGAGAGCAGCGATCACATGCAGGGCGGATTTATATGGGACTGGGTAGACCAGGGCCTACAGGCAGAGACTGAAGATGGTCGTAAATTTTGGGCTTATGGAGGTGATCTAGGTGGCGGGCACCTTTATAATGATGGGAATTTTAATGCTAACGGACTGGTAAGTGCAGACCGTACACCACATCCCGCACTTCACGAGGTGAAAAAGGTGCATCAAAACATTAAATTTGAAAAGCAGGAAAATGCAATTCAGGTAAAGAATGAATTTAATTTCACTAATCTTAATGAGTTTGATTTTCAATGGGAACTCTTAGCGAATGGAGAAGTGGTGAAAATCGGGAAGTTTAATACTGAAGTTGCACCCAATGATTCTAAAGAGGTGAAAATCGAACTGCCAGAACCCGGTGATAAAGAATATTTCTTAAACGTTTATGCTTATTCAAAAAATGCAAGGGCGTTGGTTCCGGCGGGACATGAAGTTGCACGCGAACAATTCCGGCTAAGTAAAAATGACGTTTTTGAATCGGAAGATATTACTTCAGGCCAACTTCAAATCAAGAAAAATGGTAATAAAATGGCATTTTCAACCGCTATGGTTGAAGGAGTGTTTAATACAGGAACCGGAAATTTTGAAATTTATAAGCTGAAAGGTTTGAATAAAGCACCAATTTCTCAATTTCCCGAACCATTTTTCTGGAGGGCACCTACAGATAACGACTATGGGAACAGGATGCCCGAAAGACTTAAAGCATGGAAAGAAGCAACTTATAATTCTGAAGTTACTAATGTCGAAATGGGTAAAAAGACAAAAGCAGGTCAGCCAATAACGGTTACTTATCACCTGGCAGGGGTAGATGTTCCTTTTTTAGTCAATTATTTAATTGAAAATAACGGAAATATTCAGGTTACCGCAACACTTAATTCTGAAAAAGATCTTCCGGAAATTCCAAGATTTGGTATGCGCATGATCCTGGAGGGCAACTTTGAGCATCTGGAATATTATGGCCGTGGTCCCTGGGAAAATTATTCCGATAGAAATACTTCGGCTTTTTTAGGTATTCATAAGGATAAGGTGGCAAACCAATTTACATGGGAATATATAAGGCCGCAGGAAGCCGGGTACAAAACCGATGTTCGCTGGGTTTCCCTGAAAGATAATTCCGGCAGCGGAATTAAAATCACCGGAGGTCAACCTTTAGGGTTTAGTGCGCTTAATATTTCTACAGAAAATCTTGATGCAGGAGAAAGGAAAACAGGAAGACACCCCGTAGATCTTGAGGTGCAGGACAAGGTATTTCTTCATATTGATTATAAACAGCGCGGTCTGGGCGGTGATAACAGCTGGGGCGCCTACCCTCATGAACCTTACAGGCTTGAAAATGACAGTTACGAATACTCTTTTTCGATTTCTCTGATCGAATAAATTTTTTCTGAAATTTTCAGGTGATGACAAGTTCAAAAATATTTTTCCCCTTCTCTGGAAGTAGATTATCCTTCAAAAAGGGTAGAATTGACTATGATTTTTGGAAGGGAAAGCTCCATTTTCTATCACCAAATGACTTTGTTTGGATTTCCATATAATCAATTTAATAAAAATGTCATTTATAAATATTAACCTCATAAAATTTGGGGGTATGATTTCATTTTATCATAAAAATATAATTTATCACAGTGATTTATAGGGGGTTGTGTCTTTTTTTTATATAAATTTAATCTCAATTTTAAATTTTGTTACTAATAAATTGAAGTAACAGGGTTGTTATTTAAAAAGTGATTTTCGGATTTTACTTAAATATTCATTCCCTTCAAAAAGGCTGTTCAAAAATGCCATTTTTGAAGGGTCATTCTGAAGAAATTTCAGAAAAGAAGAAAATGTTTCGGCATAAAACTTAGAAAATATGACCACAACTTACGTAACCCAAAATGAGATGAGGTCGCTCTGGAAGACCTCGCTGGGAAAAATGATTGAAAGCTGCAGGGTAAATAAGAGCCTGCCTGGAGGTTTAGTGGAACTTATCAAGCACAATCTATTTGCGAAATACGCCTCCTACAACGCACATCTTGAGAAGATTGAGATTGGGGTGAATGAGTCGAAGCAAAGAGCTGTATCTTATCCCGAGATCACGGTGTATCAATTTCCGCTTGATGAACTGGAGGATAAATTAACAGCTTCCTTTCAAACTACACGAGGAGATTTGGAGTTCTACGCACGGGTCTTCAAAGGGAAAGAGTTTAATGATAATATCTTTTTGCTCTAACCACCGGTTTTAAAAGATTGCGTAACTTCAGGACGTAATACTGCACCAAATTCTGGTGCTGTGAGAAACTTTTAGCCAATCAATATTTAAAGCCTATGAAAAAGGGATTTTTAATAGATATGGATGGAGTGATCTATGGAAATGACACTTTGATCCCCGGAGCCGATAAGTTTATTGAAAAACTTCAGGAAATGGATATTCCATTCCTGTTTATGACCAATAACAGCCAGCGTACCCCATTAGATGCGGTGAATAAAGTTGCAAAAATGGGAATTCATATTACTGAGCAGAATGTATACACGAGTGCCATGGCAACAGCTTCTTTCCTCTCCTTTATGAAGCCCAGCGGCAGTGCTTACGTCCTGGGCGAAGGCGGGTTGATTACCAGCCTCGCAAGGGAAGGATATAATCTTGTGAATCAACGTCCAGATTTTGTAGTGGTGGGAGAGGGCCGCAATTTCACTCTTGAAATGGTGAATTCGGCAGTAGATATGATCCTTTCGGGATCGCGGCTTATAGCCACAAACCTTGACCCATCCCCTAAAAAAACAGGCTGGACCAACCTGGGGATTCGTGCCGTAGTGGCTATGATTGAAGAAGCCACAGGAAAAAAGGCATTTTCGGTAGGTAAACCCAGCCCGGTAATGATGCGTTCTGCCCGCAAATATCTCGGACTTGAAGCAAAGGAAACTGTGATCATTGGAGATACTATGGATACAGATATTTTAGGCGGCGTGCAGTTGGGTTACACTACCATACTTACGCTTTCGGGAATTTCTACCAGAGAGAGCCTGAATGACTATGCCTTTAAACCCGACATTATTGTAGATTCAGTAAAAGACCTGGATCTTGAGGAGGTGTTTAACCTGCACAATAAGTCGTTTGCTTAGAAACAATGAAAACAAAAAAGCAGCCTTGATAGCTGCTTTTTTGTTTTGTTATAAGGGTTAAGCCGCCGGTAAATCTCCCGGCCCTTTGGTAGGAAGTTGCGTGGTTCCCATCAGGAACATATCAACACTTCTTGCTGCTTCCCTGCCTTCAGAAATTGCCCAGACAATTAAAGATTGCCCGCGGCGCATATCTCCTGCCGTAAATATATTTGGAATATTGGTTTGGTAGTTATTTTCGGCTTTTATATTGGTTCTTTCATCTACCTCCAAACCTAGTTTCTCACTCAGGGTCTTTTCTGGCCCGGTGAATCCCAGGGCCAAGAGAGCCAGGTCACACGGCCATTCTTTCTCACTTCCGGGAATTTCCCTTAGCTGAGGTCTGCCGGTTCCGGTATTTACCCATTCCACTTCTATAGTTTTGAGGGCCTTCAGCTTTCCGTTGCTATCCTTTATAAACTCCCTGGTGGCAATACTCCAGTTTCTTTCAACACCTTCTTCATGAGAAGAAGTAGTCTTCAGG
>Ga0098067_1000822_pt1 | contig 10933 bp, 9 predicted proteins | sample 26_taG_FD_92578 | JGI IMG/M metagenome (GOLD analysis project Ga0098067, IMG submission 92578) | Marine viral communities from Cariaco Basin, Caribbean Sea - 26_WHOI_OMZ | ecosystem: Environmental > Aquatic > Marine > Oceanic | place: Caribbean Sea: Cariaco Basin | collected 2014-11-09
GTGTTTTTCAGTCTGAGCCCGGGCAAACGCGGAGTGTATGTGCTGCCAGCTCTGCCGGCACTGCCCATGTTCGCGCTGTGCCTGGCACCGGTTCTCGAATCCCGGCCACCGGCACGCTGGTTCCCTGCAGTTCTGACGGGCCTGCATTTTCTGCTGGCTACGGCCCTGATAACCGTGGGCGCCATGGCCTGGAACGACGCGCCCTGGTTGGTGGATAAAATCAGCGACTACACCAGGGACCCGGCTAGACTGCACGAGGCCGGAACACTGGTGTTCAGCCTGGGCCTGGCATGGCTGGTCAGCCTTGCAGCATTCTGGCGCTCTGATGCACTGGGCCGTCTTTTCATCGCCCTTATGATCAGCTGGCTGCTTTACACCACCTGGGGCTATCGGATTCTGGAACCCCTGCGTACCCCCCGCAATATCCTTGCAGCGGCTGAACAGAGGCTCCCCCCCAATGCCCAACTTGGTATGATTGATTTCCGGGAACAGTTCATTTTGTTCTCCAGGCTCGATTTCACTCACTTCAGTTATTTCAGCAACCTTGAGCAGGAAAATCGCAATGCATGGCTGTGGATGAGCGAAACACCCGAAAGCTATCTCATTATCGACGATGGTATGGAGTTACCATGCTTCACCAAGCAGGGGGCCATTTACCTGGGGATTGCTCACCGGGATAGCCATATTTTACTGAGTGATGAACAAATGAAGCCCAGTTGTGCGCCTCCGGCTAAGATTCAATGGTTTACTACACCCAAGCCCGGCAGCTGGCAAGACTGAACTGGTAATGCATCAAGACCGATCAATGGCGTTAACAGAAGAATAAACGATGAAAGAACATGAAATCAGAGCACGTCGGCAAGAAAATCGCGTTGATTCCGTAAAAATCGTACGCTCTCCCTCTAATGCGCACGAGTGGGTCATACTCTTTAAAGATATTGAAGGGAAAACGAGAGCGGAAGTGCTGTTCTGATCGACCCTACCCGGTTTTGGGCAGCACCACCGAAACCTGAAGACCCTGGCCTTCAGGGCCGCTCGCAAGACGGATGTCACCGCCCATACCCCGTATCAGGCTGCGTGCGATGGCCAGGCCCAGACCCGCTCCGCCGGTTTCCCGGTTGCGCGAATGCTCCAATCGGTAAAATGGTTCGAAAACCCGCTCTCGTTCCGCTTCGGGAATGCCCGGCCCCTGGTCCACGATTGTGACAACCGCGTCTGTTTCTGTGGCTTCCAGCGTTATTTCCGCCCGCTCACCATAATTAACTGCGTTCTCAATCAGATTACGCAGGGCACGTTTGACGGCTTCGGGTTGTCCCTGAAGCACACATCTCGGACTGTCCTGGCAGTGCACCGACAGGCCCATTTCCTGAAGATCACCACAAAGGCTGTCCAGCAGGGTGGCAAGATCATAACGGCGGTGCTGTTCGGCGGTGGTGCCCCGGATGAAATCGAGGGTGGCTTCCGCCAGGTGCTGCATTTCCTGCAGGGAATCGAGCAGGCGGTCCCTGTCTTCGCCGCCAGGTAACATTTCCACCCGCAGGCGCATTGACGTGATTGGGGTCCTCAGATCATGGGCGAGGGCGGCCAGCAGGCGCTCCCTGTCCTCCTGCGCACGGCTGACCTGATGTTGCATCTGGTTGAAAGCGCGGGTTACCTCCCGGATATCTTCGGGGCCACGCTCCGGTATATTGACCCTCTCGCCCCGGCCAAAGGCGTAGGCAGCACGGCTCAGTTGGTTTATGGGGCCCAGGATGCGACGGATAGCAAGCAACAGCGTGAGGGTCAGCAGCACGGCGGTGATGCCCACACTGGTAAGCGTTGCCTTCAGCCAGAGCCAGGACGGAGCGGGCGGCCTGGCGCGGGCGTTGAACCATTGCCCCGACGACAATGCCAGGGAAACACCCAGACTGGCAGAACACTCTCGCCTTCTCTCCCGATGTTCCTCGTACTCGTGACGTTCCTCATCCTCATGTTCATCACGTTCGTCATGATCCGGTTCCCGACCTGGAAAACAATCCTCATCATCAGCCTCCATCACCGCTCGCACCTGCTCAGGGGCCAGTCGAAGCTCTGAAATCAGCCGCCGTGACATCCCCGGCGCGTCGTCGCCAATCAGATAGGGGGACGGGTCGACGGAAAGCTTCAGGGAAGGACTGGAAAGCGCACGCAACGTGCGCTCCTGCCTTTCCTGGCTGGTGTCATCGAGGAGGGTGTAGGCGTCGGTGATTCGCTGCAACACGTGCTCAACGCCGGCGCTGCGCAGGGCGCCCTGGCGCTCTCCCGCCAGAATCACAATGGTGATGATCTGCGCCACCAGCAGCACCAGGATCAGCAAGACCGCCAGCTGGCCCCCTGCACGCGTGGGCCATAACCTCATGGCCCTGCTCCTTCAACACTGGCAATCCATTGGTAACCTCCCCCCCAGATGGTCTTGATCAGCCGGGGATTGCGGGGGTCCGGATCGATTTTGCGGCGTAGCCGGCTGACATGGTTATCAATGCTGCGATCGAAAGCCTCTGCCTCTCTGCCGAGGGTCAGATCCATCAGCTGGTCACGGGATAAAACCCGGCCGGCGTGCTCGAGGAAAGCGAGCAGCAGCTTGTACTCGGCGGTACTCAGTGAGACCTCGACACCTTCCGGGTCAACCAGTTGATGACGGTCCACGTCCAGGGACCAGTCTTCAAACGTCAGGCACTGCCCGGCCATCGGACTCCGTTGGGGCGGCAACGCTATGGTACGGCGCAGAACCGCCTTGATGCGGGCCAGTAACTCCCGCGGATTAAAGGGTTTGGTCAGGTAGTCATCAGCGCCCATTTCCAGGCCTACGATGCGATCGGTCTCCTCGCTCATGGCGGTCAGCAGGATAACGGGCAATTCGGTGTGTTCACGCAGGTAACGGCACAGAGTCAGGCCATCGTCGCCCGGCATCATAATGTCCAGTACCACGAGGTCCACCGAGTGAGCTTTCAGCTGGCGCTTCATGGTGTCGCCCCCATCTGCCAGCAGCACCCGAAGCCCATGCTCCTGCAGATAGCGACCAACCAGGTCGCGAATGTCTCGATGGTCATCAACCACCAGAATCGTGGGAGAAGCGCTCACTCATTACTCCGTCTGTTTTTTGCCTGCCCCGATTATAGGGGAGTCGACATTCCGTCTGGGCACGATATTGTCAAAAAACATCTCAATTCCGGCCCCTGCGACAAGTTGCGACAAACTCCCCCTCTGGCGGAGACAATTCTGCGACCTTTCCTTGGTGGAATGACTCCCGACCAACGATGACATTCCGTCATGGGTTTCACCAACCAAGGAGCTCAACCATGAAAAAGACCACCACCCTTGTCGCCCTTTCCGTAGCCGCTCTTCTCAGCGCCACGCCCCTGCTTGTGTCGGCGGATGACGACTACTGGGAGGACGACCGCTACGAGCATCGCCGTGGCGGCAAACCCATGGGGGCCGACCTCAAGCAGTACAGCACCGAAGAGATGCGCATCATGGCCTATGGCCAGGCACTCAGACGGTTTGGGCCGGGAGTGAACGTTTCCGTCAACGAAACAGAGGATGGCACCTATCAGGTGCAGTTGCGGGATGCCGAGCAGAACCTGATCCGGGAACAGGAGTTCAACCGTTACGGAGCCCCTGCTCGCGGCCCCCGTCGCGACTGACGGACAGCAGTCAGCGCGGGGGCCGGAAGCGGCCCCCGCCACCAGCCCCGAAGGAGATTGACGATGACATTGATGGACGGTGAAAACCGATATGGCGCCGTATCCCGGGCAGTGCACTGGATAATGGCTGCCCTGCTGCTGGTCATGCTGGCCAGCGAGGTATGGTTCGAGGCCCTGGAGCACACCCTGTCGGAGGCCTCTTTGATGTCCTGGCACCAGAACCTGGGCCTGATCATATTCGGGCTTGTGGTATTTCGTGGCCTATGGCGGTGGCTGAACCGATCACGCCTGGCTCCGCCCGCGCGCTGGGCGACCATGGCCAGGTTGGGACATATCGCACTTTATGCGCTGATGATCCTGATGCCGCTGTCGGGCCTTGCAACCGCCGTTGGAGAAGGCCACGCCGTGACCTTTCTTGGCTGGACAGTCTTTGGTACCGGCCCGGAAGTGGAGTGGCGGGAAGATAGCGGAGAGGATGTCCATGAAGTCCTGGCAAATGTGCTATGGCTGATGATCGGATTGCATGTGGCGGCCGCACTGGCGCATCAGTATTTGCTCGGCGACCGCATAATGAAGCGCATAGCCTGAACATAAAGCAGCCCTGGGCAGAGCTCACACTGATCGACCATCAGTTCCGAATTCGGCGAGTTTTTCTGTGAGTCGCTGTTAAACTCCCGCCTATGGACACGCTGACGGATGACCTCTGCTACCAGGCGCTGAAAACCCGGGATGCCCGCTTCGACGGACGTTTCTACACCGCCGTGGTGACCACCGGGATTTTCTGCCGCCCGATCTGCCCCGCTGTTACCCCAAAGCGGGGCAATGTACGCTTTTATCCATCGGCCGAAACCGCCATGGCCAATGGTTTCCGCCCCTGCCTGCGATGCCGTCCGGAAGCGGCTCCGGGCAGCCCGGCAGCTGCCGGCGTGCATACCACGCTGGCCAGGGCGGTGCGACTGGTAGAAGAGGGCGCCCTGGACACCGGCTCCGTATCCGAACTGGCTGAACGCCTGGGCATTACTGATCGCTACCTGCGCCAGCTCTACCAACGTCATACCGGAGTAAGCCCCGGCCAGCATGCGCGTGGACGCCGTCTCTTGCGGGCGCGGCAACTGATCGTGGACAGCAACCTGAGCATGACGGAGATTGCCGATATTGCAGGCTTTGGCAGCCTTCGACGCTTCAATCAGACGCTGAAAGAAGCCTATGGCGATGCCCCTACCGCCTGGCGCCGGGGACTCATACCTCAGGGGAGTGCCGGCCGCCAGAGCCCTGAAAGTCCGTTTCTGCCTGCAAGGGATGACCTTGTCCTGTTCCTGCAGGCCCGCCCGCCCTTTGCCAGCGATGAACTGCTGTCTTTCTTCCGTGCCCGCGCCATTCCCGGACTGGAATCGGTGGGGGAACAGTATTACGCGCGCTCGGTGTTCATGCGGGGCCAACCCGGGCTGGTCATCTGTCGTCCGCAAACCAGTCCCCCTGGCGTGCAGCTTATTGTCCGGGGGCCGGCCCGCCAGGCCATCCTGGAAGTGAGTGCCAGGGTACGCCGCCTGTTCGACCTGGACGCCGATCTGCCTGGTATCACCGCTCACCTTGCCAACGACCCCATACTGCAGCCCCTGATCAGCCATTACCCCGGGCTGCGGGTACCCGGCTGCTGGGACCTGTTCGAGTTCGCTGTCCGGGCTGTGCTTGGGCAACAGATATGCATTACGGCCGCCCGTACTCTCGCAGGCCGACTGGTTGCCGGCCTGGGCAGCCCCCTTTCAGCTGATTTGACCGCTGACACAGGGATCACCCACCAGTTCCCCGCTCCAGAGGCGATAGCACGCCAGGCCCCGGGCAATCCAGGGATGCCACAAAGCCGGGCCGACACGCTGGCACAGGTAGCGGCCCGCTTCGCCGAACCCGGTTTTGCCGAACTGGATGGCAGCACCCTGCTGGAGCAGTTGGCTTCCCTGCGTGGCATCGGGCCCTGGACCCTCAACTACCTGTCGCTACGTGGCCTGGGAGATCCGGACGCTTTCCCGGCCAGTGATCTGGGACTGCTCAAGGCCTCTGCCAGCCTTGGCGGGCCGACAACCGCCGGGGCGCTATCCCGCCATGCCGAGCACTGGCGCCCGTGGCGGGCCTATGCCGCCCAGTATTTGTGGACATCACTGGCCATCCAATCAGGCCAGGAGGAGACAATCTCATGAGCACAATCATCAATGTAAGCCACTTTCCCAGCCCTATTGGCCCAATAAGCCTGGCCACGGTCGATGGCAAACTGGTTCACCTGGATTTCGAGGGCAACGACCAACGCATGCATACTCTGCAGGCGCGACGCTTTCGTGGGGCACAGTGGCAGGAACGGACCGGCTCTGCCCCAGATGCCATTACACAATGGCTGGAGGCTTACTTCGCCGGTGAATTCCAGCCCCTGCCGTGGCCTTATCTCCAATTAACCGGGACCGACTTCCAGCGACAGGTCTGGCAGGGGCTTACCGGCATACCGACCGGGGAACACTGTTCCTACCGGGCGTTGGCCGACACTCTTGGCAACCCCAGGGCGGTGCGCGCCGTGGCGCGGGCCAATGCCCTCAACCCGGTGGCCATCCTGATTCCCTGCCACCGGGTCATTGGTGCCGACGGAACGCTTACCGGTTACGCCGGAGGCCTGGAACGCAAGGCCTGGCTACTCGAGCACGAGACCCATAACCTGAAGGCGCTTTAACCCGACAGGGCTGGGCATTCGCCCCGATAACGGCGACAATCGGCGCACAGATGTCCCTTGCAAGGAAAAGGAGCCCCTCGCGCCATGCCACCGCAATCGACCATTGCCCAGCGCCCGCGCACTCAGGAAAACAAGCGCGCACTCTGGTCGTGGGCCTTTTACGACTGGGCCAACAGTGCCTTTTTCACCATTATCCTCACGTTTGTGTTTGCCCAGTACTTCAGTGTGTCGGTGATGCAGAACGAGGTGAAAGGCACCGAGGCCTGGGGCTATATCGTTGGCATTTCCGGAGTGATTATTGCGGTGCTGGCGCCCATATTGGGCGCCATAGCCGACCAGTCCGGTCGGCGTAAACCCTGGTTTATCACCTTCACGCTGCTGTGTGTGGTTTCCTGTGCCATGCTGTGGACCGTCACCCCGGACCAGGGCCAGTTCTGGAACGCTGCGTTTTGGGTGGGCCTGGGTACCCTCGGGGCCGAGTTCGCCTTCATTTTCTACAACTCCATGCTGCCAGACCTGGCCAGCCAGGAACGTACCGGCCGCTGGTCCGGCTGGGCCTGGGGACTGGGTTATGTCGGGGGCGTTCTGAGCCTGGTGGTGGCGCTGTATGGTTTTATCGAAACCGATGCCAACCTGTTCAACCTGAACCGGGACGAAGCAGAGCATGTACGCGCCACCTTCGTTCTCGTCGCAGTGTGGTACCTGGTGTTCGCCCTGCCTGCGTTTATTTTTATTCCTGACCGCCCCTCTACGGGCCTGGGCCTCGCAGCCGCCACCCGTGCCGGGTTCGCGCAACTGAAAGAGTCCATCACTCATGTGCGCCAGTACAGGGACATCGTACGTTTTCTGATTGCCCGCATGCTCTACACCGATGGCCTGGCCACTATTTTTACGTTCGGTGGTGTCTACGCTGCCGGCACCTTCAATATGAGCTCTACGGAAGTGCTGCAGTTCGCCATTGCCCTGAACGTGACAGCCGGGCTGGGTGCCCTGGGTTTTGCATGGATAGACGATGCCCTCGGCGGTCGCAACACCATCCTGCTATCGCTGGCCGGCCTGGGTACAAGCGCGCTGGGCATTCTGTTGGTGGACGGCACGACAGCCTTCTGGGTGTGGGGCATGATTCTGGGCATCTTCGTAGGGCCACTGCAATCCGCCAGCCGCTCCCATCTGGCCCGTGTAGCCCCGCCACACCTGCAAACCCAGATGTTCGGCCTGTTCGCTTTCTCCGGCAAAGCCACCGCCTTCGCCGGCCCTCTGTTGGTGGGCTGGGTGACCGCGGTCACCGACAGTCAGCGCTGGGGTATGAGCACCATCCTCGTGTTCCTGGTGGTCGGCTTCGTGTTGATGCTGTCAGTGCCCGTCACAGAAACTCGACAGCCCGAACCCACGAACCAGCCTTGATAAACATGCTCACCACGATTCGTTATACAGAATCGACACACTGCCGCCACTGAGTGCGCTACCGACATTCACGCTCACCAAAGCGCCAATGTTGTCCACCCACGACGAATCGCCGGACATGTTGAACAGCCAGCCGATACCCAGTTCGTAGTAATGATCCGTCGCCAGTGTGCGCTGGACCTCACCTCCAACGTCGATTCGTTTTGCAGAGTAGCGCAGCCGGTTATCGACGCCGGAAATGGGCAGCAGATCCGCATGCACATACACCGAATTCACCCAGCTCCAGGTCTCTGGCTCCACCTCATCCGCCGTGCGCCCGGAACTCACTGCCTCACCGGAATAGTAGGTATAGGTGGTGCTCAGGCTCCAGGGAAAAGCACCGAATTGATCCTGATAGGTTAAATTGGTCCGAACCGATCCGATCAATGTGTTAACGCTGCTATTGAACAAAACTCCATCGAGCTCCGCCGCCGCGGCCCGCGAAAACACACTGTTGTACTCGTGGTCGTTCTGATAGCGCACCAGGTGCAAACCGGCTCCGAGCGATGCTTTCCAGTGCTCAGAGAATCTGTAATTGGTTCCGCCTCCCAGGAAACCGCCGTACACTCGGCTCTTGCTGGAATCCGAACCGCCTTCCTGCTGCCCTTCCGGCGGCGTTTCAGGCCGGTACACCACATCTTGCTCCGCTTCGAAATACATCAGCCGAGCCCGCATATACGGGGAAAACCCGTGCTCAACATTGTCTGTATCCCAGCGCCAGGGCAGGACAAAGGTACGCACCTTGCGCCGGCGGTTCACCGACTCCGACGAGCCAAAGTCCTCGCTTTCCACACCCACGAAAGAGCCGGGGTCGAACTGGAGGGCGCCCAGCGTAACGGCGTCCTTATCCGTGAGGATCAGTGCGGTCTCAATCGCCGACTCGATCTGCTGGCTCCCCGAACGCGTCACTGCCGTGGGCTCGGCGGCCGTCAGAGCCGGCGCCAGAACTGACGCCGCAAAGGCCGCTAGTGTGGCGCCAGGAGTAAGTGACCTGCCCGATCCTATCCGTTGTTTCCTCATCATGGTCGTCACCCTGGTGGGCACCAGACTGCCGAATTGGTGCGAGTTTTTCGATTAAAGTTGGCCCTGCGGGAGTTGTTCTCTACTCAGGCTAGCCCAAAAGTTCAGGCTAGCCAGCGCGACGCCCGCTTCCGGAGCAGCTTCGCCGAAATCAACTCGAGTTGTCACGTTTAGCCCGCCTGGCTAGCTGAAGGGATAGCTGACATATCCATCCACATCGCCTCCCAAACATGGCCATCGGGGTCCGCCAAGTTCCGATTGTACATAAAACCCAGATCCTGGACCGGGTTGATGTCAGCTGTTCCGCCATTCGCGGCGGCAGCGTCATTCATGCCATCAACTGCCTCGCGACTGTCACATGAAATGGCAAGCATCACTTCGCTGGAGGTTGCAGGAGGGATGGGGCGGTCAGTAAATGTTCGCCACTTGGCGTGCGTAAGCAGCATAACGTTGATAGCTTCGCTCCAGACCATGCACGCAGCCGTATCGTCTGTGAATTGTGGGTTGTTCTCAAAGCCAAGGGCTTTGTAGAAACTCATAGAGGCGTCGAGATCAGCCACAGGCAGATTTACAAAAATCATTCGGGACATGTATTGGTCTCCTTAGAGTTGGTGGAAAGCGAAATATTTAAATGCTTTCTTCCCCTAGTCGAACAACCAATCGTAATTTCGACAGCTAGCTCTCACCATTTGCCAATCTGGTGAAGTATTAGATTTTAGAGAATGAGCTGTCTATTCTCTTATAAGGTTGTACTCAATTACACAGACTGACAGAACGTTCTTCTGATACGGGGTACACCTGCCAGTCAATTCTTAGACTGGTGGGGGATAAGATGAAATATTTCAAATGTACTTTCCTGGTGTTGATGCTTCCAGTATTCACAGCAACGAGCCCGGTTCGGGCAGAAATAGCAATAAGCAACATACAAGCAATCGATTTGGGCACATTATCGGGCGGGGCCACCAGCACTGCCCGGGGTATTAATGATGCAGGCACTATCGTAGGCAGTAGTGAAGTTCTGTCAGGCGAGACCCACGCGTTCTTTCTTTCAGGCGGGGTGATGAGCGACCTCGGCACGCTAACGGGAGGGGACTTTAGCCGAGCAACCGGGATTAACGATCTTGACCAGGTGGTTGGGTTTTCAAATTTGTTAAACCCAGTTACCGGAGAACTGGCTACCCATGGCTTTGTATGGCAGGGAGGCGTGATTCAGGATTTGGGTGCATTCCCGCCTGAAGACGACATCAATTCCACGAGTTTCGCGCATGGAATCAATAACAGCGGATTGATAGCGGGTAACATTGATCTCGCAGGCGTGGTATGGGATTTGTATGGCGTGCCAACTTTCCCGCCGTTCCCGCCTAACGTCCGCGTCACCGATCCTGGACCATTTTCACCGGCAATCGCCTTCGACATCAACAATGCGGGGCAAGCTGCTGGAACCTTACTTTCCGATGCTGTGGGATTTCGCTGGCAAGCTGGCGTGCTTGAACCGCTAGTGCCACTGCAGCCTGATGGTGTTGATGAAGATGCCTATGGGATTAATGAATTGGGGGAAGTTGTGGGACGCGGCCTACTTGCGCCACCCGTTCGTTATCATGCAACGCTGTGGCCGAATCCAGCTACCGTGCAAGATTTGGGAACGCTCGGGGGCGAAAATAGTGTAGCGCGCGATATTAACGATGAAACAACTATTGTTGGTAGTAGTGAGACAGCCACGGGGGAAACAGTTGCCTTCATCTGGCATGCCGATTTTGGGATGCAATCATTAGGCACACTCGGTGGTGCTAACAGCAGTGCCTTTGGGATCAATTCTGCGGGTCAGATCGTAGGCGAAAGTGAGACAGCAACGGGACAGGTACATGCCACACTCTGGACGGTGACACTTGCAACCGTATTCGACATCGACATCAAACCTGGCAGCAACACAAATCCCATAAATCCCCGCAGCAAGGGAGTAACTCCGGTAGCGGTTCTGGGATCGATTGACTTCGACGCAACGCAAGTCGATGCCTCGACGGTCAGGTTTGGGCCAGCAGATGCACCGACTGCCCACAATGGCCATGTCGAGGATGTCAATGGCGATGGCTTTATA
>Ga0098067_1000824_pt1 | contig 10927 bp, 10 predicted proteins | sample 26_taG_FD_92578 | JGI IMG/M metagenome (GOLD analysis project Ga0098067, IMG submission 92578) | Marine viral communities from Cariaco Basin, Caribbean Sea - 26_WHOI_OMZ | ecosystem: Environmental > Aquatic > Marine > Oceanic | place: Caribbean Sea: Cariaco Basin | collected 2014-11-09
AGCTAATTTAACACTCTTAAAAACGATTATCTCCACTTACCATATTTCCAAGGCCTCCCAGGATACTTCCCTCTCCTTTATCTTTACCTCCACCCTGTGGTGCCGCAGCTAAAATGCGTCCCGCAAGCCGGCTAAAAGGTAATGACTGCACAAAAACAGTTCCCGGCCCTGTAAGCGTAGCATAAAATAATCCTTCCCCTCCAAAAAGGCTGTTTTTAATACCTCCTATAAATTCGATGTCATAATTCACATCTTTCGTAAAACCAATAATGCAACCGGTATCTACCTTTAGTTTTTCTCCCGGCTGCAGTACTTTTTTTGCAGTTGTACCACCAGAATGTACAAAGGCCATACCATCACCTTCAAGCTTCTGCATTATAAAACCTTCTCCCCCAAAGAATCCCCTGCCCAGTCTGCGACTAAATTCCACACCTATAGCCACGCCTTTGGCAGCACACAAAAAGGCATCCTTCTGGCAAATGAACTTACCTCCAAATTCCGTCAGATCTAATGGGATCACTTTCCCCGGATAGGGAGAAGCAAAACTGATCTTTTTCTTACCTGCTATCTCATTGGTAAACACGGTCATAAAGAGGCTCTCCCCGGTAAGCAATCTTTTTCCGGCTCCCAGGACTTTCCCTAAAAATCCTTCATTTTGTTTTGAACCGTCCCCAAAGATGGTGTCCATTTTGATGCCGTTATCCATCATCATAAAATTTCCTGCTTCGGCGATTACCGCTTCCTGCGGATCAAGTTCCAGCTCTACATACTGCATCTCCTCTCCAAATATCTCGTAATCTATTTCATGTGCATTCATCTTATAAAGGTTTAAGGTTTAAGGTTTAAGGTTTAAGGTTTAAGGTTTAAGGTTTAAGGTTTAAGGTTTAAGGTTTAAGGTTTAAGGTTTAAAAATTTATTCAAAAATTTTGATCACACAACCCTGAGCACAGAAAAATTTCATAAAATGCCCGGCATGAATTAAAATCTGTGCCATCTTAGCTACTGCCTACTATTCTACTGTACACTGCCTACTTTAATTTAATCGTCCATTCAAATTCAAAAACAGAAACCTCCTGCCCATCTTCATTTACCCCATGAGAACGCATCCAAAAGGTTTGCCCCTCCCCTGTCTTAATAGTTTCTTCAATAGCAGCAGATATAAGATGAGCGTCATTACAGATAAAACTAATTTTGCCGGTTGCTTTTTTGGTAAACCTGGATTTATTCTGCGCAACAAGCATTGAAATGGGCTTTTTTGATGCCTTAATTGAAGACATTACCAGCGCACCTGTACTTAATTCGGCAGCCATAGCCTGTACTGCAAAATATAAAGAGTTAAAAGGATTTTGATTGATCCAGCTGTGTTTTACGGTTGTAAGGCAGTGGTTTTCATCAATCTCCTTAACCCTTACGCCAGTTAGCCATGCGCTGGGCAGCTTAAACATTAAGAAGGTATTTAATTTTTGGGAGGAAACTTCCATACTTAGTAAGAGTTTTTCTAAAAGTATTCAATTTTAATAACATCCTCAAATGTTAAATTCTCAAGCCTAAATAAAAATTATAGTACTTTGTTTTGCATAATACCATCTTTAAGATATATATTTGCATTAGAAAATCATTCAAATGAACAATCAATCAACAAATCCCGACAAAACAGTGGCAGCTTTAATCCACTTATCCACCTTTAGTCAATTCTTCTTTCCGTTTGGAAATTTTATTTTTCCTTTGATCTTTTGGACGGCAAAAAAGAACGACCCGTTTGTAAATGAGCATGGCAAACAAGCTCTAAACTTTCAGATAAGCCTGTTCCTGTATGCTTTTTTCCTGGTAATGGTAGGAGTAGCTGGTGCCATACTTATAGGGCTCAACATTAACTTCGAGGATTCATTTTATATAAATGATCATCATCAATGGATAGGAAATCCTCTTGAGGCAGGTCCTGTTACCATTTATATCATGACAATGGCCCTCCTGGTTCTTGCGCTCTTTGTACTGAATGTCTACGGAGTAGTTTCAGCTACCATTAAGGCTGGTGAAGGAAAATTTTACAAATACCCACTGGGCATCAATTTCTTAAATGCCGGTAAGCCTAAAGATCTATTTACAGCTTCAGGTAATTCTGAAGATCAAACCGCTTAAAAATATCCTCATCAAATATTTTCTAATCATCAATCAATCAAAAAATGAACAGTTCAACAACATTCAAAACTCAACACTATGAAGATTGAAAACACGAAGGCACAAATGCGCAAAGGTGTTTTGGAATACTGTATTTTATCTGTTTTAAGAGATAATGATGCATATGTAGCCGAAATTCTGGATACCTTAAAAGGCGCCAAACTCCTGGTGGTAGAAGGTACTATTTATCCTTTATTAACCCGCCTCAAAAATGCCGGCTTACTTTCTTATCGCTGGGAAGAATCTACCAGCGGCCCACCAAGAAAATATTACGGCCTCACAGAAACCGGAAAAATTTTTCTTAAAGAGCTCACCCATACATGGGAAGAACTGCAAACCGCAGTGACAATTGTAACCACCCAAAAAACTAAAAATCATGAATAAGACAGTCAATATAAATCTTGCCGGCATTTTCTTTCATATTGATGAAGATGCTTATGCCAGGCTACAACATTACCTTGAGGCTATAAAACGATCTCTCACCAACACCTCTGGCCAGGAGGAGATCATTCATGATATTGAAGCCCGGATAGCCGAACTTTTTGCTGAAAAGATCAAAAATGAAAGACAGGTAATCGGGATACGGGAAGTAGACGAAGTGATCTCTGTGATGGGACAACCCGAAGATTATGTCATTGATGACGAGATCTTTGAGGATGAACCAGCGTATACCAAAACAAGAGGTAAAAAGCTATTTCGAGATACAGAGCACAGTTATGTAGGAGGAGTATCATCGGGGCTTGCTCATTATACAGGGATTGATGCTGTATGGATAAGAATCCTATGGATTCTCCTTACCATTTTTTCTACCGGCGCTTTTATACTCATTTATATCGCTCTTTGGATCTTTGTGCCCGAAGCTAAAACCACTGCCGATAAACTTGCCATGCGTGGGGAACCGGTAACAATTAGCAACATTGAACGCAAAATAAGAGAGGGGTTCGATGATGTGTCGGGAAAGGTAAAAGACATCAACTACGAGAAATACGGTTATAAGGCCCGCGCCGGTGCAAACTCGGCTGCGACCGCAGTAGGTGATGTCGTAAAATTCATTCTTAACCTGTTCGTGAAACTTATTGGGATATTTCTCATCCTCATAGCCGGATCTACACTTATAGGTTTGTTTATTGGGCTGTTTTCAATAGGCACCTTTGGGATCATTGAAGCTCCATGGACAGATTTTGTGGAAATCGCCGGCCCTGGCGCAGACAGCATCTGGGTTATTTCAATACTGACCTTCTTTGCTGTGGGCATCCCGTTCTTTTTCCTATTCATCCTGGGGTTAAAGATCCTCGTCAAAAACCTGAGATCTATTGGAAGAACTGCAAAGCTGGTGCTATTAGGACTTTGGATTATCTCTGTACTCGGACTCATTTTCTTCGGAATTCAACAGGCTACCGAAAGAGCTTTTGATGGAGAAGTGAGAATTACTGAAAATCTTCCTGTAAAAGCCAATGACACTTTATATGTCAACATGATGGGAGATCCGCAGTTTAATTCTACCCCGTATCAATCAGGTGATTTCAACATCTCCTATGACGATAGCAATAATAAAGTGATCTGGTCTCAGAATGTGCAGTTGATTGTGAAATCTACTTCCGATTCAACCGGGAGAATGGAGATCGTTAAAATTGCTGAAGGTAAAACCTATGATGAAGCCAGGCAGAGAGCCGAAGAGATAAATTACCGTACAAGTTTCTCTAACGGAAATCTTGACCTAAGCGGAATCCTAACGACAGATCCTTCCAACAAGCACAGAGAACAAAAAGTACAAGTTACTCTATTTCTTCCAATAGGAACAGTGCTTTACGCCGCAGATAATACCTATTCCTTCCATAGGAATACAGATTATTTCGGAGATATTCTTCACAACGGTTATGAAGAACAGTATCTTAAGATCACCCGTGAGGGCGCAGAATGTCTCGATTGCCCTGCCGAGGAAGAAGATCCCTGGAGTGATTCTGAAACTGACTGGGATACTGAAGAAAGCACGGAGGAACCTTTTAAAGAAGATTTCCCCAATGAAGAACAATCCTCTATTGAAACCGATACAATAACGGGAGAATGAGTGTTCTTATAGAGATTTTAATTGCCATCTTTCTCAATTTCCTGGTTTCTACAGGAGATGAGGAAGTTAAACCCGAGCAACCGGAAAATGCGGGAATCGAACAGGTTTCCAAAGCTACTTCCGATGAATGTTAGAATCCTACCTTAAATAAAACGAGGTCGTCTACAAAGCAATTTTTAGGCGACCTTTTTTCTTGGATAATTTTTCAAGAAAGGTTTTTCTTTTTTTTGGTTTTTATCGAGGATTGAAAAAATGTTTAGAAAAACCTTCTCTAGGCTATATTGACTTCTTTAAGTTATGTGCCATGGCTATTAGCCCTATTTCTGTAGTTACTTTCTACATTCCCCGTAGCATAAATCGCTTGGAGCCCATATTTTGCTTAATATTTCCAAAGACTGCCCCTACATCCCTGCACCTTCGCTTACGATGAGCTATCACAACTTCACTGAGCAGTAAATTTTTCGCTTTCTTTTTTAGGTGGACCAGATTGTGTTATGTTCAATTACCCTCCCTTTTGCCCTAAAGCAACCGCCCCGCAGTGGACAGCCATGGCAGTTTTAAGCCTGATAGCAGTGGATTGCTTTAGTAAAGTCATTCTTGATTTTACTTTGGTAGGTGTCGGTTTCTGAATACAGGGTGATTTTTTGGAACCAGATCATCATAGCTGAGGGAATAAGACTTAAAAACTACTTTTCTGCTCATACATTAAAAATAAGCAGCTACACCTTTTTAAACAAAAAAAAAAGCGCTGCCAAATGACAGCGCTTTAAAAATTATCTCCAAAGTTCCTCCCCTTTCCAAGGGGAGGTTAGGAGGGGTTTACTTCACTTCTTCGAAGTCAACGTCTTCTACATCGTCACCTTGCTTGGCATCGCCTCCGGCTTGTCCACCTTCGGCTCCGGTAGCTCCCTGTTGTGGGCCACCTGGCTGTCCGCCAGCTTCGGCTTGTGCTTTGTACATTTCTTCAGAAGCTACTTTCCATGCCTCATTGATCTTGTCTAATGCAGGCTGAATAGTTTCTACTTCTTTAGTCTCATAAGCTTTCTTAAGCTCTTCCAAAGCGTCTTCGATTGGCTTCTTCTTATCATCAGAAAGTTTATCACCAAATTCTTTCAACTGACTTTCAGTTTGGAAAATCATAGCATCGGCTTCGTTCAGCTTATCTACTTTTTCTTTGGCTTTTTTATCGCTTTCGGCATTCGCTTCAGCTTCCTGCTTCATCTTTTGGATCTCTTCTTCGGTAAGACCAGAAGAAGCCTCGATCCTAATATCCTGAGATTTACCTGTAGCTTTATCTGTAGCGCTTACTTTGATGATACCGTTGGCATCAATGTCAAAGGTAACTTCAATTTGAGGTGTTCCTCTTCGTGCCGGTGGAATTCCGTCAAGGTGGAATCTACCAATGGTCTTATTATCATTTGCCATTGGGCGCTCTCCCTGCAACACGTGGATCTCAACAGATGGCTGATTATCGGCCGCAGTAGAGAATACCTGTGATTTCTTGGTAGGAATAGTTGTGTTAGACTCAATTAATTTGGTCATTACACCTCCCATAGTTTCAATACCAAGAGATAACGGAGTAACATCAAGAAGCAATACATCTTTTACATCTCCGGTCAATACACCACCCTGGATAGCAGCACCAATCGCTACAACCTCATCAGGATTCACTCCTTTTGATGGTTTCTTTCCGAAGAATTTTTCAACTTCTTCCTGAATTTTAGGGATACGGGTTGATCCACCAACAAGGATTACTTCGTCGATATCACTTTTTGAAAGACCTGCATCGCTAAGTGCTTTTTGCACAGGATCCATAGATCTTTTTACTAAAGAATCAGCTAACTGCTCAAACTTAGATCTGGTAAGTGTCTCTACAAGGTGCTTAGGCCCACTTGCAGTAGCAGTAACGTATGGCAGGTTAATTTCGGTTTGAGAAGAAGAGGAAAGCTCGATTTTAGCTTTCTCGGCAGCTTCCTTCAAACGCTGAAGTGCCATAGGATCTTTTCTAAGGTCGATGTCTTCAGCTTTTTGGAATGTATCTGCAAGCCAGTCGATGATCACCTCATCAAAATCATCACCTCCAAGGTGCGTATCACCATTTGTAGAAAGTACTTCAAATACTCCGTCTCCTAATTCAAGGATAGAGATATCAAATGTACCACCACCAAGATCATAAACAGCGATCTTCTGGTCCTGAGATTTTTTATCAAGTCCGTAAGCCAGTGCAGCTGCAGTTGGCTCGTTAATGATCCTTCTTACCTTAAGACCTGCGATCTCTCCGGCTTCTTTTGTAGCCTGGCGCTGAGAGTCATTAAAGTAAGCCGGTACGGTAATAACAGCTTCGTTTACATCCTGCCCAAGATAATCTTCGGCAGTTTTCTTCATTTTTTGAAGCACCATGGCAGAAAGTTCCTGCGGAGTGTATTTACGGCCGTCAATCTCTACACGTGGAGTATCATTGTCACCTTTTACTACTTTATAAGGAACCCTTCCGGCTTCTTTAGAAACTTCAGAATATTTATTTCCCATAAACCTCTTGATAGAGGAAATGGTCTTTTGTGGGTTAGTTACAGCCTGGCGTTTTGCAGGATCCCCTACTTTTATTTCGCCTCCTTCTACAAAAGCAATTACAGAAGGAGTAGTTCTTTTTCCTTCGGCATTAGGTATTACCGTTGGCTCGTTACCTTCCATTACGGCAACACAAGAGTTGGTAGTACCTAAGTCGATTCCAATTATTTTACTCATAATTCTATAGGTTGTTATTTATTATTTCTGATTTTTTTGAACAACCTCTTAAAGTCAATCATTATGCCACCCGAAATTATATGACAGGATGTCATAAAAGAAAGACAGGCAGCTGACTCCTTCAAGTTAAGACCTACTGCCTACCTTAAGAAGTTCCTGCCATTGTGTGGTATAATACGGGCTTCGATGTTTTTTAATAAGCTCCCATTCCTGCTTTCGCCTACCGGTAATAGCTGAAGCGACTGTGGCCTTTCCATATTTATTATTGATCCCATCAAAAACTTTCATAAGAACAGGATTAGAAATTTTGGAAGGTTGTTCAAATAAATTAGCCTGCACATACTCCTGTGGAATAATTCCGCTCAAATTAACTCCTACTTTCTTATAGCGAAAACCTGGTTTATATATTCTATGCAAGGCTTTTCTTGCCTCGCTGATCAAAACAAATGTATTATTGGTAGGAACAGGCAAAGTCACAGTACAACTTTCAGAATATCGCTTATCAATTTTACTGTGATAATTGGTATGCACAAACACCTGCACATATGAAGCGCATGAACCCTGTGCCCGCATCACCTCGCTTACCTCGCTAATGTAATAAGCACATGCTTCTTCAATCATATCGAGATCTTCCAGTCGTTTTCCAAAGGACTTTGCTGTACCTATTCCTTTTTTAGGTTTAGGAATAGTGGTAAACTCTATACACGATTCCCCTCTCAATTCACGCCACAAACGTTCTCCAACTACAGTCATCTCTTTACGCACCCAGGCAAGAGGTGTGTTGTACGCAAAATCAAACGCAGTAAACACTTTCTGTTCCTGAAGCCGCCTGGCATGTTGCCTTCCTATTCCCCATACATCACCAATTTTTACTTTTTTTAAAGCTACTCTTCTTTTTTCTTCAGAATCAATTATATATACATGGTCGTGCACTTCCTCTTTCTTAGCTATCCGGTTTGCCAGTTTAGCAAGGACTTTTGTAGGAGCAATACCTACCCCCACCGGTAAACCTGTATACTGAAAAATCTGTTCTTTAATATTGCTACCGTATTTAGGAAGGTCTGAATGATTTATGCCAGTTAATTCTACAAAAGCTTCATCAATACTGTAAACTTCTACCATTGGAGAAAAAGTCTTCAAAATATTCATCACCCGCTGGGACATTTCTCCATATAAGGTGTAATTAGAAGAAAAGAAAGTCACATTATTTTTTACCAGAATATCTTTAATCTTAAAGACAGGCTCAAACATGGGAATATGTGCCAGAGATTTAGCCTCTTTATTTGCTGCAATTACACAACCATCATTGTTGCTTAACACTACTACCGGCTTCCCCAAAAGATCGGGTCTAAAAACTTGTTCGCAGGAAGCATAAAAGCTATTACAATCTACCATCGCAATCATATCATAGCATGAATTATATAAGTAACCACCCCCCACAGCAGAAATTCAGATTGCGTAGGTTTACCTGAAAATTGCACAATATCAAATTCCCCATCTTTTATTATAAGTGCAATACGACCTGGTTTAAGCTCCATAGACCGGTCTATAATTAGAACATCTTTATCCCAAATATTAAATTTAGACCAGTTATTGCCTTCAACTCTAATGAAAAATGTCGCATCCTGATTGTAAATCAATTCACTATTTAAATCTATTGGCGCCTCGTAATAATGAGTGGCCGCACTAGGAAACCCTGTTTGCTTTGAAACTTCTGCAGCGTGTCTTTCTTTTCGCTTCTGTATCTTTCCAAAAGTATTTACTTGCATGCTTCAAAATTAGGAAATATTCCATACAAACATGGATTATTTCCTAATTATTTTATACGGTCATTCAAAAAGAAAGATTTAATTTTACCCAAATTTTTATTCCTGAATGCAAAAAATCGAAAGTATCATCGTTTTTGACATGCTAAAAATAGGAGTTGGTCCTTCCAGCTCCCACACCCTTGGCCCATGGCGGGCAGCCGAAAGGTGGATCGGGGAATTAAAGCAAGCCGGAAAATTTGATGAAGTAGAAAAGGTGACCATCAACCTGTACGGATCTCTTTCCCTTACCGGAAAAGGCCACGCTACAGATCTTGCCTCTGTCCTCGGACTTTTAGGCTATGATCCTGTCACTGTTCCGGTAGAGAATATTGATCCCGAGATTAATAACATCCGCACTTTTAACCGGCTTAATCTGAACGGCGAGCGCAGCATTGACTTTAGCCTCGAAAACGATATCGTTTTTAACAAGAAGTTCCTGCCATTTCATCCTAACGGAATGAAATTCACAGCCCGACTTTCCTCCGGAAAAACAACCTCTTCCACGTTCTACTCTATTGGCGGCGGATTTGTAGTAAAGGAAGAACGAAAGAATGCCAAGAAGCAGCTGAAGAAATTCAAGGAATTCCCTTTTCCAATTGTAAAAGGAACCGATCTTGCGGCATTTTGCAAACAGGAGAATAAGAAGATCTCCGAAATAGTTTATGAGAACGAAAAATCCCTCCGGACTGAAGAAGAAATTGACAGCGGACTCAAAGCTGTATGGGATGTAATGCTGGAATCTATGTACCTGGGCTGCCACACCGAAGGCACCCTCCCCGGCGGACTTAATGTTCGACGCCGTGCTCCCGATTCTCACAAGAAGCTCATTGGAGATTCAAAGTATGACACCAAGGAAGAATGGATCGAGGCCATTCGAAATACCGAAGTAAAATTCCGGTCCATTCTCAAGTGGGTTAGCTGTTTCGCTTTGGGAGTAAATGAAGTGAACGCATCTCTTGGTAGAGTTGTCACCGCACCAACCAATGGTAGTGCCGGAGTGATTCCTGCTGTGCTCATGTATTATCTCACAATCGAGAATCACGACGCCGGATTTGAAAAGATCAAGCAGTTCCTACTCGTTGCCGGTGAAATTGGAAGTTTATTTAAAAAAGGGGCTACCATATCGGCAGCTATGGGCGGTTGTCAGGCAGAAATAGGTGTCTCCTCTTCAATGGCTGCCGGGGCTTTAGCCGAAGTCATGGGCGGTACTCCCGAGCAGGTGATGATGGCCAGTGAAATCGCCATGGAACACCACCTCGGCCTCACCTGTGACCCTATCGCCGGATTGGTTCAAATCCCCTGTATTGAGAGAAACTCCATGGGTGCCATAAAAGCCATTAACGCCGCCGAAATGGCCATGGATGCAGATTCTATCCACGCTAAAGTTCCGCTCGATAAGGTGATCGAAACTATGTGGGAAACTGCAAAAGATATGAATTCCAAGTATAAAGAAACCTCAGAAGGTGGACTGGCGGTAAGGGTGAGTTTGAGTGACTGTTAAACCTCCCCACCCTGCGGGCACCCCTCCTTGGAAAGGAGGGGAACACTATGAAGTCGTAAGCGACTTCCCTGCCTGAAGGCAGGTGTTGAGGTCTAAAAAAATATATTATTTCCTGCCGCAGGCAGTGGGACGCGAAGCGAAACCAGCTTAAAGACAACTTCTCCACTTGTGGAGGGTTTCGCGGAGCGGAAATGTCTCCAACAGCTCCCCTCCTTTTTTCAAGGAGGGGTGGCAGGCGATAGCCTGATGGGGTGGTCAGGCGCTACACCCACGCAGCGGGACGAAGTCCGTCAAACCAAACCTAGTATTGTAGCTTCGAAAGCAACACAATCTGCCCCAAATGATAAGCATCATGTTGAATGATCCCCTGGATCAAATAATAAAACCGCTGCCCGTTCCCCGGATAGGTCTTTTCGAGATCTTCATCTTTTAAGCCATCAAAAAATAACAGCCATTCCTGCTGGGTCTCTTCCAGATCCTGCAAAGTCCGCTGCCACGCCTCTTCAGAAGGATCTTTAATTTTTCTTATAAAATTATCTTCGGGAACAGGGACAATAGTGCCAGATAAACGCTTCAGAAGCATTCGCCGCCACTCAATGATATGATTGAGGATTTGCCAAATGGAAT
>Ga0098067_1000828_pt1 | contig 10898 bp, 3 predicted proteins | sample 26_taG_FD_92578 | JGI IMG/M metagenome (GOLD analysis project Ga0098067, IMG submission 92578) | Marine viral communities from Cariaco Basin, Caribbean Sea - 26_WHOI_OMZ | ecosystem: Environmental > Aquatic > Marine > Oceanic | place: Caribbean Sea: Cariaco Basin | collected 2014-11-09
AAATGCTGAAGCAGCTAATGCAGGGGAAGGTACTAATGTTGAAGTACGTAGTAACAGCCTGACAGCTATTCTTGGGGCAAAATTTGGTGCCAATAAAGAGTTTCAAGTATACGGTGGTCCAGTTGCTCAGCGTATTGAGTCTGAAGTGAAATTACGAGGTTTGGCTTATGGTCCTGCTACTGGCTATACCTCACGTAACAGCCCTGATATGGACTATGGTTATATAGCTGGTATTGCCTATAGCAAACCTGAAATTGCCTTAAAAGCAGCGCTGACCTATCGCTCTGAAATCGACCACAACATGAAGATTGCTGAAAACTACCCGATTGCAGGTGCTTTAGCTGGTGATCCAGCTGCAGCCAATCGTACCAGTAATATGGAAATTACTACTCCTAAATCCGTAAACTTTGATTTTCAAACGGGTATTAACCCTACAACGTTAGCAACTGCAAAAGTGCGCTGGGTACCTTGGGGTGACTTTAAGATTACGCCACCATTATATAATGAAGTTAGTAAAAGATCTTATGGACCTGATGGTTTGAACTTGGTTGAGTACGAAGAGGATCAATGGCAAGTTGAGCTTGGTCTTGCCAAACGTGTTGCACCAGCACTTGCAATTAGTGGTACCGTTGGTTGGGATAGTGGTGCTGGCAACCCTGTCACTTCGTTAGGTCCTATCGAAGGTTATTACAGCGCTGGTTTGGGTGCAAAGTATAACGTGACAGAAAACTGGGCAGTATCAGCGGGTGGCAAATACTTATGGTTCGGCGATGCCCAAGGTGTGTTGCCAAGTGGTAAGATTGTTGGTGATTTTCAGGATAATGATGGATACATATTTGGTGTGAAATTGTCCTATCAAGATGTTAAATAGTGAGAAAATATCGCATATTAAGTGAACACTTGTTTTAATAAAATTGTATTCAGCACGATTGAAAAAGAGCAGCCCTTTGAGGCTGCTCTTTTTTAATTTTTTTTTATCAAAAAATACTGCTGTTAATCAATGCTTTATATAGATTTCGAGAACTAAACGCAAGTTTTTTTAATGACTACTCATAGAAAATAATGGTTTACATAGTCCAAATTATTATGATTTTTATACTAAATTAGTTAACATAAATCTATCTTCACAAAAAATTAAAAAGGGTGTTGCTATAGTGCTGAACTTTAATTATGATACTGAAATCAGTTACGTTATCTTACATAGTAGTAATGTCTGATAACAACGAAAGTGTGATCGTGTAAGCGATAGTTACATTCAATCGTTAAGTATAAAAGTCGTTTGGCAAAGGATTGCTCAGCATAAGCTTTAGTGACTAGTCGTTATATAGCAACTAAGCTACTTGCCAGTTATTTTATTCATGGAGGATATCTAAGTGTCTCATCAGTTCCCTATCTCTAAACTCACTCTCGCTCTTATTACCTTATCGGCTGCATCGTTGACGCAGGCGGCTGGTCTTGATCGTTCAGGTCAAGATATTAAGGGCTTTTTTAACTCTGGCACTTATGCCGAAATTGATTACGCTTATATTGATAGTGATGTTTCTGGTAACGATAATGCAGGTGCTATTCGTACCTCTCCCACTACAGAAATACGAAATGGCATAACGTCAGATGAAGCTTCATATGAGAAAGGTGCGCCTACTGGTAATATTACTGGTGATACCTATTCTTTTATGCGCTACGGTGTAAAAACGGATATCAATGACAACGTTAGTATCGGTGTATTTTATGATGAACCTTGGGGTGCAGAAGTAGAATATACTGGAAACAGCACTTTTGTATCTCAAGCAGGAAAAGATACCATAGCGGACTCATCTTCAGGTATTTCAGTGCCAAATGAAGTTATCAATCCTTCAGTACTAGATCCTGACTACGATAAAAATACTAATGTTCGCGTCCATACCGAGACATGGACAGGCTTGGTTGGTTTTAAATCTAATGGCTTCCAAGTATATGGTGGTCCAGTATTGCAAAAAGCGGAAGCGGAAGTACACTTGCGTGGTCAGGCGTATGGACCATTGACTGGCTATGATGCGAATGTAAATAACGATACTGCTTATGGTTGGGCAGCTGGTCTTGCTTATAGTAAACCTGAGATTGCATTAAAGGCCGCACTAACGTATCGCTCTGAAATCGAGCATGAGACACCAATAGGTGAAAGAGTGCCACTATTAGGGTCACCTCTAAAAGGCGTAGTACTAGATAAGCTTGGAATTGATCCAAATTCTGATCTTGGAAAATCGATTGGTGAGTATGCTACGACTGATGCTACTGTCACTACGCCAGAATCTGTTAATTTAAATATTGAAACTGGATTAAGTCAAAAGTATCAGTTATTAGGTACTTTGGATGTACGTTGGGTGCCGTGGAGTGATTTTTCTATTGTGCCGCCACTTTACAATGCCTACTCAAAAGCAGCTGTTCCAGAGGGACTACCTCTACTATCTTATGATAAAGACCAATGGAAAGTGGATGTTGGCTTAGCTAAACGTTTTAATGAGAAGCTAGCTGGCTCAGTGGTCGTTGGTTATGACTCTGGTGCAGGTGACCCTATAAGCTCACTTGGTACTATTGATGGATATTACAGTCTTGGTGGTGGTGTTAAGTACAATGTGACACCTGAATGGGCAGTTTCAGTGGGCGGAAAATATTTAAAATTTGGCGATGCTACAGGACAGCTACCTAACGGTAGTATCGTTAGCAAGTTTCAAGATAACGATGGCTACATCGCTGGTGTAAAACTCTCTTATCAGAGCCAGTAATTTATCATCTGACTATAGCCTCTCAAAATAAATGTTAGAAAACAGCTTGTTTAACCATTGAGTTAGGTAAGCTTTATTTAGGGTATGTCATCATTTAAACATTCATCGTTTGAATCGAGGACATGTTCGAATATGAATAATTTGTATGAATCAAATTTGGTCATCTACAAATATTGCCCAAATACTAATTCTATAATTAGTAGATAAAGGAATATCTATCAATCATCCATGGAGGAAGACGAATGTCACCTAACCGTCATTCAATATCAGCTGTACCTACAGCCAAGAAACTAAAAACCCCCTTAAAAGCCAGTGTTGTCATACTAACTTCTGTCATCTTGTCCGCATGCGGAAGCAGTGGAAGCGATTCATATACCTTAAATGATATTTTTGATGGTAGTAGCCCAGTAATCACACCGACTCCAACGCCAACGCCAACGCCAACGCCAACACCAACACCAACACCAACACCAACGCCAACGCCAACGCCAACGCCTGAAGACACAAGAACTGGCGTTCAGTCACTAAATATCAACGCAGGCTCACTCGGTGTATTTAACACAACTACCCGAGACTTCACCATTAATGAAGATGGCTCTACTGTCGATGCAAGAGCAGATATTGCTTCACAAAATCCAGCCACACCAGACCAACCTGGTTTACTACCGAAAGTTGCTATTAACACATCAGGCTCGAATGACACCGAGCTTCAAAATGGTTTTAAAGCTCATAAAGACAGTACCGATATAGTTGTTGCTGCTCTTGGTCAAACGCTACCGTTAGACTATACCTCAACGTATAAAGACTTTGGCGATGACCTGCGCATCGGTCATATCGATGGTAAAGCAGAAGTCGTTGCTTTAGGTTCAACATTACCCGTAAATGGCGTTATCGTCACAGGCAATGCGACCACAGCTGAAAACATGCCAATGGATGGTACGGTCAACTACACTGGAGACGCAACTTATCGTGAGCTTGGTCTAGACAAAGCTATTGAATATGGCACCTCAGCATTCACCGCAGACTTTGTTGCTAAGAACGTCAAAGGCGATCTCACTTTTAGTGATAAAAACATTGGTTTATCCGCTGATATCACAGGCAATGAGTTCTCAGGCACAGCAGCAGCTAATAATGGTTACAAGACCGAAGGTGGTTTTTTCGGTGGTGATGCCCAATACCTAGGCGGTGTTTACGAAGGTAACGGTGCTCAAGGTACATATGGGGCAGAAAAAGATAAGGTTGTAACGCCGACTCCGACTCCGACTCCAACACCAACACCAACACCAACGCCAACGCCAACAGCGCCTATTAATCCAGATGCTAAAGTGGATACTGAGTTTACTGGCTTCCAAAGCAATACGTTAAGTAGTAAAAAAGGTAACTTTACAGCTGACGCCATTGGTTATGCAGAAATACGTGATGACAAGTCTGACTTTAAAGAAACGGTAGATGTAGACGGTTCTAAGGTGCCAGTAGATAATCGTGCTGGAAATAATTTCACTGGTTATGATAAATTCATAGCTCGTGCTGACATGACCAAACCTGACTCTGTGAAAGAGCAAGTTTTAATCAATATAAGTGGAGACGCAGACACAGATTACGGTAATGGATTTAAGTTGCATACTGAGTCTACTAAAGTTCAAGGTCCTGTAGCATTAGACCTCAATTACTCATCTGTTTATAAGAACTTTGATTCGCAAATGCAGATCGGTCATGTTTATGGTGATCCTAGAACTGACCTATTTGGTTTAGGTGACCTAGCTCGTGTTTCTACTGTTTACGTACAGGGTAACGGTACCAATCTTGACGACATGCAGTACATGAAAGACTTAGCACAATACAATATCGATAATAATATCAATGACGGTATGGTGGCTTATGGCGGTGTTGCTACCTACATGGAAAATCTACATCTAAAAGATGGTGTTCGTGGTGGACCAGTAGTTGATGGTACTTCAGCATTTGACGTAGACTTTGTTGATGGTAAAGTAGCAGGTACGCTGTCTTTTGCAGCAGGTGATTATAGTTACATGCCTACTGGTAACAAGATTGATATCAATGCAGATATTACAGGAAATACTTTCGCTGGTAATAAGAATGGTATCGATACAGCAGGTGGTTTCTACGGTGAGGATGCTAACTTCTTAGGTGGCGTTTATCAAGAGGCTCTAACTCAAGGGGGTAAAGGTGCTCAGCCAGGTGAAGGTACTACTTTCCAAGGTACTTTTGGTGCTGAGAAGCAGCCTAATTCCAAATAAAGATCATATAAATTCTTAATTCAGACATAAAAAAAGTACCTTAGGGTGCTTTTTTTTATGTCTGAATCTATATACCTGATATTGTGACTGTGAAGATGAGCAGAGGGTTCTTCTAAAATGATAAGAATTTTATTGATTAACTAATGTTTGTCTATATAGTCAGATTTTAGTTATATTGTATAAATAATAATAATAAAATTTAAGTATGTTATTTTTGAAGTAGTTTTTTTTAATAATCAATATAACTTTTTAATGTATTTATTGGCTGATATTCTATTTTTTACCTATTTTAATAAAATAACGCTATCTGTCGCTGGTATCAACCTTTTTAAAATGAAATAAATTTTTAGTGATTTTCATAGTTAAAATTATGATTTTATTGAATATTAAGGGTAGTTTTTTAGGGTTTTACTTAACAATAAGTCGTTTTTATTTTTTCTAAAAGATAAATTTTCAGTTATATATTATATTAAAATTTTATTGTTTATTGTTTACGTAATACGATTTATATCATTTAAATTATTGATTGAATTTATTTAGTAACTAAAAGTTACCGACATTAATATTTGAATAATATTAATTGACTTTTTATATTACATTTGTTTATCTATTAAAGGCACTGAATATATGTTGTGTCTAAGTTAGTAAATAATGGAATATTACCAGTTCTTCATGGAGGAAGACGAATGTCATTTAATCATCATTCAATACCAGCGATATCTGCCGTAAAAAAACTACAGACACCGCTCAAAGCCAGCGTGGTTATTTTAACCACTGTCATTTTAGCTTCGTGTTCAACGAGCGGTAGTGATAGCACGGTTACGCCTAAGTCGTCACCTGTAATAGGATCAGAAAGTGGCGAAAATGTTGGTAGTGGAGGCAATGTCAGCAATGCTGACGCAGTAAAGGCTATCAAAGCTGCAGAAGCAAAAACTAAAGCTGCACAAGAAGCGCTCAAGGTTGCAGAAGCAAAAACCAAAGCTGCGCAAGATGCTCTTAAAGCAGCCCAAGAGAGTTTTGGAAAAGAGTCAGAGAAGGTAATGGCGGCATCTAAAACAGCGATAGATGCTGCAAAAGATGAAGCTGCAAAGGCCAAGCTCGCTGCAGAAGCCGCTAAAGTAGAGGCGGTAACAAAAATCGAAGCGGCTGCAAAAGCTTCTAAAACGGAAATAACAGCCGCTAAAAAATCCGCCGCCGATGCAGTTGCCAAAGTGAAAGCGGCTGAAGAAAAGGCTAAAGCCGCAGATAATCGTGCAACCGTAGCAGAGGCCAAGGCTAAAGAGATTGAGACATCTTTGAAAGCTGCAGAAGAAGCCAAAACTCAAGCAGAAAAACAAGCCACAGCTGCCAAAACCCAAGCTGCGCTTGAGAAACAAAAAGCAGATAAAGCCCAAGGCGAAGCAGACAAAGCTAAAGCTGATTTATTGAAAGCAACAGATGATCTAGCAGCTGCAGAGAAAGCTTTAGCCGCCGCACTTGCCTCAGGTGGCAACACCGAAGCTTTACAAGCAGAAGTTGAGCGTCGCCAAGTCGCTCTTGACGCCGCTAATGCCCAAGCCGCTGCAGCTCAGCAAGCTCAAGCCGCTGCCTCTGCTCAAGCTGCCGCCCAAGTAACTGCGGCTCAAGCTGCCGCCCAAGCTGCTAAAGATGCCTTAGCTGCCGCCACCATTAAGAATGCCCCTGAAGCAGAGAAATCTGGCGTGCAGTCGCTGAATATCAACGCTGGATCATTGGGTGTATTTAATACCACCACCCGCGACTTTGACATCAGCGCAGATGGTTCCACAGTAGATGCTAGAGCTGACATCGCTTCACAAGATCCCTCCACGCCAGATCAACCTGGTCTACTACCTAAAGTCGCTATCGTAACATCAGGGGCCAACGATACTGAAACTCAGAGCGGGTTTAAAACCTATGAAGGCGATACTGAAATTATCGTCGCAGCAATTGGTCAAACCTTACCACTTAACTACACCTCAACTTATAAAGACTTTGGCGATGACATGCGCATCGGTCATATCGATGGTGCCGCTGAAGTAGCATTGTTAGGCTCAACCCTACCCGTGAATGGCATTGTCGTTACTGGTAATGCTACTCAAGCTGCCAATATACCAACCGAAGGTAAAGTAGGTTATACCGGTGATGCTACTTATCGTGAACTTGGTTTAGGTAATGATATCGAATTTGGCGAATCAGTATTCACCGCAGACTTTGTGGCTAAAAACGTAAAAGGGGATCTCACATTTGATAAAGCCGGTAAAATTGGTTTAACCGCCAGCATTAATGGCAACCAATTCTCAGGGACTGCTGCTAACAATGCAGGCTATACAACCGAAGGTGGATTCTTTGGTGGTGATGCCCAGTACCTAGGCGGTGTTTACGCTGGCAATAATGCCCAAGGAACTTATGGCGCGACCAGCGATAAACAAACCGCTGCTAAGCAGTCTGCCAAAAACGCTCAAGCAGCCGCAGCTACTGCTAATGCTGCCATCGCTAATGCACAGGCACAGGCAAATGCTGCTAAAGCTGCTGCTGATAAAGCCAAAGCTGATGCTGTTAAAGCGCAAGAAGCCTTACAAAGAGCAGAAGACGCTCTAGCCAATGCTGGTAATGGTGAAAAGCAACTAGCAGCTGCCCTAGAACGTGCATCCGCAGCAGAAATGGCTGAAGCCGCTGCATTACAAGCCTTATCGACGGCAGAAGCTGCCAGAAAAGCTGCGGAGACTGCAAAAGACGCCGCATTACAAGCTGCACAAGCAGCACAAAATGCTGCAGACAAAGCGATTGGTGAGGCCAAAGTGGAAGCGGATAAAAAAGTCGCAGAAGCCAATCAGCAAGCCGCAGATGCGACAGCACAAGCTGCTGCTGCTCAAACGCGCGCTGATGAAGCTTTACAAGCGAAAGCAGATGCAGAAGCTAGGGCAAAAGCTGCAGAAGAGGCTCTTGAAGCATCGCAGCAGTTACCACCAGCACCAACCAATCCACAGTCTCCAGTGAATGCAACAATAAGTGGTTTCCAAAATACGATCTCAGGTAGTGACAATAGCGCTATCAATACCAATACTTCTGCTAACTACGATACGCTCAACGTTAATTTATTAGAAACTGGGTCTGGACGTTTTGATAAAAATACTACTACTAACTTTAAGTTACGAGATGCAAGTGATGAGGACTACGAAGCAGGATTTAAAAGGAGTGCTTTATATTCATTGCCAGCAGGGTATTTGAACAGACGTTTCAAATATACGTCTGTTTATAAAAACTACAATGATCAGATGCAAATCGGTCATTTATACGGTGATTTCAAAACGACAAACAATGGAATTCGATTAGACACCTTATCTAATGTCTACGTACAAGGTAACAGTACAAGCACTGATGATATGCAGTACATAAAAGGCTTGTCACAATACAATATTGACAATGGTATCAATGATGGCAAAGTAGCTTATAAAGGTGATGCCACTTATATTGGTAATAGTGAGCAAGAAATCATTGGTGTTAATCCGATTATAGGTACCTCTGAGTTTGATGTGGACTTTGTCGACAGTCAAATAGATGGTACGTTATCATTTGAAGGTTCTAATGTCAGTGAGAAGAAAATCAAAGCCGAGATTATTGGAAATACCTTTGCTGGTAATTGGAATGGGGTTGATACTAAAGGGGGTTTCTTTGGTGAAGATGCAGGTCTATTAGGTGGTGTTTATCAAGTTTCTGGTGGTAAAGGCACTTATGGCGCTAGCAAAGTAGATCCAAGCGCTGCTCCTGCTCCAGTAGAGTCTACAATGACAGGCTTCCAATCTACCGCCTTAAGTAGCAAAAATAAAACATTACCATTGGGTCAAGGTCAACTGGTAGACGCGATTGGTTATGTGGAAATCAGAGATGATAAATCGGCATGGACAGAAACGAACGTTAAGGATGGTTCTAATGTCCCAATAGACAATCGCAAAGGCAACAATTTCAATAGCTTTAGTAAAGGCAAAGTACTTGCTGATATGGTTAAGCCAGACACGGTCCTTAAACCAATAGAGGTGTCTTTGACCAATGCAACTGGCGCAGTCACAGTTGATGCAGGGAGAGGTAACCTCAATCCAAGTTATCAATACAGCGCTGTTTATGAGAACTTTGACAATCAAATGCAGATTGGTCATGTATATGGCAATCTTAACTCATCGTTTGCAGGCGATGTCTCACGTGCAGCCAATGTATATGTACAAGGCTACTTAACCTCGCAAGCAGGTATGGACAGTCTGAAAGGTGTTAATGATGGTAAGGCTCAATATACAGGCAGTGCGACTTATATTGAAAATATCCATTTAGCGGATAATGCTTCGACAGCCCCAGTTAATGGTACTTCTGCTTTCAACGTTGATTTTGTCAATGGCTCAGTCGATGGCACATTATCATTTACTGGTACGGACTATAAATATATGCCTGCTGGCAATCAGATCAAAATTGATGCAGATATTGCGGGCAATACTTTTGTGGGTAATAAAAATGGCATCGATACCGCAGGTGGTTTCTATGGTGAAGGTGCGAAGTTCTTAGGCGGTATTTATCAAGATGTATCTGATCAAGGTGGAAAAGGAACTGCAGCTGGTACGGGGACTAAATTCCAAGGAACGTTCGGTGCGGCAAAGCAATAAGATAATATGACTGTATGATACAAAAGAGAAAGCGTCCTAGGGCGCTTTTTTGCTCGATTAAACCATTAAAATCCCTTAGGATGACTAAAGTTGGGAAAGTGTTTGGAAAGTTAATGATCGTACTTAGGTAAGGATACCCATGAATAATCAATATATACGTAAACCGCTCACCGCTTCTGTTTTACTATCGATGATGGCGATTTCTCTACCCGTTATGGCAGCACCAGAATTACCAGAAATAAAACCCGATCTTGATCAAGCTGCGGAGTTGCTTAGACGCGAAAATCAGACTTCTGTGTCAGATCCTACTGCACCCTCTACCGCTATATCAGATTCTGAAGCACAAGATGCTATTAGAAGTCGTCAGCAACTTGCCAAGGCAACGGCTTATAATCTAGAAGCGCTAAAAGCCAATCCAGCAGCGTTTAGCAAGTATTTAAATGATGCATTGTCTGCACAAGATATGGTAACGGTTAAAGAGTTATTGCCGCATTACAAAGCGTTAAAAACCAATGATCCAATGCTGATCAAATTCGCTGATGCGCTCATATATCGCAGTGAAGCCAAAAACAAACAAGCCATTGCCATTTATCGTGACATGCTTGCAACTGATCCAGACTTTCATCCGGTACGTTTGAATATGGCCATTGCCATGCAAGCAGACAAGCAGTATGTGGCGGCAAAGGAGCAGTTTCTAAAATTGCAGGCAGTTGAGTTACCAGCACCTGTCATGGCTAGGGTGCAAAACTCATTGGCGCAGATCAATAGTTCAGAAAAATGGCAATTCAATGCCTCTGCCAGTTATGTAAGAGAGAATAATATTAATGACGCGCCATCGTCATCTATTCAATCTGACTTAGGGCGCTCGATTGAGCAAAAATCAGCCAATGGCCTTCAGGTGTCTGCTAGCGCGAATAAACGCTTTAACTTACCGAATAATTTCTATGCCACAGTGGGTGGTAATGCATCCCTAAAAGGATATTGGGATGAGCCTGACTATAACGATTATCTATTCACTGCCTCTACGGGAGTCGGCTACGATGATGCCAAAAACGACGTTTCTTTGACCCCATTTATCACCAAACGCTATTATGATGAAGCGCCCTATAGTTTGCGTAAAGGCGCAACTGTCAGCGGCTCACGCTGGGTTAAGCCCAAGCTAAAACTGTCAGCGACTGGTATTTTGTCCAAAGAAACCTTTGAAGATGATAGCAATGCAAATCGCGAAA
>Ga0098067_1000829_pt1 | contig 10891 bp, 13 predicted proteins | sample 26_taG_FD_92578 | JGI IMG/M metagenome (GOLD analysis project Ga0098067, IMG submission 92578) | Marine viral communities from Cariaco Basin, Caribbean Sea - 26_WHOI_OMZ | ecosystem: Environmental > Aquatic > Marine > Oceanic | place: Caribbean Sea: Cariaco Basin | collected 2014-11-09
AACTTCCTGCTCACCCTGTCACGCCTGCCACAGATGGGTCGGCTGCAGAACAACGTGTTCTATTCCCAGGGTTGCTCCGGCCACGGCGTGACCTTTACCCATGTGGCGGGCAAGGCCCTGGCGCTCGCCATCCAGGGCCAGGCCGAACACTTTGACGCCTTTGCCAGCCTGCCCCATTACCCGTTCCCGGGCGGGCGCCTGTTCCGGGTGCCGCTGACGGCGCTGGGGGCCTGGTATTACGGGTTGCGGGATCGGTTGGGGGTGTGAGCGTCAGCCGGGTTGGCGTTTAAAGGACACGTCAGGGATTTTCTATTCTGAAATCGTCTTTCAGTTCCCGCCAATGTGTTTTCAAGGCGCGTATGTGGGCATCCGCCATTGGAAGGTCTTCAAGAGCGTTCGGCCACAGGGTGCGGGCTTTTTCCATGGTGTTCTCCAGATGGGGCTTGATTGCCCGACTTCCCCGTCTGTTGTGTCGCTCATTCTTTATCCTCCAGCAAACCTCGCCAGGGATCATCCGAGAGCGGCTTTTCCGGTTCGGAGGTGCCGCTATTGTGAGGGGACTGGTCGGTTGTTTTGCCTTCCAGGACAGCCATGACCGCTTCCAGTTTTTCCCGGGGGACTAGTACTAGTTCGCTTTTCAGCCCCAGGGCAATCAGTTCAAGCGTATCAAGCCTGGGGTTACCTCTGGACTCCAGATGCTGGTATTGCTGGCGGGACATGCCGACACGCATCATCATATCGTGCTGTTTCAGCCCCTTGAACACCTTGGTGTTGCATCGCTACCGGCGTTCAGCCCGCTTTGATGCGGAGGTCCGTGGCAACGTTCATCTGCTCGGCCAGAGCGTCGTCCAGCTTATTGGCGCGTTGGGCAGCGGGCCGGCTTTCCGTACGCTGGATGTAGTCCCGGAAGACCTCGTTTTGCGGAATGTTCTTCTGCATCGTCTCCCACCACAGATAGCTGCTCACCAGTACATCCGCCGCCGTGAACTGGTTGCCGCAGATATACGGCGTTTGCCCCAGTACCTTCTCCAGCGTGTTGATGCTGTCTTCCACGCGGCCGGTGTAGGGAACGCCGACTTCTTCCAGCATCCATCGCACAACGCGCCCGCGGGACATCGGGTGGGTGTAAAAGGTGATTTCTGACATATCAATCTCCATTTCCAGTCAGTGCTTCAGGTGTTTGTAGTACCGCGTGAGCAGAATAGTTTGTAATTAGGTGAGAACCTGTCCTAAATAAGCGGGACAATACATTTTTAATGCAAATAACCGGAAAAGGCTGCCAGGAGGACGGCGATTATGTCTGGTCCCACCACCCGAGTACTTACCGTGCTGGAGTTATTGCAGACCCATGGCCAGATGGGGGGTGCAGAACTGGCAGAACGACTGGGGGTGGATCGGCGGACGATCCGCCGTTACATCACGGTGCTTGAAGAACTGGGCATCCCGGTGATGACGGTGCAGGGGCGTTACGGCGGCTACCGGTTGGTGGCGGGGTTCAAGCTGCCACCGATGATGTTCACGGAAGAGGAAACCCTGGCGGTGGCCCTGGGGCTGCTGGCAGCCCGGCAGCTTGGCCTGGCGGATGCGGCGCCGGCCATTGCCAGTGTGCAGGCGAAGCTGGAGCGGGTGATGCCCGCCACTCTGAAAAAACGGGTGCGGGGTGTCAGCGATACTGCCCGGGTTATCCTTCCCCGAGGTGAGCCCAGCCTGGACGATCGCGCCCTGCAAACGTTGACGACCGCCACCCAAGCCTGCCGTACCGTGGGGTTTACCTACCACTCGCCCGAGCGCGGAGGGATGGCTCGCGAGGTTGATCCCTATGGCGTCGTGTTTCGCCAGGGCCGCTGGTACCTCACCGGGTTCTGCCATCTCCGGGGCGCCATGCGCTCATTCAGGCTGGACCGCATCAGCGGCGTTCACCTCTTGGCAGGCACCTTCCGGCGGCCGCCGGACTTTGATGCGGCGGAGTTCCTGAGCGAGAGTTTGCTGTCCTGGGGCCAAACCCACGCCTGTTGTGAATGATCGCCCGTCAGCCCACAAACATCTTCTTTGCCAACGGCAGCCCTTTGAGGCCACTCACCGCAACGGTCGCGAGTAATCCGCCGATCATCGCCCCCGCAACGCCGCATGTCATCACATCCTGGCCGGTCAGGTAGAGGCCGGGAATGCGGGTTTTGGGTTTCAGCCAGTCCTGTTCGAAACGGATCGGGGTATGGTTAAGTCCGTAGATTTCGCCCTTGCTGTACCTGCAGAAATAGTCAGTGGACAGGGGCGTGGACAACTCGTAGTAATCCACCTTGCCTTCCAGGTGCGGGAATTTCTCGTACAGCTTGGCCAACAGCCGCTGGGCATAGGCTTCTTTCTTCGCTTCGTACTCTTCTCCGCGTTTGCCCCAGGTTTCATTCGCCCAGTCTTCGTACCAGTCGTAGGGCCCCGGGGCAACGATCTCGATGGTGGCACGGCCGGGGTAACGCTCGGCAAAGCTCGGGTCCTTGGCGGACGGGAAGGAAATGTACGTCAGCGGAATATCCGTCTCATCCGGCGCAGCCATAAAGTCGCTCACCTGCTTCTCGTAATCGGCGCCGGGATAGATCCAGTAGTTGGTCTTTGGCAGCTTCAGGTTCTCGGCAGTGTCCTGCAGGCCGATGTACAGGCAGTTGCTGGCCATGGAGCGTTCCACGGTTTTGAGCTTTTGCTGATAATAGTCGCGATGGGGTGCAGACTCGGGCAGCAGCTTGTCGAAGGTGTTGAACACGCCGGCATTGCTGATCACCAGCGGGGCGCGAACGTCTGTGCCGTCCGCCATGCGAACGCCGACGGCTTTGCCTTTCTCGATCAGGATTTCCTTCACATCGGCGTAGGTAAACACCTCGCCACCGCTGTGCTGGATGACCGGGATGATTGTTTTGGCCATTTCCGAGGCGCCGCCGATGGGGTAATAGCCGCCGTAGAGGTAGTGTCGGGCAATCAGGGCGTGAATGATAAAGCTGGATTCCGCCGGCGGCAGGCCGTTGTCGCCCCATTGGCCAGTGAGCACGGCAATCAGTTCCTGGTTACTGGTCAGGCCTTCCAGTACCTCGCGGGTAGGCCGGTTCAGGAATGAAGGCGCGGTGCGGTTAACCAGTTTGCGCAGGGGGCCGGCGGCCAGGTCGGGTAGCACCTTGCCGAGCACCAGGCCGGGCATGGCCTTCGCCACCTGCTTCAGGTAATCGAGATAGGTGTCGATGGCGGCTTCCTCACCGGGGAAGGCTTTTTTCAGCTCTGCTTTGAAATTGTCCGGCCCGGCTACCAGGTCCACATGCCGGTCGCCAAGGAAGATGCGGTCAAAATGACTGTCCATCGGCGCCCACTTCAGCTGGCCGTCGGTGATGTGGTCAAAAAGGCGCTTGGTCAAGGTGTGGTCAGCGCCCACATCCCCGATGTAGTGAACGCCCACATCCCATTCGTAACCATTACGGTCGTAGCTGTGGGTGAAACCGCCGGCGGTATAATGCTGCTCGAACACCACCACTTTCTTGCCCAGTTTGCTCATGCAGGCGGCGGTGGTCAGCCCGCCGATGCCGGAGCCAATAACAATAGCATCGTAGGGACCGTTCAGGCGGTTGGCGCGGTAGCGATGGCCGATACGGATGGTGCTGGGTTTGGGGCTGCTCATGAGGTGGTGTCCTTGTATCGTTGTTCGTTATTTGCAAGTGAGCCATCCAGCAAAAGGGTAACAACGCCTTCCGCAAGATGGGGTTCAGCTTTGGCACTGGGTAGATGGCCATCAATGGTCAGTTGCGCAAGCCCGTGTACCAGTGACCAGGCGGTAGCGGTCATCAGGGATAAGGGAATGGGCTTCACGTATCCAACCTTCTGAGCCCGGGCAATGGTGTCTTCGAGCACCTGAAACGCGTTTTTGCCGGCCGCCTCCAGGCGCGGATGCACGCCTTTCGGGAGAACCCGGCCACCAAACATCAGCCGGTAAAGGTTGGGCTCATCCTGTGCAAAAGATACGTACACCAGGCCAATATCTACCAACGCCAGCCTCGGGCTGGACTGGTCCACCGCCAACAGGCGCTCCCGCAGGGCTTCAAAGCCGGTAACGGCCAGTTCCGCCAGCAGGCTTTCCCGGTCGATGAAATGCCGGTACAACGCCGGAGCGCTTACCCCGATCTGTTTGGCCAGGGCGCGCAGGCTGATGGCCGAGTCGCCATGCTCCCGCAGGGTTTCCAGGGCTAACTGATGCGCTTGCTGTGGCAAATCACCATGGTGATAGGTGGTTTTAAGAGGTGTCGGGCTTTCGGGCATAAGTTATCACCAGTAACATTGTTACGGGTGATAACATCATGGGGCAGGGAAGTTGTCAAATGTTTTCTTTAGGGGGTTATTTGGCCGTAACCGTAGCCATTACCAGCTTGCCATCCTTGCGGATGGGGCCATCCTCCTTGGCGCCGAGGGTGTATTCGAAGGTTCCGGTTTTCATGCCACCGTTTTCGCTGTGCAGCATGAGCATCAGCATGTCACCGGAGGCGACCTCTTCGGTGAGTATCGCCGCGACATCCATGTTCTTGCCTTTTTTCAGAGGCGCATAACCAACCACCGGGCCCGGCTTCATGGCTTCATCGGTGCGGTGGACCACCAGCCAGCCGTTCTCTTCGGCCATCACTTTTTTGGCAGTGACGGTGCCATCAGACACAGACTGATTGTCGCCCCACACGCCAACTTTGGAATGGTCGCCCGCCAGGGCAACTCCGGAGGTCAGAGCAGTGGAAACCAGGGTGGCGGCCAGAAATGCTGTGATCTTTGCGTGCTTGTTCATTGCCTTCTCCTTGCAGTCGATTGTTCCCATCCATTTGGTTGCTTTCAGATGGGCTCCAAGAAACTACGGGCGAGGCGATCACATAGTTGCAGTCACGGACAGTTTATTTTCAGAACTCCCACCTTGTTCATGTATTTGCGGACCGCCTCAAGGTAGGGCTCGCAGTGGCGATTGGCTGCCTCCAGCAGGGCTTTCTGGGCGCCATGCCAGTCGTCCTCCCGCTTGAAAGGCACTGTGAAGACATGGAAGTCCCAGTGGTCGGTAAAACTCTCGTTAATGACCGGTTCGGACACGAACAATGCATTGGGCACCACGATCATCCGCTCAGAAGCCCGGTGCTGATCAGCAGTCTCAGCATGGAATCCGGCAGTGAGAAATTTTCAGGCAGCAGGGCCAGGCTCTCAAGCATGTAAGTCCCGTTATGTATCAGGGTGGTAGGTAGGTCATCGTTGTGGAAGCCTAGCTTTGAAGGTCCTTTTTTATCTCTTCAAACTCCTCCCGTGTGATTTCTCCCCTGGCGTATCGTTTCTTCAGTATTTCCATGGCGGATTCAGAATCTTTGCGGTGGCTTGATGAACTGTCAAAGTCGTTCGACCATGGCGGTCGGGGACCACCGCGCCCGAACAAAAAATAAATCAGGATCACAAAAGCAACGACCATTACGACCGGCATGACAACGGGAAACATCCACCAGCCGCCCCACCCAAAATGTTCTGGTCCCATATCGCTTTCCCTGTTCTGGTCGATGAGATTGATCTGCTGAAAGCAGTTTAGATGCTATCCGGAGTGATTACACGGGCGTGACAGTGCGGACTGGCTGCCCCCTGCTGCTTCCGCCAGCGCACCGGCGGTGACCCTGTCCATCGCCTGAAAGCCCGATAGAAGGTACTTGCTTCCGCAAAACCCAGTGACTCAGCGATCTCCGGCAGGGAGGCACTGGTGTCGGCCACCGCCTTTAACGCCCGTTCCCGGCGTATGGCGTCCACCAGGCCATCGAAGGTCTGCCCCTGTTCCCGCAGCCGGCGCGCCAGGGTGCGCTCGCTGATGCCCAAGGCTTCCGCCGCTTCTGCGCGGCGCGGCAACACCGGGCCTAGCCGGGCAGCCAGCCACCGACGTATTTCCGGAACGGAGGCACTGTTCATGGAAAGGGCGGCCAGTCGGGCCTTGGTATAGCGCGTGTGCACCTGTGCCAGTTGGGGGTCTGCCTGGGGCAGGGGCTGATCGAGAACGGCGTTGTCCACCAGTACTCCGCTGAAGGCCTGCTCGAATTCCACCGGGCACTGAAAGGCAGCCTGGTATCCTTCCAGCGGCCCAAGCCGGGGTTGGCTGAACTGGACTTTCGAAGGCCGCATCCGGGTTCCCGTTACCCAGCTGGCGAAGCCGACGACCGCGGCCAGGACCGCTTCAATCTGATGAGGGCTGAACGCCAGCGTTCCCTGCCGGGGATGGTAAACCAGCCATGTGGCTGATTCGCCGGCAAGCACCTGGAACCGGCCGCCATCGGAAATCAGGCGCTGGAACCGTTGGACCATCACCACAGCCTCGCGCAGGGTTGCCGCAGACTGCAGGGCAAATCCCACACCACTGATACTCATCGGGGTGAATTCCGCACCCACTTTCAGGCCGAAGCCGGGGTCACCGGTGCAACGCTCCGCTGCATGCCATAACCGCGTAATGTCATCGATGGGCCAGCGCTCGTGTTCCTGCGCGGCAGCAGGGATGCCCGCCGTGGCCAGCAGAGTGTCGGCGTGCACCGACAGCCGTTGCGCCGCAGCAATCACGGTATTCACCCAGCCAAGGGAAACGGTGGCCTCTAAAGTCAATTTTGCTGGCCTCTAAAGTCAATCTGTCGGCCATGGTACCGGTATATCTTGGAATCTGACAACAGAGCTTTATCAACTCGGGTGCGCGCTATGGCCAAGGTGATTGCTTCAGACATTCTGGTGGTTGGGGGAGGGTTGGCAGGTATTGTCACGGCCCTTGAAGCCCTGCGAGCCGGTAAGACGGTCACCCTGGCGGACCGGGATACCGCTGAGCGCATGGGCGGTCTGGCTCTGTGGGCCTTTGGCGGCATGATGCTGGTAGGCACACCCCTGCAAAAACGGATGAAGATTCCGGATTCCCCGGAGCTTGCCCTGGCTGACTGGCTCAGCTTTGGTGAGCTGGCCCCCGATGACGAGTTGGCCCTGGGCTGGGCGCGCTACTACGTGGAAAACTCCCGCACTGAAGTTTATGACTGGCTGAGTGACCAGGGCATTAAATTCCTGCCGGCGGTCAACTGGGTAGAGCGGGGCCGCTTCGGTGACGGTAACCGTGTGCCCCGCTATCACGTGATCTGGGGTACTGCCCGGGAGCTGGTTCGTTGCCTGCTCGAGGCGCTGCATCGTGAAAACAGCGCCGGCAAGCTCACTGTTCTGCACCAGCACCGGATCGTCGCGCTGGACCACGAAGGTGGCAAACTCTGCGGCGCCGTGGCAATCAATGAGGCAAACCGCGAAGAAGTCCGGTTTAAGGCATCGGCGGTTGTGCTGGCCACCGGCGGCATCAACGGCAGCCATGACGAATGCCGTGCCAACTGGCCCGCAGATCGCCCCCAGCCTGCCAGCATGCTCAACGGTGCCCACCCGTACGCGGATGGCCATATGCATCACTGGGTTGCCGATCGACTGGGCGGCCAGATCAACCACGCCGGGGAGATGTGGAATTACGCGGCCGGTTTCCCGCATCCTTACCCGCACTTTCCCGGCCATGGGCTTTCCACCATTCCCTGCAAGTCCGCCTTGTGGCTGAACCACCGGGGCGAGCGCATCGGGCCGGAGCCTCTGGTGACCGGGTTTGATACTCACTGGCTGTGCCAGCGTGTTGCCGAGCAGGAAAAGCCCTGGACCTGGCACCTGCTCAATTGGCGTATCGCCGCCAAGGAATTTGCCATTTCCGGTGCCGAGCACAATGCCCGCATCAGGGACAAACAGTTCCCCCTGTTTGTGAAAGAATTGTTGCTGGGAAATCACCCGCTTGTTCGCCAGATGCAGCGAGAAAGCCGAGACTTCCTGGTGGCGGATACCCTGAATGACCTGGCCGGAAAAATGAACGCCCTGACCTGTTCCCATGACGTCGAGGCCGCGACACTTCAGTCCACCGCGGACGCCTTCGATGCCAACTTTACCGCCGGTACCCAGCTTCACAATGACCCCCAGATCCGCCTGATCCAGCACGCCCGGGAGTGGAAACCCGACCGCCTGCGTACCTGTAAACCGGCACCTCTGCAGAAGCCCGGCGCCGGGCCCTACATTGCCATTCGCATGCAGCTGATCACCCGCAAAAGCCTGGGGGGGCTGCAGACCGATCTGCAAAGCCGGGTGCTCGGTGCCGGGGGCGTTCCCGTTGAGGGCCTATACTGCGTGGGAGAAGCTGCCGGCTTTGGCGGCGGTGGCGCCAACGGCAAACGTTCGCTTGAAGGCACCTTCCTGCCCGGCTGCATCATGACCGCCCGGGCAGCAGTGCGATCCATTGTTGCAGGAGGCTGATGCCCATGAACCCGAAGTTTGGTTACCCGGCCACCGCCGAAGACTACCGTGAAAAAGCTCGGGCGCGCTTGCCCGGGTTCCTGTTCGATTACCTTGACGGCGGCGCGACCAATGAGCAAACCCTCCGCGCCAACGAAGCCGACTGGGCCAACATACCTCTGCGCCAACGGGTTCTGGTTAACGTTGATCAGGTGGATACGAAAGCCACACTAGCCGGGCAGGCGTGCGCCATGCCGGTGGTGCTGGCGCCATTGGGGCTGGCGGGCATGATGGCGCAGCGCGGCGAAGTCCAGGCGGTACGTGCCGCGAACGCGGCAGGCATTCCCTTCACCCTGTCCACCGTTGGCATTTGCCCGGTGGAAGAAGTTCAGGCTGCCGCGACCGAGGCCGCCTGGTTTCAGCTCTACATGATTCGTGACCGTGCCCGGGTCAAAGCCCTGCTGCAAAAAGCCTGGGACGCCGGTTGCCGCACCCTGGTGTTTACCGTCGATCTGCCCCTGCCGGGCATGCGTCATCGGGACTTCCGCAACGGCCTGGCCAGCACCGGTCTGCGCTCCAAACTACTGAAGATCCAGCAACTGCTGTCACGCCCGGGCTGGTTATGGAAGGTTGCCGTGCGCGGTGGCCCCCTCAGCTTTGGCAACCTTAGTGATGCCCTACCGGATGCAAGCAACCTCGACGCTTTCAAGGAGTGGATTGATACCCAGTTTGATCCCACGGTCACCTGGGCCGACATCGAATGGATACGCGAGCACTGGCAGGGCAAGCTGCTGCTGAAAGGCATCCTGGACGTGGAGGACGCCCATCAGGCTGTTCAGGTAGGAGCGGACGGCATCGTCGTATCCAACCACGGCGGCCGCCAGCTGGACGGCGTTGCCTCTGGGGCTGGCAAGCTGCCGGCCATTGTCGACGCTGTGGGCGCGCAGACAGAAATCCTCGTGGATGGCGGCGTTCGCAGTGGTACGGATGTGTTTCGTGCCCTGGCACTGGGTGCCCGCGGCGTGATGATCGGCCGCCCCTGGGCGTACGCACTGGCCGGCGGCGGTGAAGCCGGGCTGACCAGATTGCTGGCGAGCTGGCAACAGGAACTGCGTCTGGCCATGACCCTGACCGGCGTCACCCGGATTGCCGATATCGGCACCGAGCAACTCGACAGACCCCATAAACCTGAATTCCAGAAGGCTGGAGAATAACAATGACGAACGGCGCACAAGCCCTGATGAAAACCCTGGTGGATGCCGGTGTGGAAGTCTGCTTCAGCAACCCCGGCACCAGTGAAATGCACTTTGTGGCAGCCCTGGACGACGAACCCCGGATGCGCGCGGTGCTCGCGCTTTTCGAAGGCGTGGCCACCGGCGCAGCGGATGGCTATGCCCGCATGGCCGACAAGCCCGCGGCCACGTTGCTGCACCTGGGCTGCGGCCTGGGCAACGGGCTGGCCAACCTGCACAACGCTCGTAAGGGCAAGGTGCCTGTGGTGAATATTGTCGGCGATCACGCCACCTACCATGTGAAATACGATGCTCAGCTGCAGTCCGACATCGAGACCGTGGCCCGCAACGTATCGCCTGGTTTTGTCCGCACCGCGAAAAGCACGGAAACCCTCTGCCAGGACGCCGCCGAAGCCATCGCGGCGGCACGCACCGCACCCGGTCAGGTCGCTACCCTGATTCTGCCGGCGGACGTATCCTGGGGGGAGGGCGGTGTTCCCAGTGCACCTCTGGCGCCACCCGAACCGGCGCTTGCCGACGATGCCACCGTTGAAGCCATCGCTGCCGCCATCCGCTCTGGCAAGAAAACGGCCTTGCTGATGGGCGGGCATTCGTTGCGGGAGCCCAGCCTGCTGGCGGCGGCGAAGCTTGCCGCGCACAGCGGGGTCATACTGATGGCCGAAACCTTCCCGACCCGCATGGAACGGGGTGCAGGCCTGCCACCGGTTGAGCGCCTGGCGTATCTGGCAGAACTGGCCACCGTGCAACTGACGGATGTTGAACATCTCATCCTGGTCGACGCCAAGGCGCCGGTTTCCTTCTTCGCCTATCCGGGCAAGCAAAGCTACCTGGTACCGGACACCTGCGAGGTCCACACCCTTGTGGCGCCGGATCAGGACATCACCGGGAGCCTGAACAAGCTCAACGAAGCCCTCGGCGCCAGCCAGGCCGAACCCAGGCTGCAGCCGGCCAAAAGACCCGACCGGCCACGGGGGAAGCTCACTGCCGAAAAGGTCTGCAAAGCGGTGGGCCACCTGATGCCCGAAAACGCCATTATTGTGGATGAGGGCATTACCTCCAGCCTTATGCTCTCGGTCATGACTGAAGGCGCACCAAGGCACGACCTCATCACCCTTACCGGCGGTGCCATCGGCCAGGGTCTGCCCAATGCGGTGGGCGCTGCGGTTGCCTGTCCCGATCGGCCGGTACTGGCGCTGATCGGCGACGGTACCGCCATGTACACCATTCAGGCCCTTTGGACCATGGCGCGGGAGCAGCTCAACGTCACCACCGTCATCTTCAACAACGCCTCTTACTCGGTGCTGAGTATCGAACTGGACCGGGTCGGAGCC
>Ga0098067_1000832_pt1 | contig 10862 bp, 7 predicted proteins | sample 26_taG_FD_92578 | JGI IMG/M metagenome (GOLD analysis project Ga0098067, IMG submission 92578) | Marine viral communities from Cariaco Basin, Caribbean Sea - 26_WHOI_OMZ | ecosystem: Environmental > Aquatic > Marine > Oceanic | place: Caribbean Sea: Cariaco Basin | collected 2014-11-09
CTAAAAATTGCGCCATATATTTAGCGGGCACATGACCTTCAAACACATAACCCTCTTGCGTCACAGCAGTATGGCAAGAGCGCATTTGCTGAGGTACTTGGTAGCGGTCTTTAAATACTGTGATGTCTGCTGGATGCTGAACCTGAGACTGCATACCATGACCTTCAGCGTACTCTATCCACTCTTCACAGCAGCCGCAGTTAACGTCTTTATAGACAGTCGCTGAGACGTTTCGTAACAGTGGATTATCCGTAGTTCTTGAATTAGGTGTTGTGTTCGTGGCGTTAGCTATAGCCGCTGACTGGCTATTTTGAACGTTATTGCTAGCCGCATTATTAATAGCTACGTCATTAATAGTGGTTTCATTGGTGGCGACTTGCGTAGCATTAGACTCAGTTGTCGAGCCACAGGCCATTAGCACAGGCACCACACTAGTAAATAGCGTCGCTTGTATTAGTCTGCGAAGGTTTATATAGCTGCTCTGATTTTGCTCTGATTGACATTTTTCTATAAACATTCTATTTACCTTTAGTTGTCACCCTATAAGCCAGCATCACAATGAATGTTATACAGCTTATCATTTATTAATTATCAATAAGTTAGCAATATGGTTAACATAGTAATCGCATCATTCTGACGCCCACATGACACTAAGATGACAATTCTGTCATGTTGTAGGATTACCATTTCTTTCCGCAACCTATTGCTCTAGCATTAGACGCATAACCTATTGCGGTTGTATGCTGTTAGAGGCGTCATAGCAGTAGTATCCATTAATGCTAAGCGCAACCATCCACAGTCGGCTTGACTGGAGTACAAATGAAGATTTTATTGGTGGAAGACGAGCTACAACTCGGCAACTATATTAAGAAGGGACTGACCGAGGCAGGTTTCCTCGTTGAGCATCACACTACGGGGCTAGACGGCTATCATGCATTAATGACGGAAGACTTTAACGTCGTGGTGATGGATGTAATGCTGCCCGATATCAGTGGTTTTGAGCTGATTAAGAATTATCGCCGAGCCAATCACTTTACCCCGGTATTATTCTTAACCGCTAAAGATGATGTTAGCGACCGTATTAAAGGTATCGAAATTGGTGGTGATGATTATCTGACCAAGCCGTTTGCCTTTGCCGAATTATTGGTGCGCATCAAAAATTTGTTACGCCGTGCCACCCAAGCTGACTATAAAAGCACAACCTTAGAGCTGGCCGACCTCAAGATGGATATCGCAAAACGGACCGTATATAGAGGGGCCGATTTAATCAAATTGACCGCCAAAGAGTTTGCCTTATTACAGTTCCTACTCGAGCGCTGTGGCGAAGTGCTACCGCGCTCCATAATCGCCTCACAGGTGTGGGATATGAACTTTGATAGCGATACCAATGTCATCGACGTTGCCATTCGCCGCTTACGTAAAAAGGTCGATGACGATTACGAGGTTAAATTGATTCATACCGTACGTGGCATGGGTTATCGCCTCGAGGCACCTATTCCTACCCCTGCAATGACAGGTCTTTCTGTTAATACAACCGCTATAGAAACGACCTCAACACCTACACCTAAGTCCAATGCTGACCAATCTGGCAATCCACAGGTTAATCAAAGCAGCTCTTCTAATGGTTACCCACATGACTGAGAGGAAACTTGCTGATCGGCGGTTATCTTTATTGTGGCGGACGGTTTTATCCTTAACCCTCGGTGTCATCCTCACGCAAATCCTGATTTATGCCTGGGTACAGCGCTCTGTCACCACCCACTTCGACCATATGGACTCGGAGATACTTACGCACGCTGCGTTTAATCTACGCCAACGCCTATCAAACGAGTCCAGCGACCCTGATATCGCTACCACTAGCCCACCGAGCATCTATAACAGCACTGCTGAATTAGACTATGAGTTAAAAGCTATTATCGCGAATGAAGATGGCAAAGTCCTGCGCAGTATGCCACAGGATTTTTATAGCGCATTACCGCAAGACTTCTCTCATGACCCCTTATGGCAACGCCCCTCTGAGCAGCAATTTAGCCTTACTATTGGTAAAAACCACTATCGAGCTATTGTTATTCGCCACTCGCAAAAGCTTGCTCTGATTGCCTTACCTGTTGAAGTGCATCATCAGTATTTGGCTCAGTTTAATCGCCAATTAAGTTGGATTCTTTTCGCTATCACTCTGCTATTGGTTTCTATCGCCGCCCTTAGCGTCTATTGGGGGTTTGCGCCGTTATCGACCATTAGTGCCAAGATGCAGCGCATCAACTCTGAGCAATTGGATGACCGCATAGCCGTGCAAAGTATGCCCAGAGAGTTACGACCCTTAGCGGAGTCCTATAATGCGATGATGGATAAACTCGAGAGCAACTTTGACGCCTTATCCCGATTTTCAGCCGATATCGCTCATGAGCTGCGTACCCCACTCGCCAGCCTAAATACTCAGACCCAAGTCATGCTCAGCAAGCCTAGATCCGTAGAAGAGTATATCGAACAGCTGCACCATCAACATGAAACCTTGGCACAATTATCAGGGCTAATTAATAATATGCTGCTGCTAGCGAAGACACAAAAAGGCTTACGAGACTCGCAGCTTGTAGCGGTAGATTTATCTGAATTACTAGCCAAGCTAGTCTCGTATTACGAATGGATGGCGGAAGAGCGCAATATTGAACTGCAGGTCAGCGGGGAATTTGGTCATGTGCGTGGTGATGCCAGTCTGCTGCAAAGGCTGTTTGCGAACCTCTTATCCAATGCCATTCAATATGCTGCTAGCGATAGTCTAATCATAATTACGGCACCGCAGCTTGATACTGACTTTAAAAACAATGACCATAACGAGAATCAGGCACGTAGTCCGCAACAGTCAGTCACTATTAACAGCCGATTAGCAGCGCCTATGACCCAAGCGCAAGCCGATAAATTAACCGAGCGTTTTCATCGGCAGCAACCTTTGAGTCAGGGTCAATCAGGTACAGGGTTAGGGCTATCGATTGCGCAAGCGATTGCTGTGGCACATCGTGGGTCGCTGACCGTTCGTATTCTTAATGATGAGTATTTTGAGGTTGGGGTGCGGTTGTTGGTTTTTTCTGACTGATTAAGTCTGTTAAAAAAACTATGCGACTGTCCAACTATCTACTCTATTTATAGCTTTACAACCTAAATAAAATAAACAAATGTTTTTAATTAAGCAAAAACCTGTCTCATTCGTCATCTATCTAGTACCGAGTATCTGTTTTTAAATAGTTACATTAACTACCTATTTATATTTATTAATATATGAAAATTTTTATACAGAATATAGAATTTGTTAGTTTATTAGAATATTTTTATAAGAATTAATGCTGTGTATAGCAAAGTAAGAAATAAATAGATCAGACTAGGTGTGATTTTAACGAAACAGTATCGAATGATAATAGGCTTAAGATAAGAAATTAGGGTCGATTTATATTTGAACAAAAGTTAAGTCAATTAATTAAATGTATTTTAATGTAAATAGAGCCTATATAATGCCTGCATACAATCAAGATACTGCGAATGCAAGTCGCGACTATAGATCATAAAGATTAAATAGCATAAGTATGTGTGGCAAGCCAATAGGCTCCAGATTACTGAAGACATGATTTGCATTCTATAAACGTTATTCAAATGAATTAATGCTTTATATAATCTACTACTAAACCCTTGGAGGTTTGCCATGCAATTTCAAAAATCTTTATTGACCGCTACTTTACTTGCCGCTGCTAGTTTGACTGCTGTTTCTGCTAATGCTGCTGGTACAGCAACTGGTGAGTTTAATGTCAAACTTACTATTAACTCTGTTTGTTCCGTAGATGCGGCTGTTGGTACCAACGATATTTCATTCGGATCAGTTGACGCAGGGACTGCATTCGCAGGTGTAACTGCAGCATCATCTGCTGTAGATATTGGAGTAACGTGCTCTAAAAATGCTCCCTACTTCATCAATCTAACACCGCAGAACGTAACTAGTACTACTGGTGCGGGCACCATGAATGGTCCAGGAGCTGACACTATTAACTACCAGTTATATTCCGACTCGGAGGCAACTAAGGTTTGGGGTAATACCGCGACTCTAGGCGTTGTAGGTAATGGTGTAACAGGTACAGGTGCTGGCTTAGCACCAACAGCATCAAACAAACATAAAGTATATGCCAAATTAACTAGCACTACTGACATACAAGTGGGCAACTATACTGACAATGTCAAAGTTTCAGTAATCTACTAATTCCTATGTCAAATTTCTGGTTACATCGTATAGTCAAATCGGCTGTTATTTCTAGCTTACTGCTAGCCAGTAGTGGTGCGATGGCGAGTGGCCTTCAGGTCTCTCCCATCTCACTAAGCTTGCAAGCTAAAGAAAACGCCAGTGGCTTAACGTTGAGTAATACTGGTGACGATGTGGTACATGCGCAAGTGCGAGTGTACCAATGGTCACAGGATGACAAAGGCGATCAGCTCACAGCATCACGTGGCTTATTGGCCAGTCCTCCGATGATTGAACTTAAACCGGGTGAAAAGCAACTCATCCGGATTATCCGTGCGTCTGCGCCACCTAGCGGTATTGGTGCCGTAGAAAGTAGCTATCGTCTATCAATTGATGAGCTCCCTATTCAATCTGCTGGACAAAAGACAGGGTTGCAATTTGCACTAAGTTATTCGCTACCGGTATTTATTCAACCTGTAGGCGTTCAGCAAACTGCTCCAAAATTACGTTGGACTTACACTGCCCAACCCGATGGTAAGCAAGTCACTATGCGTGTCAGTAATAGTGGTAATGGGCGTGCACAATTGGCTAAACTCAGCATAGAAGATACTGCAGGTAATAATATTGAGATAAATCCAGGTCTATTGGGTTATATTTTACCTGGAGCTACTATGCAATGGACGCTCAAAGTACCGCCAAATGAATTAAAGAATAGCGGTAAAATTAAGGTGATGATTAATGGAACTGACACGATTCAAAACGTCACGTTGGACAGTCCCTCTCGCTAAAGCGTTTTTAATTCATGGTGTGTCCATATCTGCGAGCTATGCTGCAGTACCTAATGACACTTCTGCAACCTCTATTGCTTCAACATCAAGTCAACTCGGCCTCAATGAGGATCCGAGTCAAACGCGTGGCTTGGATTTATACCTAGACGTAACCTTGAATGGTGCTAGCGCAGGTTTGGCGCATTTTGACTACCGTGATGGTCAGCTTTGGGCGAGCATTGCCGTATTGCAGCAGTTGGGCTTTATCGTACCGCCGGGTACCACTGACCCCGTACCGCTCAATAGTTTTGCCAATATCAAGGTCGACTATAACGCTCGTATGCAGTCCGTCACTATCGTCGCTCCTTTAAATACTCTTAATCTAAACACCACCGTATTAAATAACCGTGATAATCGTCGTACTCAAGCCAGCTCATCGTCTGGGGTTTTATTAAACTATAACCTTTATGGCTCGCGTACCGACAATAATGCTATCAATCTAAGTGCCTTTAGCGAAGTACGCGCTTTTAATGCGAATGGCGTTTTAAGCTCAACGGCACTCACCACCAGTAATTATCTGGGCCGCGCTAATAATAGTAGTGATAAAGGTAACGGCCGCGATTGGGACAACCGGACTGTGCGATTGGATACCAGCTGGAGCCAATCCTTTCCTGATAAATTAGTTACTGTCCGTGCCGGAGATATTCTCACAGGGCCTCTATCTTGGACGCGCTCTACCCGCTTGGGTGGCTTACAGATTGGTAGCAACTTTAATCTGCAACCTTATATGACCACTACCCCATTGCCGTCATTCTTTGGTTCAGCCACCCTACCTTCGGCAGTAGAGCTGTACGTGGATGGCCTTAAGCAATATAGTGGTGAAGTCCCTGCCGGCCCCTTTGAGTTAAATACCGCCCCAAGCATCAGTGGTACGGGTAATGCGCAACTGGTATTGACCGATGCGCTAGGACAGAGCTCTACGGTTAACTTCTCGCTTTATGATACTCACCGCTTACTACAGCCCGGTTTATCAGATTGGTCAGTCGAGCTCGGCGCCGTACGAGAAAACTATGGTATCAAATCCTTCGACTATGGCAGTGATGTCGCTGTCAGTGGCACTTGGCGTTATGGCGTGAATAACCGCTTTACCGCTGAGACCCATGCCGAGGCCACCAAAGACATAGCCAATGCAGGCGTTGGCGGCACTTGGGTATTGGGCGGACCAGGTGGGGTATTATTTGCCTCGTTAGCGGGTAGTAATAGCCAAGATGAAAGCGGCACCCAATATAGTGCTAGCTATCAATGGAATAATAAACGCTTTAATATTGGTGTTAATACCTTAGGCACCCAAGGCGAGTATCGCGATGTAGCGACCCAGTATGGCTCGACCCCTATTCGCCAAAGTTATCAACTCTCCACAGGTTATGGCAGCCAAACCTTTGGCAGCTTTGGGGTTAGCTATAATCAAGTGGATTATGCTGAAGTTGACACTGCGCAATTTGCCAGCGCTTACTGGAGCAAATCTTTAGGTAGGCGTGTGAGCATCAATGCTAACTATAACCATGACCTGAATAACTCTGATAATAGTAGTGCCGCTATTGGCGCCTCTTTTTCATTCGACCGCAATATCTCAGTGAATAGTAGCCTTCAGCATAGCAATGCACAGAATGTCATGGTCGCAGATGTTTCACAATCAGTGCCTAGTGCTGGCGGATTAGGTTGGCGTGCACAGGCGCAACATAGTGTGAATAGTCATAACGACGAGAATAGTAGTTATAATAATGATAATACTAGCGGTTTGGCTGAGCTAAATTATTTAGGACGCTATGGTCAAGTACAGGCAGGTATTAGCAGTTACGGTAATGATTACTCTACCTATGCTAGTGGTAACGGCTCTGTAGTCATGATGGGTGGCGGGGTCTTTGCTGCACGGCAAATTAACGATGGTTTTGCTGTGGTATCGACTAATGGTATCGCTGATGTGCCGGTATTATTACAAAATAATGTCATTGGCACCACGAATAGCCGTGGGCTCTTATTAATCTCGCCGCTAAACGCTTATCAAGACAATAAGGTAGCTATTGATACCATGAACTTGCCCGCAGATTTACGTATTGATAAGGTAGCTACTCAAGCAACGCCGACCGATCGTGCTGGTACGTTGGTGAACTTTAAACTTACTCCTATGCGCTCCGCCTCGGTTATCTTAAAAGACAGCAACGATGAGTTTATACCAATAGGCAGTCAAGTGCGGTTATTCACTCAAGAACCATTGCCCTCAGCTATCGTAGGTTTTGATGGTGAAGTCTATTTAGATACGCTCGATGAGCAGAATATATTAGAGGTAACTACCCCCTCTGGGGACCGTTGCCAAGTTAGCTTTGATTATCAGAAACCAGGTGATGGCATTCCGCTTATCGGTCCCCTTATCTGTCAGAAGGTACAATAATGAAACTCTTTCAATGGCATTTTGGCCTTTATTTGATTCCTCTGGCTTTTTTATTTCCAATGAGTAATACGCAGGCAGCACTATCGGTGACGTGTGAAGCAGGTATGAACACAGCAGCAGGAAGCGTTGGTATTGTAAATTTTGGCACTATTACAGGTACCATTGCTAATAACGCTAGTACTACAGGTACGCTGAATTATAGCTGCAACAATACTGGTGATACTGCTGGGTATGTGTCTGTATGCCTTGCAGTTGATGGTGGAGAGTACACGCCAGCGAATGTTGAAACACGTTATATGCAAAGATCAGGTACTGGAGGTGACAATACTCGCCGCTTAAACTTTACTATGACATTACCTAAAGGGGGACTTTGGAGTACTCGTGGTAAGACTGGCTCGGAATACAATTCTGGCTCCAAAGCTATTGGGGCAAACTCATCGGTCACAGGTAGCGTGGTTGTTGATTTCGCTATGAAAACGGGAAATGGCAGTGCCACACAGGGTGCTTATATCAATAATTTTGGAAATGGCAACCATACTGCTTTAACTTTTCTGACTAGCACTACATCGCCTGCACCAGATTGCAATGCAAGTGGAATTGCTCAACAATCCATAAGATTTCCGTTTATAGTTCAGGCAGCAATAACCCCTAGTTGTACTATTGCCGCTAAGTCTAACGTTGACTTAGGCTCTCACTCAGCAAATGAAACCAATATTACAGGCAGCAATAGTAGTGCAATTACTATTAATTGTACTAATGGTGGTGCGTATTACATTGGTTTAAAACCATCTAATGATAATTCTAATGGTGCGGGAATTATGAGCGGCCTTTCTAGTGGCAATACAGACAAAGTACCTTACCAATTACGCTCTACTACGGGTATTGATGGCACTATATGGGGTAACACAGCTACCTCTACGACTGTAGGCAATGGCGTGGCAGATTTTGGTACCGGGTCAAATAAATCGCATACTGTGTTTGTTACAGTACCCAGCGCCGATTTTAAACCTGACAATTACTCAGATACCGTCACCATTAAAGTAAATTATTAATATCTAATAACCCCGTAAAACAAAAAAAACGCACCCTATCAAAAGGTGCGTTTTTTATTAAACTAAAAACCTCTTAGATTAGGCAACAAACCAGGCTCAATAATCTGCAGTCCTCTATGCGGTGACCACACCAAATCCTCATACTCTACCGCAAGTTGATATGCCCACTGACTTACCGTCTCTGAGCGCTGTCGATTGCTGATAAAACCGAGATTTTGTGATTGTGCCTCTGCTTCGATAGTTTGCCCATATCGCTGATTACGGACTAACCACTGCTCATAGAACATCTCTTCCGCCAGATAGTCTCTTTTCCTATTATTACAACTGTGGTCTGCCAAGACAAAATTATGCACCGTATCGACAGGATATTTAGACCACGGGATAAAGTGATCGACCTCAGTGCGATTTTTAGCGTCTTCTTTCAACGGCTTATGACAGTAAAAACATTGCCCATGCTGTGCGTCGATTAACACCTCCTGCAACTTCCCCAGGTATAAACGTGGCTGTTGGAATAAGAACTGTTTTAAATCGATATCGTCACTGAAATACCCTTGGTTATGGCTATTTTTGCGGACAAAATCGCTCCAGTATTGTTGGCACAACTTATTAATAATTTTGCTAAAGCGCGATAGACAATAAGATATACCAGGTTTTAAAACTATCTCATTCGACTTAGCGTCATAAAAATACATAAACTCGCGATTGTTATTATTCTCGGCACTTTGCAAGTGTTTGGCAGGATAGGTTTTAATGACCCGGGCGACTTTCGATATCGTGGATTGCCACTGTTTTGCATCGCTAGTGCGGGCTTTATTTAGACTGGTCTGCTGAGTGTCACTTTGTAAATTTAAAATTAGCGTAATCACACTGGCTTGGCCTTTGGTAGCACTCTGGCGCAGTATCGAGTCTTCATTTTGGGCGGCAAAAGGTAGCGCTTGTAGCCAATACAGCTGTATAAATTGCTCAGCCAATTGCTTATAAGAGATGGTGTGCGGGCTATTATCATCAATGCCTGATTCAATAGATAGGTTGGCTAGTGCCATTAATAAGGCGAATTTATACGTTGAGGTATAAGAGCTGGACTCGAGCAACCATTGAATATCGCGTAAGAAATTCAGCTGAAAATCGGCGCTAGGAGGTTTGGCAAAGGTATTAAGAGTAAAAACTTCGGTAAAGTCAGCGATTGACGACATGGCACTATCTCTAATTATTTACTTTCTAGTATTAGCCGCTACAGTCTCTATAACGCTAGCTAATACAGTTACTTGGCATTCATATTAGCTAAAATCACTAACAATAGACAGAATAGTGAAATTTTAATAAAAACATATCTTTATATCTTCTATTAAAAATCAACCCCTTCCCTATAAAACCACCCTTCCACCATAAAAAAACGCCCCTAAAAATAGGAGCGTCATTTATTAAACCGCGTGTTTTAATCTAGCAAAGCTATCTGTAAAGGCTTAGCTCATTGCTGAAACTTTTGAGCCATCGGTTTTGGTGATAGTGATGCCCGTAAAGCCAAACAGAATCGTTAATAGTAGCGACAGATAACAGAAGAAAGCATACGGAATATACTCGATGACCGATACGCCAAGCGCCTGACTGATAAACACACCACACACACTCCACGGTACTAGTGGGTTAATCACCGTACCGGCGTCTTCAATAGTACGCGATAGGTTTTTCGGGTGCAGGTTTAAGCGCTCAAAGGTCGGGCGGAAAGCCGTACCCGATAGTAGAATACTTAAGTACTGCTCACCGATTAGTACGTTAATACTCAACGCTGCCATAGCCGCGGCAAAGATAGCACGACCTGAACTGGTCAGCATATTACTGATGCCGAGTAGTAAGGCGGGTAAGATACCCAAGGCGCGTAATAAACCACCTAGGCTTAATGCCAAGATAACAATGGTTTGGGTAAAGAACATGCTCTGCATACCACCGCGAGAAATCATACCGCCTACTTCGCCAAGCTCTAAGTTTTCGGCAGGGGCATAACCGCCAAACATATAGCCGCCCAATTGACCAATACTAGGGGTGCTGTGCAAATAGGTGACAACCAACGCTGCAGCAATCGTCCAAATAATGGTATAGATAGCATTGACTCGGCACAGTGCTAAGACGACTAGCACAACGAATGGCAAGACCGAATAACCATGGACTAGACCGCTATCAACCAACTGTGATTGCAAGAGAGTCACTTGGCTTAAATCGCCTGTACCCGCTTGCCCAGAGAAGAACCAGAATAGTCCCGCAGTGATGAGCCACGCTGGTACTGTGGTGTACATCATATTGCGAATATGCTCGAATAAATCGATACCCACGACTGAAGAAGCTAGCGTACAAGTATCGGATAAAGGAGACATTTTATC
>Ga0098067_1000837_pt1 | contig 10832 bp, 8 predicted proteins | sample 26_taG_FD_92578 | JGI IMG/M metagenome (GOLD analysis project Ga0098067, IMG submission 92578) | Marine viral communities from Cariaco Basin, Caribbean Sea - 26_WHOI_OMZ | ecosystem: Environmental > Aquatic > Marine > Oceanic | place: Caribbean Sea: Cariaco Basin | collected 2014-11-09
ACGCACCAAATTGTTGGGCTAGGTGCTGCATTTGCATTGGCCAATGAGCGTTATGAAGAAGACCATGCTCACGTGGCAAAATTACGCCAAAAGCTGTGGGACGGTCTACAAGATATCGAAGAGATTTATCTAAACGGTGATTTAGAAAACAGCGTGCCTAACATCATTAACATCAGCTTTAACTTTGTTGAAGGCGAGTCACTGATGATGTCGTTAAAAGACTTGGCGGTTTCATCAGGTTCAGCCTGTACTTCAGCGACGCTTGAGCCATCGTATGTATTGCGCGCCATCGGTCGCCCAGATGAATTGGCCCATAGCTCAATCCGCTTTAGCTTTGGTCGTTATACCACCGAAGAAGATATTGATACCGTCGTAAAACAGATGCATGAAGCGGTAGACAAATTACGCGCCCTATCGCCACTTTGGGATATGTATCAAGAAGGCGTTGATTTAGACTCGGTAGAATGGTCTGAGCATTAATATTTATTCATAAAACTTTAATAGTAAAAAGGTTTAATGGTTATCAGGTATAAGCATTAAACCAAATAATTCATCAGACAATTATAAATACCATTTTTATAATATGTGTTTGACCCCAATTATCGATGAGTAGACAGACATTTAAACTTAATAAGTGAGTTATTTGGAAAGTTACTTATATAACTTAACATTTAAGTGGCTACTCATCATCTAACTAGGAGAAAACCCCATGGCCTATAGTGACCAAGTTATTGATCATTACGAAAACCCACGCAACGTCGGCAATCTTGACAAAAATGCCAAAAACGTTGGTACGGGTATGGTTGGCGCCCCAGCCTGTGGCGATGTGATGCGCCTACAAATCCAAGTCGATGATAACGGTATCATCGAAGATGCACGCTTTAAAACCTATGGCTGCGGTTCAGCAATTGCTTCAAGCTCGCTTGTCACCGAGTGGCTAAAAGGCAAAAGCTTAGACCAAGCTGGCGAGATCAAAAATATGGATATCGCTGAAGAATTGGCATTACCACCGGTAAAAGTGCATTGCTCAGTCCTTGCAGAAGACGCCATTAAAGCCGCCATTAGCGACTATAAAGGTAAGCATGGTACAGCTGCGGCAGTAACAGAAGAAGCAACCAGCTAAATTATATAAAGCCTTGCGCTTATTTATATAATAGGCGCAAGTAGCGAATTTGAAAACAAACATGAGTAATACGACGTTAGAAGCTACTAACGCCCATAAGGTGACAATAACGCTCATGTAATTGTCACCTTTTATTTATTTTTAACGCTTTACTGGCAGTGGTGTTGATAAAAACGCTTTTGCCACAATTATTATCTCAATTATTGATAGTCAATGGGAGTTGGCATGATTGAAATGACAGAACGCGCCGCTCAGCATGTTCAAGACTTTTTGGACAATCGCGGTAAAGGTGAAGGCATCCGAGTAGGTATCCGTACAGCAGGCTGCTCAGGCTTGGCTTACGTGCTAGAGTTTGTTGACACGCCTGACGAAAACGACACCCGTTATGAAAGCCGTGGCGTCAATATTTTTATTGATCCTAAAAGCTTGGTTTATTTAGATGGCTTAGTGATGGATTATGAAAAAGAAGGTCTCAATGAAGGCTTTAAATTCACCAATCCCAATCAAAAAGGTGAATGTGGCTGCGGTGAATCGTTTACCGTCTAAAGCTCTAAACCAGAGCGCGCTAAACGATTGATATACGAGCGCTTAGCACCTAAAACCTGAGTTAGCGCTTAGATACTAAGTAAGTACTGAACTTTAAAAGACCAGTATTTAAAACAGACAGTAAATAAAACAGCGCATAAGTAAAAGCAAGTCTTCACAAGAATAAATAAAAACAAAGGCAGACGCTATGACAGACATCACGCCAGACGCACAGTTTGATAACTTCTTTGCCCTATTTGAGCAACCTGTACAGTTTGCGGTCAACCAAGAGCGCCTTGATCAGCAGCTGCGTCTGCTACAAAAACGCTATCATCCGGACAACCTTGTCGCTGATAGCAAAAATGTAGCGGATAGTGCACAAGCTAAGCAGCAATCAGAGCAAGCCTCAGCGCTAATTAACCAAGCTTATCAAACGTTAAGAGACCCTGACAGTCGTGCCAGCTACTTGTTGGATATCGCTGGGCAGGCGCAGAACTTAGAGCATTCGATTGCCGATTTGGACTTCTTAGAAGATGCGATGCAAATGCGTATGGATTTGGACGATGCGATTGAAGGCAAAGAGCTTGCCGCGCTAAAGCAACTACATCCGCAGATTACCGAGCGTCTAAATAAACAATCTGAGCGTTTTGATAGTGCTTATCAGAGCCAAGATTGGCAAACGGCGATTGATGCCACGCAAAAATTAAAATTTTTGGTGAAATTAGATGCCGATGTTACTACAGGGCTTGATGAAGTCGCGTCTGCTGAGCATTTAGATGACGACGATTTATACGTTTAACGTCATACTAATTCATTTAAATTGTTTAACTTCGCGGGTAACAAGCCTATATGTAGCTAAGGTTAAAATAACCACTACTATGCCGTATAATTGTAAACATTAAATACTAGTCAACTATATATTATATTTGTACCATTTCTCTTAATTCATTTTATCTTTGAGTTTTCTTATGTCTTTATTGCAAATTGCCGAACCCAATCAAAGTGCCCAACCTCACCAGCATCGTTTTGGCCTAGGAATTGACCTTGGTACGACGCGCTCATTGGTCGCTGTGGTACGCTCAGGCAAGGCGCAAGTTTTGCAAGCTGATACAACGACCGACACCTTATTGCCGTCGGTGGTCTACTATCCAAGTGCTGGCAAGCCCTTAGTCGGCTATGATGCCCTCGCCCACTTAGTAGATGATCCAAAAAATACCATCGTCTCGGCTAAGCGCTTTATGGGCCGTAGCCAAGCCGATATTAAATTTTCCCATCCTTATGAGTTAAGTGGCAGCAAAGACGCCATGCCAGCCTTTGTAACGGCGCAAGGGGAAGTGTCTCCTGTTGAAGTTTCAGCACGTATTTTAGCCGCGCTTGAACAACGTGCCGCAAGCGCTTTACCTGATGATAGTATACAAGGCGCAGTGATTACTGTGCCCGCCTATTTTGATGAAGCGCAGCGTCAAGCCACTAAAGATGCGGCGCAAGCTGCTGGTATTAACGTTTTACGTTTATTAAATGAGCCTACCGCGGCCGCCGTTGCCTACGGTCTTGATCAGCCTACTGATGACAATAGTGAAAACTACTACTTAATCTATGATTTGGGTGGTGGTACTTTTGATGTATCTATTTTAAAGCTCAGCGATGGCGTGTTTGAAGTCTTAGCGACAGGCGGCAATAGTGCGCTTGGCGGTGATGATATCGACCGCTTACTGACCAATTGGCTGATTAAGCAGTTAAATATTGACCCTAAAGACGTGAGCCTGCACGACAAATCCATACTCGCCCAACAAGCAAAAAGCTATAAACAAGCATTGACCGATGCTGAGCAAGTCGATATCGACATTGTTGTCAATGAGCGCTCTTTTCAAGGTGTGTTACGCCGCGACGATTTGATAACAATTGCAGAGCCTGTCAGCCGCCGCACGTTAAGTGTCTGCGAGCAAGTCCTGCGTGATGCCAAATTATCTGCCGCTGACTTAGATGAAGTCATTTTGGTCGGTGGTTCTACCCGTATGCCTGCGGTGCAGCAGGTGGTGGCAGATTTCTTTGCTAAAGAACCGCTTTGCCGTCTTAATCCAGATGAAGTTGTAGCTTTAGGTGCGGCACAAACGGCGCATCAATTGGTCAATGGCGATAGTGATAATGGCTTATTATTGCTCGATGTGACGCCTTTATCGCTCGGTCTTGAGACCATGGGCGGCTTGGTTGAAGTGCTGATTCCGCGCAACACCCCTATTCCCGTCAAAAAACGACAAGTCTTTACCACTTACCAAGATGGTCAAACCGGCATGGTCATTCATGTAGTGCAAGGCGAGCGTGAAACAGTGGATAACTGCCGCTCACTTGGACGCTTTGAGCTATATGGTATTCCGCCGATGAAAGCGGGCTTTGCGCGTATTGAAGTGACCTTTAGTATTGATGCCAATGGTCAGCTGACCGTCAGTGCGCAAGAAACAACGACCAAGACTGAAAGTAAAATTGAGATTGTGCCATCTTATGGTCTGTCTGATGAGCAAAAAGAGCAATTATTAATCGCAGGCTTTAAGTATGCGGAAGAAGACAAGAATGCGCGCTCGCTAATTGAGACCAAAGTAGAAGCGGAACGTGAATTATTGGCGCTACAGTCGGCGCTTAGCGAGTTTGCGGCGTTAATCTCACCTGAAGAGCAGCAGTCATTGACCGAGAGCATGCAAGCCTTGCAAACCGCGCTTAGCACCGACGACTTAACCGTTATTGAAAGCGCGCAAGGCAAATTAAAGCCACACAGTGATGCTTTTGCCGCGCGTATTATGAATCAAAGCGTCAAAGCAAGTATGTCGGGTACCAGTGCGCAAGATTGGTAGTAGATAGCATTTATACCACTCATATGATAGGCGCTTAAGACACTCACTTAGCAACCTTACTAGATTGACCTTTTTTATTTTTAATTGATTAGCAGCGGACGAATAACTTATGCCAAAAATTACAATATTACCTCACCATGAAATCTGCCCAGAAGGCACCGAAGTCGAGCTAGAATCGGGCACAAACTTATGTAAAGCGCTACTTGAAAAAGGCATCAAGATTGAACATGCCTGCGAGATGTCAAAAGCCTGTACTACTTGTCATGTCGTGGTGCGTAAAGGATTTAACACCTTAGATGAGATGGACGATATCGAAGCGGATTTATTAGACCGCGCGTGGGGTCTGGAGCCTGATTCACGCCTATCGTGCCAAGTGATGCTTGAAGATGATGATTTAACGATTGAGATTCCTAAATACACGTTAAACCATGCGAAAGAAAATCATTAAATAATAAAGCTGAAGCATGAAATGAAACTAAAAAATCCAGTTATGATAAATAACTGGATTTTTCTTTTTATAAATACTTTCAAGTCGCAATCAATCTGTACCTAATTATGACTGATATTTTCCTGCTTACTTGCTGTGACTATCTCAAGCAGCGCCGCCTGCTCTTCTTGTTCGATACGGGCAAGCGCTAGATTCAAGCGATTTCTGATATCTTGATAGTCATTATTTTGCATGTCTTTAAAGTTCAAATGCAAATTAAAACCAGGTAGCGTATGATCTACCCATTTTGACAACTGACCTTTATTTTCATCAGGGTCGAGTACTTGCCACGCGCTTACCTTATTATCAAAACCTTTGAGCTGAAAAGCACCGACATATTCACAGTCATAATCATGCGAAATATAATCATGGGTACTTTCGCTAATAAATATCTGGCCTTTACCCGCGACTGCCTCAAGCCGTGAAGCAAGGTTGGCCTCTTTCCCAATCAGCGTATAGCTCAAACGGTTGTTACTGCCAAAATTGCCGACGTGACAGTAGCCGGTGGTAATGCCGATACGGATATATAGTCCCTCGAAACCGAGCAGCCGCCATTTTTGCCGTAAAGTGCGCATTTCACGGCGCATATCTATCGCCATTGCCACACAATCGAGCGCATCTTGGCGCGGCCCTCGACTGTTCGGCTCGCCAAAAAAGCACACCATCCCATCGCCGATAAACTTATCCAACACCGCGCCGTGCTTATTGGCGATTAACGTCATACAGTGCATATAGGTATTTAGAATGTCCGCCAAATTGTCAGCGCTCAAACTATCGGACAATTCTGTAAAGCCAACAATATCTGAAAACATCATCGTCAGTTTGGCGCGTTTATTTTCGACACTAACGGGACTGTCAGATTTAACGATTGGTTCCCAAACTTGCGGCGGTACAAAGCGCGTCAGTTTATTAATGACAGAAACCATGGTATTTAAACGTCCAGCCGCTTGCCGCGCTCGCGCTTCATAATCTACATAATCACGATAAACATGGCGAAAATGGCACAGTATCACAATCATACTGGCCAATAACACCGCAGGGGTAACAAAGCTGTCGTGACAGTCCATCTCAGTACTATTTAAAGTCACACTGACGTAATAAAAGACAATGACCGTCACTACTGATGCAGCGAGAAGTTTAAGATGGTTTTCAGGGCTACTAAGAATAATCCGCAGACCGATGAGCGCTGCTAGACTGAGCGAAATCACTGCACAAAACTGTATCGAACCTATGACCGCTGAAGATAAAATAATAACAATGTTAGACGTCCAAAAACTGGCTGGCCGGCGATAGTTATAGATTAAAATCAGCAAACTCGGCAGACAAACCACGACAGCGAGCGCCATCGACGTCGGACTAAAGTTGTAATGTATTGCGAGCAATACGACCGTTAGTATTAAAACAAAAATTTCTGGATAATCAAATCGATAGGCATTGCTATTACTACCACCCTGTACAGGAATCTTTGGGCTTGTGGTTTCAAAAAATGCCATGGTCAAGGTTCGCTTAAAGGAAAACTGTCGAAGGTTTGAATAAAAATTAAAGCGGATCTTCTATTAACATATGTTTTTGTGCAGTCTTTAGATTAATAAGTATTTAGGTTAATAAGCATTCAGGTTGCTAAGCCCTTAAGTTAACAAGTAAATGCGTTAATAAGTAAATCGCTTTATCAACATTTGATAATATAAGTAGATAGGAAATCTATCTATTATACGGCTTTAATGCTGACTTACCTAGGACACTGGTAAGTAAAAGCATACCACTTGTCGCTTATTAGCCATAAAAAGCAGTGTGAAGCTCATGGTCAACGAAAACAATCCTAGTTAAAAACGACTTGAGTTAATAACCATGACAAAGACAAAAAAGCCAGATAATATCTATCTGACTTTTGCGAAGTGAAAAATAAATATAAGTCCATACTCAACGACTATTTGAATAAGGCAATTATTGCACGCTAAAACTATTAGAAACGCCTGAATAAGGCTTAATCTTATGCGTCCAACCGTTCTTCCAGTCGCCTTGATGGGTCAAGCGATAAGTGCCTGCTGGGGTGTCCTTAGCTATTCGCCAATCAATGATGGCTTTACTATACGCCGCTCCTTCGAGCTGCCACGTATAAGTGGTATCAAAATCACTGTCACTTAAATAATCGACCCATTTACCATTGTCAAGACGCTGCACTTTTAAGAAGCTGTCTTCGGTACGTAGATTGTTTTTAGGATGAGCGCCGCGGAATACTGCCGTAGCAATGTCACCCTTTTGATAGCTGGCTTTGGGCTGAGTGAGGGTTTGTCCCCAAGTTTGCTTTAAAGGCTTATCGTCGAAGACCACGCCTGGACGCTCGTTAAAGGATTTGCCTGAGCGATCAGGCGGTGTGGTTCTGTCATAGACTTCTATACCATCACGTAGCGCTGCCGCTAGTTGAGTATATTCTTGGATATAAGCAGCGGTTTGATATGGACCATACTCAGTAGACGCGCCTTCGTAATGCTGAGTAGCAAATTCTTCGCGCGTGGTCAAATAGCCGCTATAGTTATTCGCCAAACCATTAATAATAACGGTATCAACCCCCGAGTCTTGTAGTTGAGCAAGCACGGCAGCGCGCATCCGGCGTCCGACCATGGTCGTCGGCTCGGCAGGGATAGCAACGAGAGCAATATTACCGATACGCATCAGTTGCACCGGCTGCTGAGTATTAATCCAGCCCCAACTTCCCGTTGGCAATAAGACTTGTTTTTCCGCCTGACAATCATCTTGGCTAACGGTCGACACTATACCAAACGCGCCGCGCGTTAAACTGCCCAAAAATGATTGATCGACTTTATTGATATCGTCATTGATACGGAAATTTTCTCGGGTCATGCCCTCATACATACCAGGTATGTTCGAGGGGCCATTCTCCCCGCCAGCGGCAAACGAGTAACCACGAGCTGGCATACATAAGACTTTATTACCCGCGCCATTGGTGAATTTACCATCGACCTGATAGCCCTTTAAATCAATCCAGCGCGCGCGTACATCCACGGGTCCAGTAACCGGCACGCCTTGATGCCAAAGCTCAACCGCTTTATCCAGCTGCATCTGCCCATCACGTCTGACGTTTTCCCACTCGTTACTACTACCTTGAAAGCCGGGTTTTGAGTTGGCATTACCACCTATGGCTAACACATCACCCTCGTCAGCATTGGCAAAAGCTGCGACAAACGGCTTGTCTGATTCTCCGCCAAAAATCTTTTCCGCACCGCGCTGAGCAAAGCCCTTATTATCAGCACTTAGATGCATAAATTTATTACTAAAACTGGTTGGATGCAGCGCAAACCAATTAATCAGACCGACTGGTGTGCCATCGGCAGCATCAAGACGTAGCTGGGTCATGGTTTCATTGACATTACTATCAAAATCTTTGGCGTCGTTATTATTGTTATAGGCAAACTCTGAGCGATTGACTGTCGCGCCCTTTAGCTCGCCTTGCGCCAAAGATAGTGTCCCTGGCGTCAAGGTAGCGTGAGCGCGTTTAATTGAGGTGACAATACCATTGACGATAGCATTGAAGTTTTGGCTGCTATAGCCTGCTAGCGTGTCATCGGTACTGGCAATTTGATACAGCTGCTGATGTGAGTAACCGGCGTTACCCACATGGGTATGCGTGGCGGTGAGCATGACATCGTCATCGTTATATAAGTCACCATAATCCGCTTTTAGACGTTTAATGACCTCAAGTTTTACTGCGGTAAACATCGCGCCCATATCTGCTGATACATAGACGACACGTTTGCCCGCATTTTTATCCGCTTCGCCGATAATAAAAGCATGAGAGTACAAACGGTCGTTGATACCTTGTACCACCTGCCCCGCCGCATAACCAAACATGCCAGTTTCGGCAGCAGCACCAGTGATATCCGCCTTACCGCTACCTACTAAATACTGGCTTGTCGGCATCGCTCGCATAGACATGGCAGAAGCACTGTGATTAAACGTGACAGAGCTGTCCGCTGCGTCAGTAGCGTTTTCACGAATCGTTGGCCCCGAATCGGACAAGGCTGCAGCAGATTGCACGGATGCCGACTGTACTGACACAGCTTCCGTTGAATCCGTCTCACATGCCGTTAGGCTCAATACAGTGGTACAAATAGAGATGAGTAACATAGAAGGTCGTAATAACGCTGGAGAAGCAGAAGAAGTAGCCATTTGTTATCCTTAACATAGAGTAAAATCTTCAACTTAAAAATCTCAGTCTAAGATTAAATATCTCGCAACCTATGTGCGCGCTCAATCAATGATAACTATTGATAACTACCAATACACATCAATCCACTAAAATGGCTGCGAGTAGATAAGTTGGCTATATCCATTTAACCAACCCCCTCTCTAATATAACGATTAACAAACAAATGTGTAATATCTAATGGTAACAAAACCTTCCATTACCCTTAAAAACCACTTCACTATGATTTTACTTTAAGCATGCCTACTTAAATAAAATGACTCGAATAAAACGACTTAAATAAAAAGTACTAAAGTCACATTTATCAACCATTATCTAAAGCTTAACTACATTTGCCAATCGAACGGCATTTGATGATGACCACGCAGCGCCATCATCAGCGTTTGCTGCATTTGCGCCAACACTTCTTTGGTATAAGGGACAGCAGGAATACCCCATACTGGATTTGGCCATTGCATGTCGTTTTGATAGCGGACGATATGATGAAAATGTAGCTGTGGTACTTGATTACCGAGGGCGGCGACATTCATTTTATCTGCTTGGAAAGTCTTGGCAAGTTGGCTTGATAACCAGCTCGACTCACGCAAAAACTGCGTTTGGTCTGCCTCAGATAGCTCGTACAATTCTTTGATACCTGATACCCGCGGTACCAATATTAACCATGGAAACTGACAATCATTGATTAAACGACAGGTTGATAATGGGAAATCACCCACTAAAAAACTGTCGGCTGCAAGTTTATGATGAAGTTGGAACATAATGACGGTTCTCTTGTTATGACGCTCAAATAAAAGGAATTAAAATACCGAAAAGCAGAACTGAATTTACTAAACTAAAATACGCTTAAAACATTATGCTTAAAGAAACAGCAGGCTAAATATAAGATGCCGCTATTTTATCAGTTATCCAAGCGATAAAATAGCGCCGTGACCGATTGTCTTAGCGTATGGTATTTGCTGTACTTAAACGATTTCGTAAATGTGCTTGGTTTGCCGATACAAATAAACAAAGCTAAACAGCATCCGTCACCATATGTTCGCTAAAATAGCGCAATAGCTCTTGAATTGCGCTGACGCGCTGCTGCGGGGTTGCCAGCTTATCGGCATCCTGATAACGAATGCCAGAGGCACCATTCATACGATAGCGCTGCCCATTGCTCTGAATCAACTTAATAATCGCTAAGGCATCGACCGGCGTATCAGGTGCAAACTCTAATGTCATGCTATTACTATTGGCATCAATCTTATTAATCTTTAGCGGCTCAGCTTGTATACGCAGTCCGTGAATGGCGAATAACTGCTTGGTTTGATCGGGTAATATGCCAAAACGGTCAATCATTTCGGTACGGATATCGGTCAGGGCTTCTTTATCATCGGCATTACTGATGCGTTTATAAAACAACAAACGCTGATGCACATCGTGTAAATAATCCTCTGGTATCAACGCCGAACTATGCAAGTTAATCTCGCTGGTCAGCGACAATGGCGTACTCAAATCCGGCTCTTTACCAGCTTTAATCGCTTTTGTCGCCCGCTCAAGCATATCCATATATAAGCTAAAGCCAATCGCTTGCATATTACCACTTTGCTGCTTACCAAGTATCTCGCCAGCACCGCGAATCTCTAA
>Ga0098067_1000838_pt1 | contig 10819 bp, 5 predicted proteins | sample 26_taG_FD_92578 | JGI IMG/M metagenome (GOLD analysis project Ga0098067, IMG submission 92578) | Marine viral communities from Cariaco Basin, Caribbean Sea - 26_WHOI_OMZ | ecosystem: Environmental > Aquatic > Marine > Oceanic | place: Caribbean Sea: Cariaco Basin | collected 2014-11-09
ATAGACCATTCGCTCAATGAAGTTATACTACTCCAGGCAGCGGCATCATAAACATCCATATCCATGGGAAGTCCATTTCTAAGACAGTCAATCAACCTCCAGTCCATCATAAAATCCATCCCCCCATGGCCGCCAACTTTTTTAGCCATTTCTCCAACTTTACGTACGATCTCGGGAGTATATTTCTCTTCATGTTCTTTAATTTTATCTGCATCGGCGATCTCATGACCAAAAGCAATGTGCTGTAAAGGCCATTTTTGGGCGAAACACTTGGTACCGCTTAACATATGAATACGGGAATAGGGTCTTGGTGAACTTATATCATGCTGAATCATGATGGTACGACCCTTATTAGTTTTGATAAGCTGGATGTCCATATTTCCCCTCATATTGGCTCCCACAAATTGTTTTAAATCGGGGTTTTTTTCAGCTTCTTCTTCAATTCTTTTGCTCAGGGTAAAATCGTCACTCATTATAGAGGTAAGAAAGTCCATTTTATCTCCTCTATTAATATCCATAGCCTGACAAATTGGACCTAAACCATGAGTAGGATATACGTTGGCATTACGTTTATTTTCCTTGAGTCGCCAGTAATTATCATAAGCACCATCGGTCATTTTATCATCCTGAGGCCGGTTAAAGTGCCAGTAATCAAGATCATGGATATACGCCCCTTCACCATGTACAAGGTCTCCAAAAACACCCTGCCTTGCCATGTTAAGGGTCATTAACTCAAAAAAGTCATAGCAGCAATTTTCAAGAATCACACAATGTTTGCGGGTCCTTTCAGAAGTTTCAACAATTTGCCAGCATTCCTCCAAAGTACGTGCAGTAGAAACTTCAACAGCGGTATGCTTCCCGTTTTCCATAGCTTCAAGAGCAATGGGTATGTGCCATTCCCAGGAAGTAACAATATACACCAGGTCAATATTATCACTTTGGCACATCTCTATATACCCCTTTTCACCATTTACGTATTCGGTTGCTTTTGGCAACCCGGCTTTTTTTAGTATTTCCTGTCCTCCATCAACAGCAGCCTGCCGGGTATCACAAAGCGCCGTAATTTCTACACCTTCAATAAAAGTCATTCTCTCTACAGCCCCTGCCCCACGGTCTCCAATCCCCACAATACCTATCCGTACAGTATCAAGTGCAGGTGCAGCATAACCCGACATATTAAAATTCATAGCCGGCTGCCTGCTTGCAGCAGCTTTAATTTGCGTTAATTTCTCCTCGCTGGCACAGGATGTTAAAAATGCCCCGGTAGCAATAGCGCCCGATCCAAGGGCCATATTTCTTAAAAACGATCTGCGATCTGCACTCATAATAGATATTTTTATTTATTGTTGATTTTTTCTTTGCTGAAGAATGGTTAATTAATGATGAAACCTGATTCTCAAAAATATAAAAAAGTATTAAAATATTCGATAATGAAAGTTAAAATTTCATTTTAGTAAGAAAATTAAAAGAATAAAATTTTCGTTATCTTATTTAAAACTTAAAAATCAATCTTGTTCCCTGAAGGCTTTAAAGTTTTAATACATTCTATTAGTCCATTTTATAAGCTGTCAAAAATGACATTTTAGAAGTCTCTATTTACGCTTGCTGTTTAGTCTACTCCAATTTGAAAAGTGGAAGCCGGCAACTGCTCACTGTTCATAAGGTTTCCTGAAGAATAGGGAAGCCAGCCATAGTATATCATTTTGGGCTTTTGAGAGGTTTTTATAATGATGCTGGTCTCGTCTATTATAGCCGGTACAGGATGTTTTCCGTTTAAAGAAAAACCTTGAACGGCTTCTTCCCCTGGCGTTTTTAAGCCTCCTGCGGTGTGTGCAAAATTGATGATCACTTTCCCCTGAGAATAGGACGCCCCTAAAGGTAAAGGACCAGAAACTTCAATATTCCTGTTATATTCATTGCGCAATGCCCACCGCACCAACCTTTCACCTATCACTTTTTTGTTGCGTGGATGTACATCATTTTTGTTACCCACATCACTACTTACCGCCATGCCAGCATGCTTTATTTCCTGTAACAGAAGCCGTTGCAGATTTCGAAACAGTGGCCAATACTGCGACTTATAATTGGTAGTATCTATAGAAGAAAGCTGTACCCAATAAAAAGGCAGGGAGTTTTGATGCCATTTTTCCCGATAACTTTTAATCAGTAATTTCTGTAATTGGGGGTACTCTAAAACTCGTGGTAACTCCTGAGCATTACTTTCCCCCTGATACCATAAAATGCCTTTTATGGGCATATTTACAATAGGTTTTATTCCAGATTCATAGATAAATCCGGGTTTGTAAGCGTGATTGGCCCCTGTTTGGTTACTATACAAAGCAACTCCTCCAACATTTTGCTCTCCTCTTTCTCTAACCCAAACGGGTAATTCGTCATTTTCGAGCCAATTCCCAGAAATTTTATTTCGAAACTTTCGGTCTTTTAAAAGCGTTTCTTCGGAAATGAAGGCTTCGATTAGAGCACCACCAACAGCTAGATTTATGAGGCCTACCGGAATGTTTTCATGTTGAAGTATTTCTTTTCCGAAGTAATAGCCTACAGCACTTAATTTCGCCACCTGCGGCAGTGCACTCTCCTCCCAGCTACCCTTAAAAAAACCGGCAGGATGCAGTTTTTCAAGGTCTTCTTCAGAGTATTTTTGTCCATTAAATGCCTTTACCAACATATTGTGGATTATAAAAACGAAGTGCAGGGCCAGCGAGCTGTTCCTTTTCGGTTTCAAAATGCATCTCCTGCCCCAGCGACCATTCCATATTTGACTGCCCCGCTAACAGCCACACATCTCCAATGAGAATATTCGAATACTCCAAAGAATCGGTTTTGGTGTAAACCGATAAAACCAGGGGGACGGCATTGCCCGGCAAGGCTGAAAAAGAGACCTGCCAGGATGAATCGGCACTGGTTTCTACTTCTTTCACTTCTGAAGAAAATTTGACCTGTACAATTTCTCCAGGGAGGTATTCCCCCCATATTACAATGGGCATGTCTCGTTGCAACACCATATTATCTGAAAAGAAATAGGGCATGGTAACCTGGGAATACCCAGTTAAATGGAGAGCCAAAAATGTCAATATCGTGTACCATTTTTGAAATAAAAATTTACTCTTGATCATCATATAGCTTCAGGATATTATAAAAAACTCCTGTTCATTGAAAGTTGAAAATTTCGCTGAACAGGAGTTTTTAGACTCACATCAAACAAGTGTAGGGTTATTGTTGTTTACCTTCTGTTAAATTTTGCTCCTCTTCAAATACATGAGTTGCATAGTTATAATCAAGCGCCTCATAACGCTCTTTCATTACCTCCAGTCTTGACAGGAAGCCTTCCCAGTCTTTTTTCGCAGAGGGTGTCCAGTTCACTTCAGATAAAGCTGTGAGCCGGGGTAAAACCATGTATTCTACATGATCGGTTGTTTTTATATATTCTGTCCACAAATTTGCCTGAGCTCCTAAAATATGCTTTGCTTCCTCTTCTGAGAGTTCTTCTGGCACAGGGTTGAAAGAATAAACTTTTTCAACAGGCACAAAACCACCTATTCCCAGGGGTTCATCTTCATTTTTGGACTGATAATAATCAAAATACAGGTGATCGTTAGGGGTCATTACTACATCATGACCCTGTTTAGCCGCCTCAATACCACCTTTAGAACCTCTCCAGGACATTACTGTGGCATTAGGTGCCAAACCACCTTCAAGGATCTCGTCCCAACCTATAATTTGCCGACCGTTTTCATTAAGAAACTTTTCGATTCGTTGTATAAAATAACTCTGTAATTCATGTTCATCCTTCAAACCTTCACGTTTGATCACCGCCTGTGCCTGTGCACTCTCTTCCCACTCCTTTTTAGGAGCTTCATCTCCCCCAATATGTATATATTCACTCGGGAACAACTCCATCACCTCTGTAAGCACATCTTCCAGGAACTCAAAAGTTTCTTCTTTAGGAGCAAAAATTGTAGGAAAAACACCCCATTTAGTTTCCACTTCATAAGGTCCTGTACCATTCCCTAACTCCGGGTATGCAGCTAAAGCAGCTGTAGCATGGCCGGGCATTTCAATTTCTGGAATTATCGTAATGTGCCTGGCTGCAGCGTAAGCTACTATTTCTTTCACCTCTTCCTGGGTGTAAAAACCTCCATATTCTTTTCCGTCATTTTCATCCCAGTTCTTTTCAACCATAGTCCCTTTTCTTACCGAACCTATTTCAGTAAGTTTCGGATATTTTTTAATCTCAATACGCCAGCCCTGATCTTCGGTTAAATGCCAGTGAAAACGGTTCATTTTATGTAGCGCGAGTAAATCGACATACCTTTTTATAAATTCTACCGGGAACATGTGACGACCCACATCCAGGTGCATCCCGCGATAAGAGAATTGAGGAGCATCTTCTATTTCTACAGCGGGGATAGTCAAACTTTCAACTTGTTCTACTTCAGCTGATGGAGACATTAACAAGCGTAAAGACTGAATTCCGTAAAAAACCCCTTGTGGTGTTTTTCCGGAAATTTCTATTTGATCAAAGCTAACCTTCAGCCTGTAACCTTCTTCTTCCTGAATTTCAGAATCAAGTTTGAGAACAATGACATGATCATTTTTTTCTGTAGAAGTTGTAGTTTCTATCCTAAACCCTGAAGCTGTAGAAAGCATCTCAGCCAGGAAAGCAGCCTCTTTAGATAGTGTATCTTCTGTAACAATGTGTGTGTTGTCATCTACTAAAAACCTGCCCTTCGCGGTGTTTATATTAACAGGAAGTGGTATTATGGCATAGTCTTCAGGAGTATTTTCAACGTCTTTATACTCCGTGTATGATTTCCCTGTTTCACAAGAGCTTATCATAATTAGTAAAAGTAGAAATGGTAAAATATTTTTCATATCAATAAATTTAGAAACGATTTAATCGGTAAAAATTGAATTCTATAATAATTTATTCTTTGTTAATACTGTCTTCGCCATTAGTCAGCCATTCCAAAGAAAAGCTGGTAAAAGAGTTCTCTTTATAATCATCTTTTTCAAAAAAGACTCCTATCTCACCATTTTCAAGTATTGTCATTGACGAATATGCCGCACCACCTGTATAAATAGTTTTCCCTTCACTCCAGGTTTCACCTTCATCATAACTAATTCTAACAGTTAAATTCTTACGAGCTTTTGCATCATTGGAATTTGAAAATAAAAGCCTGTTTTTATCGTCTCCATCCTCAACAGAAGTATAACGGAGAATACTGGCATTGTTTCCAGGATCCACAAGGGTTTCTTCGGTTTTTGTATTCCATGTTTTTCCTTTATCATCCGAAATATGTACATAACGGTGACCTTCCCCTGTATTCACGCGGGAGTTGATCATATAATCTCCATTACTTAGCTGTATTACTTTAGACTCATCGGCCGGTGTTACAGGAGCATCGATAAGGAACCAGGTATCTCCATGATCGTCGCTGGCAAATAAATAAACGCCTTCTTTTAATCTTACAAGAGTGTGCAATAACCTTCCTTCTGAAGTTTGAATACCCCTACCCGAAGTAATAAACTTAAAATCGTTGTGCCATTCTTCTTTTGAGATCTCAGCAGTGATATCCCTGGGGCCCTTCCAGGTTTCTCCATTGTCGCTACTTTTCATAACATGCAAGTAGTACACATCCTTTTCTTTATCCAGGTCCATATAGTTGTAGAACAGGAAAATCTCTCCGGTTTGTTCATCGACAATCATTGAAGGGTCTGAAGCTGACCGTCCTTCTGGAAAATCTATGACGGTTTCTTTAGTGGTCCAGGTCTTACCGTTATCGGCACTTCTACGCTGCACAATATTTATATTCCCACTACCACGAAGGTCTGCACAGGAAGGAACCCGTTCATCAATAGCGGCAATTAAATCTCCATTTGGAGCTGTCACCAATGCCGGAATACGATAACAGGAAATATCCGGATTGTTTTCTGCACTAAAAAGATTGTGAAACACCAAATCCTTAGATATATTTTCTTGTGACGGCTTGGGTGTTTTAGAGGAAGTGAACGAATTGCAGGCACTAAGAGCAGCAAAAGTCAAAATAAGCAGAGGCTTTTTCATTATAGGCGATTTATATATGTAGGGTATAGAATTTAAAATTTATGACACCAACCCTCCTTATGGAGATGCAATTAAAACCTGAAAATTTTGCCTGAGATAACCTTCAGAAACTCAAAGATAGCATTTAACTCAAAAATTCCGTTAAATTTGAAAACAATTTCTTTTGTATCCTTTTTATTTTAACTTTCGAATTACTTGTAGATAGAAACTATTATCTTTATTAAAGATTTAAACAAAAGTTTTAGTGAATTTCTTTTAGTGCAAAAACTGAAAGAAGTACTTAAAAATATAAAGACTCAGAAGGACTTGATTAACAGTTTAGCAAGGTTAACAAAACTTATAAAAATAAAATAATAGCCTGAAGTATCTCCAAATACCAAACAACACCCTCAGCCAATTTTTGAATTTCATTTATAGTCTACATCGCGAATGAACCATAGCAGATTACTTTCAACTTACAACCTTCACCTCATGAAGGAGAGAACCAGGTTTATTTTTAGTCAGGGAGCAATATTCTTTTTACTTGTTTTAATATCACAACAGGTTTTGGCTCAAGAGACGGTTTTAATTCCGAAACCTCAGAAAATAAACCAAAAAACCAGCCATAGTTTTAATCTTAATAATTCCAGGGTCTGGACCAATGAAACGGCTCATAATAATTTTACATTAGAACAATTAAAAAAAGTATTTTCAGAAAAAGCACAGGCAAAATTATCGACTGTAAAAACAGCCAAAAAAGCTGATATCATTCTCTATTCTGCAAGTGAAGGGGCTGTTTCCATTCCAAAAAATTTACTTCCTTCTTCCGAAGTTCTTCAGAAGATCGGCCCACAGGGCTACTGGCTCAAAATAGATGATAAAATCCGCATAATTGCCAATACCTCTCAGGGGCTTTTCTATGGGGTTCAAACCTTGAAACAACTTCTCAAAACATCAGAAGAAAATGCCCTTTTTGAAACTGAAATTATAGATTGGCCTGCCCTTGAATATCGAGGCTGGATGGATGATATTAGCCGCGGCCCCATCCCTACTTTAGACTATGTAAAGAGTGTGATCAAAACGCTTTCAGAATATAAACTGAATTTTATAAACCTGTACACCGAGCACACCCTTCGCAATGAAAAATTTGCCGATATCGCACCTCCTGATGCCTTTACCCCAGCAGAAATTACTGAATTAGAGAAATTTGCCGCTCCATATCACGTCTCCATTATAGGCAATCAACAGGCATTCGGACATATGGAAGAGATCCTGAAAATTCCCTTTTACAATAATATTGCCGACACTAAATGGAATTTGAATCCGGGTAGTCCTGCAACTTACAAGTTTCTTGAAACCTACTTAGGCGATGCTGCCCAAGCCTATGAACATCCTTTTTTCAATATTGGAGCCGATGAAACAGACGGACTGGGTTCAGGGAAAGCAAAAGATTTGGTTGATTCTTTAGGAATGGAAGCCGTTTATGCTATGCATATTAATAAACTGGACGGGATTTTGAAAAAGTACGGTAAACGCACTATGATGTGGGGAGACATTGCGGTAAACCATCAGGAAATTATTGAACAGCTCCCAAAAGATCTCATTATCCTCTCCTGGGGCTATGACCCGCGAGACAGTTTTGATGAAGCTATTGTACCTTTTAAGGAGTCAGGTTTTGATTTCATGGTAGCTCCAGGGGTGAGAAGCTGGAGCGAGATCTATCCCAACCTGGATGTCGCGGTTAAAAACATCGCTAACTACGTGCGCGACGGGAAAGAATATGGTGCCATGGGAATGATAAATACAGCCTGGGATGATGATGGCGAAACCTTGTTTAATGCTAACTGGCACGGAATGATTTGGGGAGCAGAAATGTCCTGGAACCCTATTTCCAGCCAGGAAGAAGAGCAGGCCAGCCGGGAAAGACAGAACCGGCGTGAAATATTTGAAAAGGGAGTAGATCAATTCTTCTTTGGGGTCACCGGGAAGTCAAGTGTAATGAAAAGCCTTAATAAATTTGCACAGCTAAGAGAAATCCCCGTGTTTTCAAGTATGGCAAATGCCTCTACCTGGAGCAGTATTTACGAGTTTTATCCCGAAGAAGAAACAGCATCAATTGCGGCTGCGAACCAGAAGATGCTCAAAGAAGCGAATAAGTTAATGCTTGAACTGCAGGAAAAAACCCGGCAGGTAAATACCAATAAAACAGCAGTTAGGGTTGCAGCTTTGGCAGCACAACGTGCCGCTTACACTGCCAAAAAGAACCTGTTTATATTAGAATTACAGAAACTTTATAACAACAAAGAAGGGGTTAACCTTAAGCTAATAAAACAAAAAAGGGAGGAATTACTAGACGAACTTCACCTGCTAAAAATAGCATATGTCCAGGCCTGGCAAGAGGAAAACAGAGCTTACTGGCTCGATGAAAACCTGAAAAAATACGATGCACAGGCGCAGGATTTGTTAGACATAGAAACTCATGTTTTTATAAAAGCGGGGCAGGCCATTCAACCTGGCGAAATGAAAATAGAATTAAACAGCCTCTTCCCTCAAACTAAATTGCACTACAGCCTTGATGGTAGTGAACCCACGAAAGACTCCCCCGTCTTTAATGGAAATCTGAGTATAAATTCTAACACCCTGGTACAGGCAAGAGGATATAATGATGGTAAAGCCGGAGAAATCTCTTCAAGATTCTTCAATGTTCATAAAGCGCTGGGTGTTACTCCAAAAATAAAGGGCAGTTACAGCACCGCCAACCCTGCCTATACAGCTGGAGGTCCAACTGGCTTAACCGACGGACTCAAAGGTTCCGAAAATTTTGCAGATGGCCGCTGGCAGGGTTATGCCGGCCAGGATGTAGAAGTGGTACTCGATTTGGGTGCCCCAACTGAAGTAAATGAAATTTCAGCCGACTTTTATCAGCGTTTAATTTCATGGATTATGCTGCCAAAAAATGTAGAATTTCACGCGTCTAAAGACGGAAAAAATTACCAAAAAGTAGCTCAGGCAAATAGTCCTTTAGATGAAAAAGATCAGGGTTTAATAATTCAGGAGTTTTCTTCTGGGCCTTTAAAACTGAAGACGAGATTTCTCAAAGTAAAAATAAATTCCCAGGGAATGTTACCCGAATGGCATACAGGAGCCGGCAAACCAGGCTTCATCTTTATAGATGAGATTGTGGTTAAATAATTAAATAAATCATTAATTCAGGCTCTTTTGAAATTCATGGGAAATGATCCTATATTTTTAAGACAGCCTGAATTATTGTTACAGGTATATCTTCCATCTGCTGAGTCCTTCAGCAGAAAAAAATGAACTATTGTGAGATTAGATCATAAAAATAATGAGGCTCACTTACTCGATCGTAATTTTGCTAACAGGCACACCCTCTGCTCCAGCCTCAATCTTTACAGGTGCTTTGAATTCTTTTGTTCTTAAAAGGATCGTGGCAATACCTGCTTCGGCTTTAACCGGATTTTCGCCAATGAGTTCGGCATTTTCTCCGGAAGTGATCTCAAAAGTCACCGGCAAACTGGCGTTGTGAACTAATTCTCCATTTTCATCAAGAATTTTAGCGTAGACAAAAACTACATCTGAAGTCTCCCGTGCAATTTCCTTCCCGGAAATATCTACTGAAAGTGCCATTTTTGACACCTCATCCGGCGTGCGTACCAAATGTGTGGCGACTTCTTTCCCGTCAATGAATCCAACTGCTTTTAATTCCCCCGGAACAAATTCAGGAATCAAAAAAGTGTACGGCGGATACCACAATTCATCTGAAAAGGACGTGCTTGTCGGTTTCTTTTTTTCTATCAGTTTGCCATTTAGGTATAAAGCCACTTCTTCAGCATTGCTGTATACAGTGACATCTGGGGCGGAATTAGGCTGCCAGTAGTTGGCGATATACACCATAGGTTCTGAAAAATTACCCTGATATGGCGGCTTCTGACTCTTATAAAAGTAGTAACTGAACTTTGGGATCCTGAAAATATCTGAAATCCCTGAAGCTTCCAGGTCATTGGCATAACCGCGGTTATAATCGAACATGAGCCAGTTCGACATTCCAATGGTTTGTTCGCCTTTTAAGTTAGAATTTGTGGCTTCCTGAAAATTCAGTGCCTGCTGTAAAAGCCTTTTTTCACCGGCAGCTCTCAGCTGTCTGCTGGTTCTCTCCCCTTCCTTAAGATCGCCAAAAGCTTTCTGGTTAAAACCGGCATTTTGAGCGTAATATTCCCAGTCACCGTATTCAGCGATTAAAATAGGGCGATTCGGTTTGTTGTAGTCATTCCAGTAAACCGGGGGCTTTGCATGCTGGCGTGCAGGGATAAAAAGATCGTAAGCAGGATGATCTATCCAGCCGGCACTAAAAGTATTGTCGTAAGGCAGTTCGGCTTTAAGCACTTCATTGGCTTCCACCATAAATGCTTCGGTCATCCCCGATTCATTCAGCGAATTCTCCCAAAAGATCACGCTGGGATGATTGCGGTCCCTGCGCACCATATCTTTAATATCCTGCAGCGCATTTTCAGCAAATGTTCCTTCCTCAAAATACTGCCAGCCGGGAATGGCATTCATCACCAACAAGCCCAGCTCATCACAGGCTTTCAAAAAAGCCGTGGCATGTGGATAATGCGAAAGCCGCACGAAGTTGAAACCTGCCTCCTTGATCTTATATGCATCGCGATAATTGGCTTTATCAGAAATGGCGTAACCCACGTAAGGATATTCCTGGTGGCGGTTGGTGCCATTGAT
>Ga0098067_1000839_pt1 | contig 10813 bp, 12 predicted proteins | sample 26_taG_FD_92578 | JGI IMG/M metagenome (GOLD analysis project Ga0098067, IMG submission 92578) | Marine viral communities from Cariaco Basin, Caribbean Sea - 26_WHOI_OMZ | ecosystem: Environmental > Aquatic > Marine > Oceanic | place: Caribbean Sea: Cariaco Basin | collected 2014-11-09
TTGGAGTTGATGTCCCGCACATTAAAGTCTGTGTTAGTATTATTCACCGGGTGACTAAAAATAGGCGCTCCTCCAGCATCTTCAGAAATTTCTTTAAGTGGCGCATAAGTTTGTTGTAAGGCATCTTTATGCGTTACCAGGATTGCCTTGATCTTATAACCTTCTTCCACCAGGTGTTTGATCCCCTCACGGGCACCGGGACCGGTAGTATCTATAAGAAGCATATCCTGCCTGTTTAAATGTCTAATGGCATATCCCTGGGCACCGTTATCCATCTTAATGATAAAGGTATCGGGCACCATTTTATGAAATTTTCCGGCTTCAGCTTGTTGAATAAATTCAGCCGACTGGCTGCTAATAACTTCCTTCTTATCTACACTCTTCATTTAGTTCTGATTTTTGAATTCAATTAAAGATACAACCGCACCTAAAATCGTCCAAAGCTCTTAAGAGTGTTTAACTGTGGTTTCACAGTTAATTAACGACAGGCTGTAGGCGCTGTATTCGCCGTGCCCGCTAAGAGAAAACTGATCAAAGAAAAAGCCATCCCTACCTTCCAAAAATGGCATTCTGTGAACATTTTTTTTAAGCTGAAGTTCCCCCATATCCACCTTAAAATATGCGGAAGTAATTCTTTTAAGTTCTTCCTTAGCTTCAGAAGAAGAGGCTTTAAAAATGCCATTTTTGACACCTGAGTCTAGAGTCTTTTCTGCGGAAGTATAAATATATGCTGAAGTAATTTCTGAAGTCGTATAATAAGTGTTCCCCTCAACTTCCACCTTACCTGAAGCTGTGCCTGAAGTGATTTTAACCAACCGGCACTCCTGGGCCCGCCAGTTAAGGCGTGGGTGCAAATTAAAAGAACGTTGATGAGCTTTATATGCAGCTTCCTTCATGCTCCAAAGAAGCCACACCATTTTATCGGGATTTTTTGACGTGGTAATGAGCTCCTGTTCTGCCGGGGAAAAGATCTTTTGCAAAAAACCTTTCCGTCGCCAGTTGCTTTCAATCGCCGCCAGTTCCAGGTCTACCACATCATTTCCTATCACTGTTCCCGTTGTTTTGTTTTGATGATCTCTACAGCATCATTAACCGTGAGCATGTTGTCCATGGAGTCATTATCTATAGCGATATTAAATTCATCTTCCACGTCCAGCACAATATCCACCAGGTTTGCCGAGTTGATCTCCAGGTCCTTTATAAAATCTGTATCCCTGCTAAAATCCTGAAAAGCTATATCATTCTGAACATAAGGTTTCACGATCTTTTTGAGACAATACATTATTTCTTTTGTTTCCATTTCTTATGGTTCAAAGTTTAATTTTTTAAGCTGAGACCTCACAGGTTTTTAAAACCTTTGAGGTCTTTAATTTTTCTTTCCTGAGCCCCTTTGGAATTTGGTGCTTGTAACTTGAATTTTTAAATCATCTGAATTTACTAAAAATTGCCACGGCATTGACATCTCCAAACCCGAAACTTGCCTTCGCCACGAGATTTACCTCTCTAAAATGGCATTTTTGAGGAACATTTTCCCGCGTAATAATCTTTTCTATTTCAGGATGCAGGTCTTCTGAATTTTTATTTCCGAAGATGAAGTTTTCAGAGATTTACAGCACACTGGCGACGCTTTCAATGCTTCCCGCGGCACTTAAACAGTGACCCGTAAGGCTTTTTGGGCTGTTAATGAATGGAAAATGAGCTCTATCCAGCTCCAGGGCTTCTTTCCAGTTGGAAATTTCTGTGGGATCCATGGAGGTTGCGGTGAGATGACCGTTAATTACATCGATCTCATCTGGCCGAACTCCCGAGTCAAAAATGGAATTTTTAATACATCTTTTTACACCTTCAGAATTTGGGGCCGTCATAGAACCTTTATTCCTTTGTCCGCCACTGTTAATGTGTCCCCCAAGGATCTCGGCGTAGATTTTCGCCCCTCTTTCAATTGCAGATTCAAGATCTTCCACCACCAAAGCTCCCGCCCCACTTCCGGGTACAAAGCCCGCCGCCGACTCACTCATAGGTCGCGAACCCGCTTCGGGATTGTCATTGTATTTGTGCGGCAGGATCCTCATGGCATCAAAACCGCCCCAAATATATGGACCGCTGTCTCCACAACTTCCCGCCAAAATTTTCTTTGCTTTCCCCGTCCTAATTCTTTCAGCCGCCATTAAAATGGCTTCGGTTCCCGTGGTACAGGCCGAAGAGTTTGTAGTTACCTGGTTACCACAGGCCAGTTTGCTGTTAAGGTAAGCGCTAATCCCGCTGGCCATGGTTTGAATTACACTTGTGCTGCCAAGCCTACGGGTGTTTTTGTCGTCAATTAAATGGATCGCTTCGCGAAATTTATCAACTCCCAGGATCCCGGTTCCAAAAATGATCCCATTATCCCAATCTGTTTCTGCTTCGGGGCCTAGCGGTAAGCCGGCATCTTTCCAGGCATCAACACCCGAGATCACTCCGTAGAGGATGCCGCTGCTGTTAAGCCCCCGAAGCTCCAGCTTTGTGAAATATTCCTGTAGCATTTCCTCCGGAATTTCAGGTTGTCCGGCAATCTGGCACCTGAACTTCAGGCGCTCCAGTTCCGGCTGAAACCTTATTCCGCTTTTACCCTTTTTGAGAGCTTCAGAAAATGCGGCTAAGCCCACACCATTTGGTGCAGCCACGCCCATACCTGTAATTACGACTCTTCTGTTCATTCAGCTTTAATCATTCCTGAAATTTCCCCTCTGCATACGAGCTTTTCTTCAGCATTAAACATTTGTACTTTACACTTCAACTTATTAAACCTGAAGTAAATTTTTTCTGAAACTACAGCCACTTTTTCCCCGGGCAGCACCGGTAAAAAATAATCTATTGATGCATTTGATAAAGCCACACCAAAATTTTCCAAATCTTCATTCTTCAGCAGAAAAATTCCGAGGCAAACCACGCCAATTTGCGCCATACATTCTGTGAGAATTACTCCGGGCGTCACCGGATTATCTTTAAAATGTCCCCGGTAAAAATCAGCTTTTTCCTTAAAAGTATAGGTGCCTAAAATGCCATTTTCAGACACTTCTTTTAGTTCATCAACAAATAGAAAAGGTTCAGAATAAGGAAGTAAATTTATAAGATATTCAAAGTTCAAAATTCAAAGTTCAAGGTTAAAAACTGCAACTGACCACTGATCACTGCCAACTTACTTAAGGTGTTCCCCACCGTTTACCGGAATCACGGTCCCGGTGATCCAGCTGGCTTCATCTTTACTCAACAAATAAACTGCATTTGCCACGTCTCCCGGAGTGGTAAGCCGTTTGAAGGGATTTCTTTTTAGTGCATGTTGCCGCAGCGTTTCATAACCGGGAATTAACTCCAGGGAACGCGTGACCGTTACGCCCGCCTGTATACAGTTTGCGCGAATACCTTCCGGTGCAAATTCGAGGGCGATGCTTCGGGTTATAGCCTCCAAAGCCACTTTAGCCGCCGACACTGCCGCATAGTCTTTCCAGGCCTTGATGTTCCCTTCGCTGGTAAAAGATAGTATTCTTGCATCTTTTGCAAACAAACCGGCATCATAAATAAGCCTCGTCCAGTCATACAGGCTAATGGCCATGGCGTCTATGGTCTGTTGAAAATCGTCGTTCTTTAGCGTGGGTTCGTCGCCCAACATTGACTTCAGGTTTCCTTTAGAAATGCTGTGCAACATGGTGCGCACCTTCCCCGATTCCCCAAGAATTTCCTGCATTTCCTGCTTTATCTCCTCCCGCCTGTCTTTACGGGTGGCATCGCGGTTAAAGGAATGCAGCTGCACCCCGAGCTCCCGAATCTCATCAAAAGCCGATTTTATCTCGGGCAGGTCGTCCTTTCTATCCCGGTGCACCACCAGAATGTTCATACCGTGCCGGGCCAGTTTTTTTGCCGAAGCAAAGCCAAGACCGCTGCTTCCACCCAGTACAAGTGCCCAGTAATTCTTTCCTTCAAATTCCTTTACCATTCTAAAAGTATTTTTTGAGCCGAAAATCCGGGGCCAAAGCTTAACATGAGCCCCTGCTCCCCTTTTTCTGTCGGCCGGTTTAAAAATCTTTCCAGGACATATAATACTGTTGCGCTGCTCATATTGCCGTATAGCCGCAACACTTCCTTGGTATCGTCTATATTCTTACCTAATTTATCAAAAAGTTCTTCAACCGTCTGCACAATTTTTTTTCCGCCGGGATGAAAAATCAGGTGATCTATTTTTTCAATAGAAGAATTGTGCTTTTCAAGAAAAGGATGAATGATCTCAGGAAAATGATCGGCGATGGTTTGAGGCACAGCCGGGTCGAGCACCATCTTGAGTCCGGGGTCGGTGAGGTCAAAACCCATCAGGTGAGTAGCATCAAAGAAATGGTACATGTCTTCCCCTACTATCCTGGGACCTTTCGTATCTTCTTCCGAAGACATTAACACGCAGGCAGCGCCGTCACCAAAGATCGCAGCACTCACCATATTGGCCATCGAAAAATCTTCAAGCTGAAAAGTAGCCGTAGGGCTTTCAACTGCAATCACTGCAGCTCTTTTCCCCGGGTTGGCTTTCAAAAAATTGTTAGCGTAGATCATTCCCGAAATCCCGGCGGCACACCCCATTTCGGTCACCGGTAATCTTGTAATGTCCTGCTTCATTTGCAGTTCATTGATAAGAAAAGCGTCTAAAGAAGGGATCATGATCCCGGTACAACTCACGGTGATGATAAAGTCGACAGAATTGGCTTCCCAACCGGCTTGTTTCAGCCCCTTTTTTAGCACAGCAGATCCCAGCTTTTTTACCTCCCTGCTGTAAATACGGTTCTTATCTTCAAAAGAAGTCGCCGTAAAAACCTCCGACGGTTCCATTATTGAATATCGCTTGTCTACAGCAGCACCTTCAAAGATCTTGATCACTTTTCTCCTGTATCTTTCCTCCTGCCCATCAAGCCAGGTCTCCACAAAAGGAATTACCTCTGTGGTCTCACGCGAGTAAGGTGGAAGTTGTTTTGCTACTGTCGCTATTCTAACACTCATTCTTTATGATGATTTATATATGATCCATTGATATCTAAAAGCCCATTTTTCGTTGATCTCCTGCCTACTCACCGCCAGGTCTTTTGCAAATGCCTGCAGCTCTTCTTTTTTGAAACTTCTCAAAATAGAGGTGAGCCCATCTTTGCGGTTGATCTCCCTTATTCCAAAAGCCTTACAAAACGCCTGAAAAAGGTAGTATGCTTTTCTGCTTCTTTTAAGATCATTAATAACTATTCCCAGCCCGGCTTTTTGAGTAAAAACCTTCATTAATTCCCTTATTTCATCATTTGAAAAATGATGCAGTGTCAAGGTACACAAAATTATGTCTGCTTCCTGCCGCGCAAATTCTTCCGAAAAAGCATCCATTCCTTTAAAAGAGACTTCAGGATAAGCAGCTAAATTTTTCTCTGCAATCTCCATAGCGTTCTTGTTCGCATCAATTCCCAGCAGTTCAAATTTTTGCCCGGTCTTTCGCCCATACTTTGCTACTTCTTTAAGAATGCTGCCGTTACCACAGCCCACATCAATGATCTTTACCGGTTTTGTGTAAGAGCAACTCTTAAGAAGTTTCTCCACCCCTTTTACCGTAATTTTATTGCCGCCTAACCACTGGTTCACAGTGTCGAGGTCTTGCAGGGTCTTTTCCAGTTCTTCCCCCTGCATCTCAAGATCATCCATGATCTCTTTTTGGCTGGATCTTTCTTTGGTGTTCACCATTACGCTATAGGTTCTCCATGTGTTTGTTTTATGATTTTGGGCAAAAGGAACGGAGCTCTAGAAATTAAAGCCTGAGAAATTTCTGCCAGGTTTTCTCTTAACAGCACCTTTTGAAGCAGCGATGCGGTTTTAAATCTCCTGCTGAATATTTTTTCCCACCGCTGTTTGTAAGCAGTTTCCATTTCCTGCCGATGGCTTCGAGTATCAATATGTTTTATAAATTCTTCGGAAGCTATTTTGGCGCTGTGGATCGCTATGGCCATTCCATTACCGCATAATGGATGTATAAGCCCTGCGGCATCTCCCAGCATAAGTACGTGATCTTTCACTGCTTCTTTTTTGCTGAAGGAGATCTGTGCGATAGTGAGCGGTTTTTCAAATACCGGAACAGCTTCGGCTAAAAACCTATCTAAAAAGGGGTTTTTCCGAAGTACTTTTTCATTGAATTTATCCGGATCTTTGTAATCTTTAAAGCTCTCATAGGTGGCGAGATAACACATATTGATATTTCCATTCTCGGTTCGGGAGAGTCCGCAGTAACCGCCTTTAAAGTTGTGCAAACCTACCAGGTCATCAGGAAAATCCTTCAGCCGATAGTGATTTTTGACTGCGACCCAAGGTGCGGATTCTTTAAAAAAATTCCGTTCCAGGTTCTTATCAAGCAGCGATCTTTTTCCGAAGCTGCCAAAAACATAATCTGCAGTATATTCAGCTTTTGAAGAAACTACCCGAAACTTACCTTCCAAAAATGTCATTTCCAGCACCTTTTCCTGGAGAACTTCCACGCCGTTGGCTTTAGCTGTTTCAAAAAGCAGGTTATCAAGGGCGTAGCGGCTCACGCCAAGCGCACCCATAGGTAAATCAACGTCCATAGCCTTTCCGGAAGGCGTGCTGTAACGCAACCTGTCTATTTTTTTCGGATTTAGATCCCTCCACGGGATTTTTAGCTCATCAAAATAAGGAATCACCTCGCGGGACAGATATTCCCCACACACTTTATGGCGCGGAAAAGTATCTTTCTCAAAAAGAGTGATTTTTTGCCCTTTTTGAGCCAGGTGAATGGTGGCAGTTAAACCTGCGAGTCCGCCCCCTGCGATGATGATTCGGTTGCTCATTTTTCAGATAATATTTGATATAAAAAAACCCGGAAAAACCGGGTTTTTTTACTTTGAACCGGACTCTTAATTACCGGCCTGTCTTCTTGCTTCTTCTTTAAGCTCTTCGTTGGCAACGATTGCAAGCTCAACTCTACGGTTCTTTGAACGTCCTTCTACAGTAGAATTGTCGTACTTAGGTTGAGACTCACCATACCATTTGGTGTCGATCCTTCCGCTAGAAATTCCCTGGCTGGTAAGGAAGTGTGTTACAGCCTGTGCCCTGTTCTTAGAAAGCGTAAGGTTGTAAGCATCGCTACCGGTACTGTCTGTGTGCCCTTCAACTAAAATGTTTGTGTCTGGGTATTCCTGCAGAATGTTGGCAAGCTTTTGAAGTGCCTCACGAGACTGTCCTTCAATAGCATATTTTTCTGTAGCAAAGTAAATACCGCTGGTTTCATCAAAGGTCACGTTAATACCTTCACCAACTCTTTCAACTTCAGCTCCGGGGATCTCCTGTTCAATTTCCTGAGCTTGTTTATCCATTCGGTTACCAATATAAGCTCCGGCAGCACCACCTACAACACCACCAATAATGGCGCCCAGGGCGGTATTACCATCTCCTACATTATTACCCACAACCCCGCCAAGCACGGCACCACCTGTGGCACCTATAACGGTTCCTTTTTGTTTGTTATTGGCATTTCTTGTAGCATCACAACCCACGAACATAATAAGGGCAGCAAATAAAAAAGCAAATAATCTGTTTTGTCTCATTTTCATAGTATTCTTAATTATTTATTAAAGTTCATTTTAATTGTAAACGGTTTGCCTTCAAAAGACACTGTTTGTTCCCAGGTCATTTGACTGCCCGAAAGATGGGTAAGGTTGATCCTGTACCCCGTATTACCGGTAACCGATTTATGATCGGAATTGGTAGGCTTAAACATAAGGTCATAATTACCCATTGCGGCGTTAGACCCGTCAATTGACCAGATAAAGAATTCGGTTTCTGAAGGACAATTAAGCCCTGAAACCACGTAAGAACCTGTGTTATTATTCGAAATAAAGTTCCATGTACTACCTTCCAGACACCTGGCAGGGACATCGTTTAAAAGGGAAACCTGTACATTCTGGCTGTTCCCGGGGTAAGTTATACTGGTTAACTGCCAGTCGCCATTCATGGTTGCCCTGGCTTCATTTGCCACCTTGCTGGAACCGCAGGAGGCAAGAAAAATCACACTTAAAATAAAAAAAACAATCTTTTTCATGCTTCTGTTTTTACTGAGTCAAAAAAAATCCAATGCCAGGGCTAAAAAAAGCCTTTATGACATTGGATGATGCTGTTTACAATTATCTTCTAAAAAGTCTACTTATCAATGCGATTACAAGTAGAACAAGGAAAATGTAAAAGATGATCTGCGCAATATCGGCAGCTCCTTCAGCAATTCCTCCAAATCCAAAGATGGCGGCAATAATTGCAATGATTAAAAAGATAACGATTAATCGTATCATAATTTAAAGTTTTAGTGATTAGTTATTTCTAAATTACGTTGAGACCTTGCGGCAGACAAAAGATTATTACTTATTTAACAAGTTTTTTGTAAAGAAATCCTAACAAAATCAACTTACCGCCAATTCTTTCTTAATACTTCAATAATTCCAGAATTTTCTCCTCAAACCTCTTTTTTGGAAGGTAGCCTTCTTCAAGCGCTTTTGAGAATGGTATTGGGGTTTCAAGGCTACCCACCCGCATTACCGGCGCATCGAGAGCTTCAAAACACTTCTGGGCGATCATGGCTGAAATGTCAGATCCTATTCCGCCGAAGACACTATCTTCCTGAAGGATAATTACTTTCCCTGTTTTCTTTACTGAAGAAAATATGGCTTCAGTATCCAGCGGCTGCAGGCTCCTTAAGTCAAGAAGATCGGCATCTATTTCGGGGTGAGCGTCGAGAGTCTCCAGCGCCCAATGCACCGCTGCGCCAAAGCTTATCACTGTTACATCCCTGCCTTCACGCAGCAAAGCTGCTTTTCCAAAGGGTAAGGTATAGTAATCTTTAGGTACTTGCTGGCGTATACTGCGATACAGCGCCTTGTGTTCAAAGAAAAGTACAGGATTGGGATCGTTAAAAGCTGTGTTCAAAAATCCTTTGGCATCATAAGGGAACGCCGGATACACCACTTTTAAGCCTGGAGTCTTGGTAAACCAGGCCTCGTTCGTCTGACTGTGGAAAGGGCCGGCTCCTACACCTGCACCACAAGGCATCCTAATCACCACATCGGCCTGCTGGTTCCAGCGGTAATGCACTTTTGCAAGGTAATTCACTACAGGATTGAACCCGGAACTCACAAAATCGGCGAACTGCATCTCCACCATCGCTTTCATTGCTTTGATAGAAAGCCCCATTGCAGTTTCCACAATCCCCGACTCACAAATGGGAGTATTGCGCACCCGTTGGGTTCCAAATTCTTCAACGAAATTTTCGGTTATTTTAAAGACACCGCCATATTCAGCTATATCCTGCCCCATGAGCACGAGGTTTTCATGCCGCTGCATTGATTGCCTTAATCCCTGAGATACAGCATCTATAAACCTAAGCTCCTCTGTTTCTTCGGAATGTTCAAATACTTCATAATCAAACTCTTGGTATACATCATTTAACTCTTCGGTTTCATTAAAATCTATACTGGCTTCGGCATTTGCCTTTTTTAGATCTTCATCAATTTCCTGCTTGATTTCCGCTTTGTATTGGTTTTCAAGATCTTCAGAAAGAACTTTTTCAGCTAACAAAAATTCCCGGAAGTTATCTACAGGATCTTTGATTGCCCACTGCTCCATCAGGTCATTAGGAACATATTTTGTTCCGCTGGCTTCTTCATGACCTCTCATTCTAAAGGTCTTGAACTCCAGTAATACGGGACGCGGATCTTTCCGCATACTTTCAGCCAACCGGGAAACCTTTCCGTAGACCTCTAAAATGTTGTTTCCGTCAATAATATGAGATTCCATACCATAACCCACAGCACGATCGGCTATATTCTCGCAATTATACTGCTGCGAAGTGGGAGTTGAAAGCCCATAGCCGTTATTTTCTACACAAAACATCACCGGCAGCTGCCATACCGAAGCGATATTTAGCGCTTCGTGAAAATCCCCTTCACTTGTGCCGCCTTCGCCTGTAAAAACCGCAGTGATTTTTTGCTCTTTTTGAAGCCTGTGAGCAAGAGCGATGCCATCGGCAACCCCCAACTGAGGCCCCAAATGTGAGATCATTCCCACAATTTTATACTCCTGTGTACCAAAATGAAAACTGCGATCGCGGCCTTTGGTAAAACCCGAAGCTTTTCCCTGCCACTGGCCAAATAACCTGTACAACGGGATTTCCCTGGCCGTAAACACCCCCAGGTTACGGTGCATGGGCAGGATGTATTCGTCTTTTTGAAGAGAAAGCGTGACACCAATAGAGATAGCCTCCTGGCCAATCCCGCTAAACCATTTTGATATTTTACCCTGGCGTAAAAGCACCAGCATTTTCTCTTCGATGAGCCTGGGCTTAAGCAATTCCCTGTAAAAAGTGAGGAGCTGCCCGTCATTAAAATCTGTTCTGTCGAATTCTATATCAGGTTGAAATGAAGTTTCTTTAATTTTCATAATTAAGCATTGGTTCCTCAAATGTACTTAAAATAGGATTCGTTGTTATTAAGAAAAATTTAAAGCCCACGACACTCTTCTTATTTTATTTAACTTTGTGTGGTATCTAAAAAATGATCCTATGGAGATGAACAATATACCCAGCGTTAACCTGGCCGACTTCCTGTCTGATGACCCAAAGAGAAAGCAAAAATTTGTAAATGAGATTGGTAAGGCTTACGAAAAAATAGGTTTTGTTGCTTTAAAAAACCATTTTTTGAGCGACAATCTTGTGGATGAGCTATATAAAGAAGTGAAGAATTTCTTTGCCCTTCCGCTTGAAACCAAA
>Ga0098067_1000840_pt1 | contig 10810 bp, 10 predicted proteins | sample 26_taG_FD_92578 | JGI IMG/M metagenome (GOLD analysis project Ga0098067, IMG submission 92578) | Marine viral communities from Cariaco Basin, Caribbean Sea - 26_WHOI_OMZ | ecosystem: Environmental > Aquatic > Marine > Oceanic | place: Caribbean Sea: Cariaco Basin | collected 2014-11-09
GCATAAGAGAGCACTTGGTTGCGGCCGACGATAATATGGTCAATGAGTTGTAAATCGACCAAAGCGCAAGCCTCTTTAAGACGTTCCGTCAAAGTATCATCGGCAGCGGAGGGGGTAGCGCTAACTTGTGGGTGGTTGTGTGCAATGATGAGACGACTGGCGGCATGGGTAAGGGCATGGCGTAGTACTTGTTTGATACAGACTGAGCAGGAGCTGACCCCACCGGTAAAGAGCACTTCGTAGTGTAATAGCCGCAATGCATTATCGAGACAAAGCACCGCAAACACTTCGCGTGATTCACGCCGCAGCTGGCTAGCCACATAGTCTTTGACAGTTTGTGAGCGGTCTAAAGCCTTATTCGATTTAAGCTCGCTGTCTAAGTAGCGTTTGCCCATTTCTAAACTGGCCTGCATCTGGGCATATTTCGCCATACCGATACCGTGACAGGCCAAGACCTCTTCTTTTGGGGCAGCTAGTAATTCTGCGATACTGCCAAAGTGCTCAATTAATAATCGCGCTAATTCAATAGCGGAATAGTCTTTAGTCCCTATCCGTAAAAATATCGCCAGAATCTCCGCATCAGAAAGCTGAGCCGCGCCAAGTTTCAAAAGTTTCTCGCGCGGTCGATCGTCTTCGTGCCAATCTTTAATCGCCATTATTATCCTTAGGGTACTTATTATTTTTATCAAAGGTTTGCAGCTAGTTTTATCAAAGTCTTCAAGGAATTTATAAGGTTTGAAAATATCTTTTTATTAAAAGCTAAGCTATCTTTCTCAAGCTATAAGGACGGTATTTTTTTAATATGAAGGCGTATTATTAGCTATAGCTGTCTTTTATCCTAGCAGGTCGCTACTGGGTTAGAAAGTGCCGCGAGTTGGCTATAAAGCCGTGATAATCACTCTCTAGTACAGGCTAATAGACGGTATCTTGCCCCAGTATTTGTTAATGACAAAGCCGATTTATTTATTGAGCTATTGATTTATAACCCATTTAAACGTCTGTTTTTGGCTGAGGGAAATTAAACTCATAACCAAATCTAGCGCCTATAACAGTAAATAAACCTTACCCAAGCCCCAGTAGAATTGTTACTATTAGTGACTTTTATTTTTGGCTGAGCGTTAGTTTTGAGCCGCAGCGGCGCCCAGTCGCTTGATACGTTAGGAATCCCAGTATTATGAGCATCTTCACCTTTGTGAACCCTTTAGCAACTTTGCCTCCTATTAAAAATGTTCTGCTAGCAATTACCGGTGGTATTGCGGCTTATAAGTCGGCGTTTTTTGCGCGCTCATTGGTCAAAGCGGGCTTTGATGTGCGGGTGATTATGACGGACGGCGCACAAGCCTTTATTACTCCGCTCACTTTGCAAGCGTTAACCGGTAATGAAGTGCATACGCAGCTGTTAGATGAGCATGCAGAAGCGGGGATGGGACATATCGAATTGGCCAAATGGGCGGATTTAATCGTCATAGCACCGGCTTCGGCAAATACCTTGGCACGCCTAGCGATGGGTATGGCGGATGATTTACTCGCGACGGTATGCTTGGCGACGACGGCTCCTGTTATGGTGGCGCCAGCGATGAATCAGCAGATGTGGGCGCACCCGGCTGTGCAGTTAAATGTGCAGACGCTAGCCGATATGGATTATCTAATGATTGCGCCCGCTAGCGGTGAGCAGGCATGTGGCGATGTGGGTGAGGGGCGTTTACCTGAGCCTGAGGTGTTGCTCGATCACGTACTGACGTTGCAGGCTGAGCGCACAATTCCGCAAAGTTTGACGGGTAAAAAAGTCACCATTACCGCGGGTCCTACCGTTGAAGCTATTGATCCGGTACGCTATTTATCCAATCATTCTACGGGCAAAATGGGCTTTGCCTTAGCTCGTGCCTGTCGTGATGCCGGTGCTGAAGTAACTATTATCGCTGGGGGCAAAATTACCCTACCGACGCCATTGGGCGCTACTCGGGTAGATGTCTTGTCGGCTAATGATATGTTGCAGGCAGCGATTGCTTCAGCAGAGGCAGGCTGTGAGGTCTTTATCGCGACGGCTGCTGTGGCCGATTACCGCACGAAAGATGCCGCCCCACAAAAGATTAAAAAGACCCAAGAGGCGATGACCTTAGAGTTGGTGAAAAACCCAGATATCTTGGCGACGATTTCACACGACTATCCCGATATCTTTATGGTAGGTTTTGCTGCCGAAACCCAAGATGTAGAAAAATACGCCCGCGGTAAGTTGGCCTCCAAAAACCTCGATATGATTGCCTGTAATGACGTCTCACGCAGCGATATTGGCTTTGCTAGTGATGACAATGCTATGGAGGTGTTTTTTGCTGAACAATATCAGCAATCGCCGGTGCCGCTAGATAAGGCCAGCAAAGATAAAATCGCTGAGCAACTGGTAGCGTTGGTCGGCAAGCAACTGGCATGATAGTAACCCCCAAGCGTCGCTGCGCTAGCGTCGTATGCCATTGAATAACCCTATTATCTTGGCCGCTATTTTTATTGCGGCTTCGCTATTGCATGGGATTAGTGGTCTGGGAGTTACTTTAGTCACAACGACCGCTTTAGCCAGTATACTCCCTTTAAAGCACGCCATTATCCTCACTATTTTCCCTTCGGCTGCGCTCAATGCTATGACGTGGCTAGTTGGGGGTGGGCGCAGTGTTTGGCAGAACTTTACTTATTACCTTAAGCGCTATTGGCTATTGGCGTTGATGAGTCTGATCGGCAGTTTGATAGGGGTGAAGCTGTTATTGTGGGTTGAGCCCAGCTATATTTTATTGCTACTGGGTAGCGTGATTACTTTTTACGTTGGCTCAGCAGTATTGGGCAAGCAGATTCGCCTTCCAGCCACCACGCCAGTTCTTATCGCTACAGGACTGATAGCCGGTATTATTGGTGGCTCCACCAACGCCATGTCGACGATTTTACTTATGTACTTGTTATCCGCTAGCGATGATAAGAATACAGTCGCTAAAGTCGGTAACATGTGCTATCTATTAGGTAAGGTCGCACAGATTATTATCCTACGCGAGCCTATTGCTGCCTTATCCCATCAGGATTGGCGTTTGATTGCTTTGCTAACTAGCGTGTCCGTTATCAGCCTATTGATTGGTATCCGGTTACGGCATCATCTCTCGCAAGCGCGCTTTCGGCAGTTGGTCTTGGTCATTTTGACGGTACTGGGTCTGCGGGTAATTTGGCAGGGTTTGAGTGGGTTTTTGGGTTAATTGCTGCTAAAGTGATGATTGTGTTTTAGGCAGTTTTATAACTCTGCACGTCCTGCTTTTTTCCCTCGTTTTTTCTACTACATTAGCACCTGGCTATAACCATGACTTCTAACATTACTCCCCCCATCACTACTATCGAAACCCCTAAATTGCTCGAGAAGCATATCGAGCAACTTATCAAAATTGAGCCCCGCTTTGCGCCAGTTTATAGCCAAGTTGGCGTGCCCGATTTACGTCGCAATAACGGTGGTTTTGAGCAATTAATGCGAGCTATGGTGGGTCAGCAGCTATCGGTGGCGGCTGCGCGCAGTATTTGGAATAAATTAGATACCGCAGGATTGACTACTCCTGCAGCTACTATCGCTGCTGATGACGATTTACTTAAAGCCAATGGCTTATCGCGGCAGAAGAGTCGTTATGTGCGTTCTTTAGCCGAGCATAATATCGACTTTACTGCGTTAGCCGAGATGAGCGATGAGGCCGTGATTACTACGTTGACGGCAGTTACAGGGATTGGCCGTTGGACCGCGGAGATGTATTTATTGTTTTCATTGGGCCGCGCGGATGTGCTGGCGGTGGATGATTTGGCAATTAAAGAGGGGGCGAAGCAATTGCTTGAGCTGGAGGCGCGTCCCACGCCCAAAAAATTTCGCGAGTTAACCCAAAGCTGGTCGCCGCATCGTAGTGCCGCGAGTTTATTATTGTGGGCGTATTATGGCTGGTTGAAGAATAAAGAGGCGCTACCCGTTTAGGCTTTGTTTTAGGGTAGGCAGAGTAAAAGAGCTAATAAGTACTGTAGGCTGGCGCTTTAGCCCAGCTCATGTAGGTTTTATAAGAATGCTGGGCTAAAGCACCAGCCTACGCAAAGTCTATAATAAAGGTCTGAGGTAGCGTGTGGTTATCGCAGCGTAACCCACGGAATTGGCTACAGCCCTATATAAATAAAGAGAGGCAGCCAGTTATGACAATGAATATTATAATGTTGGCAGGTGTCAGGAATTTTTAATCTATTGTAGCTTTTATCGGTAATGCTTAATTGACTGCCTTGTTCAGCGGTAATAATAGTAGCTGAATTAAGCTTAGCGACACATATATTTGATAGGTCATCTGCGTTCTTAGCTATACTTGAACTGAGAGGTGTTATGTCTAAAAGTTCAGCTTGCAATTGTGCCAGTTCAATTTCATAGGTAGTTTTTGCAACAGTAACCACCTTAAACTTACTCAGGAAGCTCTCAAAGACTTGAGGGTCATAGTCCATAAGAGTAATACGCTCTATCACTTCATCATGAATATGCTGCGAGATTACTAAGGTAATCTGTCGGGATAATATACTGCTTTCTATACGCTCCCATAGCTCGCTAAAAAGAGCAGGCGGGTAATAGCGATAGCACAAATCTAAAATTGCATTGGTATCGACGCAGTATTTAATCATCCAAAAACCTTTTGCTCAAGATAGGATAACTGCTCAACACTCTTTAGATTTAGCATCTCCATTGCCGTGTTTATTGATAAATTATTGTCCCAAACTGCGGAGATAACCTGTTGTAGATACACTTTGCCAAATTTATTTACAGCAGTGTACTGTCTACCACTTTTGCCAAACCCACCGCTATTTTTATGGTTTAAATAGTCTATGTAGTCGGTCAATTCTGTCTGTGTAATCCTACCTGTAAGCTTAAGTTGTATCGCTATGGCCTGCTTGCTAACCTTTAATACTCGCCTAATATTATCGATGTTATCTGTCAATGAACATTGACTATCATAATATCTTTCTAACGCGGTCTCAGGAACCAATACATATCCTGCCACCCGGTTGCAATATTGCTCAGTCTTTAGACTGCTTTTTAGTAGGTCGCCATCAATTGAACTTTCTCGAAGCCCTAAATGAACCAACTCATGAATCATCGTGAATAGTTTTCTTGAATTACTCTGACCGCTTGAGAGAATAGTTATGATAGGTAGTATAGGGTAGTACAAAGCCATACCTTCAGAACCTATTTTTTGGCGAGAGATTTCTAATACCAGAATATCTTTTCTTTCCACAAGAGTGCGCCACGATTTATAGTAATCATCGCCACCATCGACTTTAAATTTAGACTCAGAGACTTGTAAGAACTCTCTGATAGTAAAGGCATCTTTTAGGCTATCCTCACCATTGAGTTCAAGTTTGAAGTTATCAGGTTCAACATTGAGGCAGTCATAGGTATAGAGTAAATCTTCTCGGTTTTTAACAACTTCTCTAGTAACCTTGTTTAGCTGATAGTCGATTTCTTCGTCATTTATTTCAGTTTGATTTCGATGGTCGATTAGATTTGGTATTTCAGGTGTCTGTAAAGTATTAGACATTAGGTAGAATTCAGGGATTAGCAAAACCTCAGCTATTTTCTTTAACTGAATAAAGGTAAAGACCGTATTTGAGTTTTTATTTTCTGCTTTACTGATTTTCTCAAGTGGAATAGACGTTTTTTTGGCAAGCAGTTCCCTGGAGAGTGACAATTGCTCTCTATAATGGCTAAAAGCCGTAGGGGAATGAGTAACCAATCTAGCTGTCATATGCTCGGCAATATATTAGATGTTAGAGTTAATATATTACCATAAGCTAGATAAGGCCGATATTTGATTTAATTGATGAGGAAGTTACAACTTTTTCGGTAGCTTCAGTAAGGGCTTAGGGTCAAATTCTACCCAAAAAACAACCGCTGAGCCACCCGAAAAGTATTGCAATGCGCCTCAACCACCTGTTCGATATCTTCCGAATAACCGCCGCCCATCACCACTGCTACTGGGATATTATTATCGCGCGCTTGCGTCAGCACAAACTCATCCCTTGCCATGCAGCCCTCTAAAGTTAGCGCCAATTTACCTAACTTATCTGTTGCCAAGACATCCACAGCCGATTGATAAAAAATCATATCGGGGGCGATCTCTGCAATTAATCGGGGCAAAGTCTCAGTGAGTATCGAAAGATAAGCCTCGTCATCCGTATCATTGGGCAGATCAATATCTAAGTCTGAAGGCGGACGGCGAAACGGATAGTTTTTTTCGCCATGCATGCTAAACACAAAGACGCGGGGCTCATCCGCCATAATACTAGCGTTACCGTTACCTTGATGCACATCCAAATCAACGATAAGAATTTTTGTGGCTTCTCCACGATTGAGCAGCAGATTACTGGCGATACAAACATCGTTAAAAACGCAAAAACCCTCACCATGATCGGCAAAAGAATGATGTGTGCCCCCAGCGACATTCATTGCGACGCCAAACTGCTGGGCATATAAAGCGCATTCATAAGTCGCATGAGCAATATAGCGGCCACGCTCGACCAAAGTTTCGCTCATCTCAAAACCAATGGCGCGCGCTTCTTTGCGATCCAAAGTTTGGGTGGCGAGTTTATGCCAATACTCAGCCGTATGGGTGGTTAGGATTTCTGCTTCACTAAGTTTGGAAGGAGCGAAAAAATTCGCTTCGCTAATGGTGCCCTCAGACAATAACCGCTCAGGGATTAGCGTGTATTTTTGCATAGGAAAGCGATGTTTTTCGGGCACTTGATAGCGGAAGACTTCGGAGTAAGCGATTTTTAGCATAAAGTAGAGGCACAAAATAAGAGAGTTTTGAGGAAGGGGAGTGTTAGCATTGATAGCTATGGACTAGCGCTGATAGGTAGTCATTATCAAGGCTAGTCACTGTTGATATTAATATCGTCATTAACTATGAGCTATTGCACGCGCTCAGAGGGCAAAAAATAAGTGCGATCATTGACTTGGTGTTGAATTTCATCGAGTAGGACGTCGATATCTTCAGAAGGGTTGGGGTTATCTAACAAGTCGTTGAATAATTCATACGTCACCGTGGTCATCGCAATCACGCTTTGAATCAAATAGCTGATGACTTCGTCAGACATACCGGCAGCTTCGACATCGATAGCCGTCTTATAGCGAATTTCACCATCGCTTAAGTCCATCTCAATATTACCCAAAATCATATCGTAGTTGAGCTGGGTCTTCAGTAGCATGGCAGCATTGCGATGGCTGTCGGGGACCGAAAACGGCAGGATGCCATAGACCGCAACCAATTGAGTCCGCTCCTGAATACGGAACAGGCACACCCAATTAATCGGCTCGTTTTTCATACGTAAAGACAGGTGGTGGGTCTGTAAGTCATCATTAGACTTGGGATGGTGATGGGTAAAGTGCCAATGCTGATCCGTCAAATAGTCGTTAAAGCGGGCAGTGATTGGGGCTTCATTAGCATCAGGGCCTGAAAGATTGTTGGCTTGCATCTGTTTAAACGACAGCGCAGTAGGCGTCTCTATAAAGTCATCGTCTTCGTCTTGCTCTTCCATTGCGTCCGCATCAATTTCTAACTTGAGCGCAGTAGTCGTTTTATTGGCGGTATTGACTAGCGTTGCAGTAGGCTGGCGTGCGCGCAAATCATTGTCTGGCACCACAGGTTGCTCTGCGTCCTTATCCGTAGCTAGGGCCTCACTATCTTGGTGCTCAGTGCCTTTTTCAGTCAATAGGCGCTTAAGCTTTTGCCACAAGTTAAGTTTTTTGGAGTGACTCATACAGAGGGGTATCCTGTGAGGTGCTGTTGGATATCGGGTTGAGCATAAAAGGCGGTTAGAAGTTGGCGAAGCGTATCCGTCAATAACTCGCTGTGCATAATATCGCTAATAAAAGTATCGAGATGGGGCAGTAGTGCGGCTACGCTAGCGTTGTCAATATTTACGCTAGCGGCCAAGACCGCTAAGCTATCGCCCGCGTGACGCTGATACCAAGTTTCAATGCCAGCGCTAATCAAGGTCTTCGCATAAGACGACTGTCTTAAACGGTTATAGCTGTCTTGTAAACCCGCTTCTAACCGATTTAAAGTGGTATTAACCTCACTACCAATATTGCCGTCAATATCGCCGCCAATATTTGAGTTGTCACCAGTGCCGATATGGCTGTCATCGTCAAGATACTGTTGTAGCGTACTGACGGGGGCGGTTTTGATACTCGCCCAACTCATCTCAATCAGTTTAGCGACTTCTGCATTACTTAGATGCGCTTTGGCACTACTTTCAGCTTGATGCGATAACTTTTTAATATTACGGTTGAGGTAACCCTGCAGCTTGTCATCGAGGTTATTACTGGTCGCCCGCTCAAAAGAGCTGCGCCCAAACTTCATCAATTTACCCACGCCACCTGCTTTATCGAGAGTAGATTCCATAAAGTCATTAATAGCATGGTATAGCGTCTGCGTGAGCATATCGGTAAAGGTATCATTGCCAATGAGCGCATGAATCAAACTGCTGCGCTGTGACTCATGACTGGCGACATATTGCGCCAAAGCAGTGACCTGAGCATCATCAATTAATTCTGCAAGCAGGACCTCATCATTGATCGGGTGATAGACCAAGGCCTGTAGCAAAGCGCGGATATCGGCACGCATACTCTCGCTCATCGTCTGCGCTAATGCCCAATCATTGACCACACTGATCAGTTGAGCGGTGGAGACATAACGGGCTAAGGGCTGTGCGGCTAACCACTGCCAAAAATCGCTCCCGAGCTGCTGTTGGTAAGCCGGACGCGTCAACCATTGCTGCATAAACGCTATCTGCGCATCAATCAGCGGCGTCAATACAGCCCACTGAGCATCAGAGAGCGTCGCTAATTCTGGCGACTCGAGATCAGAAGGTAAAGCACTAGCGCTATTGTGAGTAAAGGGCATCATGATTCGGCTTAATTTGCTATACTTTAAGGCCTTAAAAAGGATGATTTAACAGAATTGTTATTGTACTACATATGTCGTGCGATTACTTTAGCCGCAATAAGGCCCGCTATCACCGTGATGTTGGTTGTTAAACATCAATGAAACAACAATGAAAAGCGGTAAAAATCAGTTATATCCTTATGTTTTAAAAATTATTTTCCAAAATATTCATAACCTAAAAAGACAGCTGTAGCGATGATAAATCCCCCCATAGTCGTGTTAGAAGACCTTACTGTTCAGCGCGGCGAGCTGCCCTTATGCGAAGGTGTCGATCTACGCTTAGAGGCGGGGCAAATTTGTCATTTGATTGGCGCGAATGGGGCGGGTAAGACTACGTTATTAATGCAGATAGCCGGCCTTCTACCGGTCATCACAGGCAGTATTCGCTATTATGATGACCCAGAAGTGCCCTTACAGCCGCTATATGTCTCGCACCAACTGGGTATCCACCCTAATCTGACGGTGGCACAAAACCTGACCTTTTTACTCAATCTTTATGGGCTCTCTCCTAATGTTGATGAGATTGACGCAGCGCTAACCTGGGTCGGTTTAAAAGGCTTTGAAGGGTTAAGCTCAAACCATCTCTCTGCAGGACAGACTCGGCGCATTGCCTTGGCACGCTTGTATTTAATGCAGCCAGAAATCACACCGTTTTGGTTATTGGATGAGCCCTTTACCGCTTTGGATGTGGATATGGTAGCGCTGCTTTCAGAGCGCTTAGCAGAGTTCACACAGCAGGGTGGGGCAGTGTTAATGACCAGCCATCAGCCGGTTACCGTGGCCGATCAAGTGTTAGATTTAACTGACTATCTTTTATAACTATCCTTAGTAAATATTTTTTATCACTACCTATAACCTTCCAGTGACGCCATCATCATTATTGTTAGCCCTTTTAGCCGCTGCTGTGCTCCTTTAATAAGAGAACTTAATGTCTGATAATGCTGCTTCAGAATCTATAACTGCTACCTCGACCGCTACTATGCCTACCAATGGCGCTGCCGTGCGGTTAGTGACCACGCGTCAAGGGATTAGCTTTGGTCAGTTATGGCGCCGTGAGTGGTTGGTCAAGCAGCAGGGGGCGGTACAGTGGCTATATCCGCTGGTGCTATTTTTAGTCATTATTACTTTATTTCCCTTAGCTGTCGGTAGCGAGCCACAATTACTGGCGCGTTTAGGCGTGTCTGCCGTATGGATTGCGGCTTTGTTGTCGTTAGTTATGGGGGTCGATGGCCTATTTAAGCCCACCTTAGATAATGGTACGTTAGCGCAGTTGATGGTTGCCGAGGCGCCACTGCCTTTATGGGTGCTAATTCGCTTGACCATTCACTGGGTCTTTAGCAGTGGCATTATTGCCTTGCTTAGTGTGTTAGCCGTGCCGTTATTTGGCCTATCTTGGCTTGAGACCGGTATCTTAATGGCCTCTATTATCGCTGGTAGTCCTATGTTATTAATGCTATCCGCGATTGCCAGTAGCCTGACCTTATCGCTTAAAAATGGCGCCGTATTAGTGCCGCTCATCGCTTTACCCATGCAACTGCCCGTATTGATTTTTGCTACTGGGGCAGTCGACCTATTTGCCACTGGTATGAATGGCCTGCCCATTTTGGCATTGTTATTAGCCGGCAGTATTATTTCAGTATTAATAATGCCTTGGGTCATTGCGATGACGTTAAGAATGGCCTGGTTAAACTAGCAGTCAACAGCCTATTGAGTCAGTTATAGAGACGGTCTAGCATGGAGCAGTGCTAGATTTTTGTTATAATGGTGTTTTATAGTCGGCAGACTATTAGACTTAAGCCAACCGCCAAGGTTTATTATCATGC
>Ga0098067_1000843_pt1 | contig 10787 bp, 6 predicted proteins | sample 26_taG_FD_92578 | JGI IMG/M metagenome (GOLD analysis project Ga0098067, IMG submission 92578) | Marine viral communities from Cariaco Basin, Caribbean Sea - 26_WHOI_OMZ | ecosystem: Environmental > Aquatic > Marine > Oceanic | place: Caribbean Sea: Cariaco Basin | collected 2014-11-09
ATGGCGATGCCAAGTTGCTTTGCAGTCGCTGAAATATTGCCGTTATTGTCCGCTATCTTCTTGACGGCTTCTGCTTTGAATTCTGCACTGTAGGTTCTGATTTTCTTAGTCATGGTAAACTCCTAGGAATATGCTTAGTTTACCAAGTTTAACTGTACGGATTTGACGGCAGGGGTCAGTTCTGACAATGCTCCTACTTGGCACCTCAGTAAGTCCAATTCTATATACACCTTATAGATGCTAATATTATAGCTAACTACGTTGTAATACGTTTTTGTTTAGAGTCACCAAAATAGCCCTCCAGATTAGTGAAACATTCATTGGTCTTTTCTCACATCTCTCGCTCTTCCTGAGATACCTTAATCTAAAGCATTGAGTTGATACCTTCCAAATTTGTTCGACCTTTATCCATTAGCTACATTGATAGAATGACTGACTCTAATATTACTGCTGACTTGAGTAAATCTAGCTAGCTCCGACATAGTCGGAGCGCTTCACCAACGATTATCCAGTATTACGCAGACCTGCTGCCAAGGCATTGATACTACGTATTAATGGGTCTTCAACGGCAAGGTTGCCATGGTTAACATCACCTGTCGCCTCTTTTTGTCTGGCACGCTTTAACAGCTCGATTTGGATATAGTTAGTTGGATCTAAATACGCATTTCGCCATTCAAGGGAGGCCGAAAGACTCTGCTGATGCGCCAATAACGATGTCTGATTAAGCAAAGCGTTTAAACCTGAATAGGTCAGCTCGTGCTCGTCAGTCACCGCTTTCATAATCTGTTCACGTAAAACCTCATCGTCACATAACTGGCTATAAGCCTGAGCAATACTCATATCAGATTTGGTAAACGCCATTTCAATATTGCTAATAAACACGTTAAAGAATGGCCAGCAGTCATTCATCTCCTTCATCAAATCTTCATCATCGATGACGCTATGTAAAGCACTGCCGACACCATACCAAGCAGGCAGTGTAAAGCGTGCTAATGACCAACCAAATACCCAAGGAATCGCGCGCAAGGTGGTCTTACTTGGCAGACCTTTGTTACGGTGCGCTGGACGTGAGCCGATATTTAATAAAGAGATTTCTGCTACTGGCGTTACTTGGGAGTAGAACTGATAAAACCCTTCAGTATGATCAGTCAGCTGACGATAACGCTGTTCCCCCGCATCGGCTAAACGTGCAAAGAGCGCTTCATAATTTGGCAATTCAGGCGGTTGCACCACAAACCTTGATGAGCAAGCTTTAAGCGTACCAGTGATGCCCATGGTGAGCTCAAATACCGCCGTATCAGTGTTGGCATATTTGGCATAAAGAACTTCGCCCTGCTCGGTTACTTTAATTTGTCCGTGCAGTGTCCCCGCAGGTTGCGCGGCAATCGCTTTATGTGTTGAGCCACCACCACGACTGACAGAGCCACCGCGACCATGAAACAAGCGGGTTTTGATACCATATTCATCAGCGATACGGTTAATGGTTTGCTGCGCGCTATAAAGCTGCCACGCAGAAGTAATAATGCCGCCATCTTTTGAAGAGTCTGAATAACCTAACATGATTTCTTGGGTGTTATCTGAGTGTTGTAGCAGCACTCGATATAGCGGGTTATCTAAAACGGCAGGTAGAATCTGATCGATATTTTTAAGGTCTTCGATGGTCTCAAACAACGGCGCAACGGGTAAGTCAGCAGATAACTGCCCCTTATCATCAATCTTACATAAGCCTGCAAAGCGCATCAGTAGTAAAACTTCTAATAATTGGCTGGCATTATTGGTCATCGAGATAACATAACTGCCAAAAGTGTCTTGTCCAACCAGTTTGCGTAATGTGGCCACCGAGTTCATCAAGGCCAATTGTTCGCGTGTTTTATCACTCAAGTTATCGGTGTAAATAAGCGGTGTGCCCGGCTTTTCAAGTAAGCGCGTGAGCCACTCTTGGCGCTCGGTTTCACTAAGGGTTTGATAGTCTGGCAAATTAGAGGCATTGGCAAAAATATCAGCTATCACCTCACTATGATAAGAGGACTCTTGACGAATATCGAGCGCTGCTAGATGAAAACCACAGGTTTTGACCAGACGAATCATATCTAGCAATAAGCCTTCGCCATGTGCCTTGTCGTGAGTATTGACACTTTTTCGGATGATGCGTAAATCTTCTAACAACTCTTGTGGGTTGGTGTAAGCATCATGGGCAGCTTCAGGATCTGTACCTTTGCTTTGAATGTGGCGATTGGTCGCTTTTATTTTGGCAAGGATAATCGATAACAATCTTCGGTACGGCTCATTACCGTAATCATCAAGATTATAATCAAAGACTCGTCTGTCGAGCTCAACGTAACTTTCAATCTTTGCATACACTTCAGGTTCGATAGTAACAATCGTATCGCTATGAATAAGCTGGCGACGTAGTTTCTTGAGCAGCACTTGATAATGGCGCAAAACAGCATTGGCATGCATCAATACGGCCATTTCTGTGGTGTCATGAGTGACAAAGGGATTACCGTCTCTATCGCCACCTATCCAAGAGCCAAAGCTCATGAACGCCGGTAATGGATAATCTGTTAGCTCAGGATAGATATCAACAATAGCGTCTTTAATATTGCGATAAACCTTAGGAATGGCGTTGAATAAACTGGCATTGAAATAGTGTAAACCATTATTTATCTCGTCATAGACCAAAGGCTTACGCGTCCGTACCTCATCCGATGACCATAACAAATCGATCGTTTGCGCCGTTTGTTCTTTTGCTTGCTGGTAGGCAAAACTGTTTTCAGGAAGATTGTTTAAAGCATCGCTATGCGTAAAGAGACTTTGTAATAGATTCATGGTCGTACGGCGGCGTGCTTCAGTCGGATGGGCGGTAAATACTGGGATGAACTTTAGTTGCTCAATGAGCTCTTGCATTTGGGCGGGTTCAATATTGCGTTCACGACACTCAAGGAGCGTACGACGAAACGATCCTTCCCAGCTGTGCTCTGATTGCATACGTAAGGCTTGACGCTGCTCGCGTAAGTAGTTTTCTTCACTTAGATTGGCTAAGAAGAAATAGATAGAAAAGCTGCGTATGACATTTTTTAAGGTTTGATTGTCTAACGAGGCGATGAAGTCGATGAGTTGTTGCTGGTTCGCGTCGTTAGGCGCGCGTCGTTGTTGAATAAAACCTTGGCGTAGGGTTTCAATCGTATGGAGCGTTTGTTCGCCGCTCTGGCGAGAAATCGCATCCCCTAGAAATGATCCTAATAAGCTAATGCGCTCACGTAATACGTCGTTATCTATAGTCATCCTTGATCTCCTGATCAAATTCATTAAAAATAGTCGTGCCGTCTTAAATGTAGGTTCTCTATGGTGTAAGCCACTTAACCTATTTATGTGGATCTTGAAGCTCTCCCTGCTCATCAGCCTATACGTTGCCAGCTCTATGTATTAATCATTTATTTTTTGGTGATACTGGGTCAGCCAATTCTCTAAGGTATATACGTCTATCCCTGGTAAGTCAAAAATATTATGAGTTTCACTCTTATGCTTGATGACTAAACTAACGGCTTTAAATTTAACTATCCAGTTTTGCCAAACAGTCAGAATTAATATCAGCAATTGTTTTGGCACCAGTCAAGGTCATCGCGACGCGCATCTCTTTATCTAGCAGTTCTAGCAAATTACTTACCCCTGCACTGCCATCCGCCGCTAAAGCATAGATAAAGGCGCGCCCTAGCATGCAAATATCGGCTCCCAAAGCCAACATACGCACAATATCTAAGCCATTGCGTATGCCAGAGTCGGCTAAGATTTTAATCTCTCCTTTAACCGTATCAGCAATAGGAGGCAGCGCCCGTGCACTGGATAAAACACCGTCCAGTTGTCGTCCACCATGATTGGATACGACTATACCGTCTGCCCCAAAACGCACCGCATCTTTGGCATCTTCTGGGTCCAAAATACCTTTGATGACCATAGGTCCATCCCAGTATTCCCGAATCCAATCTAAATCTTTCCAAGAAATGGAAGGATCAAAATTATTACCTAGCCAGCCTATATAATCTTCTAACCCTGTTGGCTTACCTAAATAAGTAGAGATATTGCCCAGATCGTGCGGACGGCCATTTAGCCCTACATCCCATGCCCATTGCGGATGCGTCACAGACTGGAAGTAACGGCGCATAGCGGCATTTTTACCGCTCATGCCAGAGTGCATATCTCGGTAGCGTGCCCCTGGTACCGGCATATCCACCGTAAAGACTAGAGTCGAACACCCCGCCGCTTTGGCACGTTCCAAGGCGTTTTTCATAAAGCCTCGGTCTTTTAATACATAAAGCTGAAACCACATTGGACGGATGATTTTAGGCGCCACTTCTTCAATCGGACAAACCGAAACCGTCGACATGGTAAACGGAATGCCTTTTTGATCGGCTGCCATAGCAGCTTGCACCTCCCCGCGACGTGCATACATACCTGTCAGACCCACGGGTGACAAAGCTACAGGCATAGATAGGGTTTCATTAAATAACTGCGTCTCTAAGCTCAGTTGTGACATATCATTCAGTACACGCTGCCTAAGGGCAATTTGTGATAAATCTTCAACATTACGTTTTAAGGTATATTCCTCATAAGCACCGCCATCTATGTAATGAAATAGAAAGGGTGGCAGTCGGCGCTTGGCAGCAGCCCTGTAGTCGTTTGGAGATGAAATAATCATATGCTTACCTTTTTTATCCTAAATTTGTACTCATGCTTCAGCATAAAGCTCAGCCCACACTAACTATTACACACAGCACGAGCAGTTGCGTTTATTTTTTGATGTTTTACCAATGCCAGGATTAAAGGTATTGGTTGGGTCTAAGCTTTTATAGAAGTTCCGCAAATCAGGTTCTGCTTCATATAAGTGCCCGACATTATGTTCAGCAGGATATTTTGCGCCACGTTGATTCAACAGCTCTAGCATCATCGTTTTCACATATTGAGCGTCACTACCCTTTTTCAAAATATAGTCTTGATGAAACACATAACAAAAGAAGTGTCCGTAATATAACTTCATTTCTAAATGCTGTGTAATTGCTTCAGGTAGGGTTTCAAGCCACTCTAATTCATTACGGGGTATAGCAATATCGAGCGCTAATATCTCGCCTACTTCTTTTTCATGGATGACCTCATATCTTAATGCTGCACCGGCGGCTGCGAAACGGTTCAAAAAGGCACTTTCTGACTCTTCTTTACTACATTCAAAATAGCTACCGCTTTTTGATGCCGCAAAAAATGACTGCAAAAATTCTTGTGCTTCCACTATCCCATCATCGCTCATTTTTATTATGAGGTGATGCTCGTACTTATCACGGTACGCCAGCATGCGCTCAGGTAAATGTTTTGGAAATAAGTTAGCTATAAACTGCATGACTTTATCGGTGAAATGCTTTGGCATCCACGACCACTTATGAAATTTAGCGTCAATAGCGCCTTTAATAGAGAATAATCTTGGTAAGGCATCTGTACCAAGATGCTTGATACTTAAAAAAGTGTCTTTACCGTATTTAGCGGATACATCAAATATATCGCGATGCATATATTCGCCAACTTCAGGAGTATTTTTGAAAGTTGATAGTATCTGCCTTCTTAACTGGGCAAGCTCGCTGACACTATTACTGCCTATATAGAAAGCTTTCTCTTTTGTAGCGGTTGGATAAGTATCTAGGCGTACTGCAAATACCGCCAACTTGCCCGCACAGCCACTGGCTTCATACAGTCGGCGCTTATCAGCATTAAAACGGCTTGGCGTACTTGCATCAATATCTTTTACTCTGGCGATATATTCTTTGTCTGATGCCATCTTGCCACTGTCAGGTAGCTTTCTCTTATCAAAATTACCATTTTGCAATCTCGTCAGTATTTCTTCCGGGGTATCCCCTAGCACCATATCTAGGTGGTTGACCAACACCAATTGACCTTGTTCGTTAATCTGCGCAAACAAAGCCAGCTCAGTGTAAGCAGGGCCTCTTTTCACCAAGGACCCTCCCGAGTTATTAGAAATACCACCAATAATAGACGCCCCTAAAGTCGAGGAACCAATGACCGAATGCGGTGCTCTATTCACCGCATTCAGCTGACTTTGTAATTGGTGTAGCGTCGCCCCAGCCAAACTGATTACTTGCTCATTATCATTTATCAAATATAATTGATCTATTGCCAGCGTATTAATGACCACCACAGGTCTATCATAGTCATTACCGCTTGGCGTTGAGCCTTCGGTTAGGCCTGTTTTTGCCGCTTGCATGATAATAATGCAGTTACCTTCAACGCATACTTCTAGGCAACGCCAAATCTCCAGCAAGGTTTGTGGAAACAAAACCGCTAAAGCGTTACCACCACCAGAGCGCCATCCCATTCTATAGTATTCGTTTTTCTCTAGATCAGCTTGAATATTGCGAGCGCTTAGTACGTCTGTGAGCTTATTAAGGACTTGATCAGGGCTGAGTATATCCTGAGAAGACATGTCTGCTGAAGAGATGCGACCCTCCTTATCTAGTGATGGTGTGTCATTCATGATGTTAGAGGACCTTGGTAACTAAAAATATAAATGGCGGCCATGACGATGATGCCACAGAACAACACATAATATAGAGTAGGTAAAATAGTACGCCGAAGCGTCGCGCCCTCCATTCCAAGTAAACCCACCGTTGCGGATGCAGCCACTACGTTGTGTATGGCAATCATATTACCCGCTGCCGCACCAACGGCTTGAGAGGCTATGATTAAAGAAGGTGAAATACGTAGGCTCATCGCCGCTTCATACTGAAATTGACTAAACATCATGTTAGAGACGGTATTAGAACCCGCGATAAAGGCTCCTAGTGCACCAATCGTAGAACTAATTAATGGAAAAGCGTTGCCAAAAGTACCCGCAAACAACTCAGCACTTGCGACTGGCATACTCGCCACATCGGATAAGTTGACCCCTGAATTGATAAAGATTCTGACCATCGGAATCGTAAAGACCAGTACAAACCCAGCCGCTAAGACCGTTTTGGTTGATTCTTTAAAGGCATTATTTAGTGCACTACCTGGTTGTTTGGTTTGCAGAGCAGCGGCAACCAAGGCGCTTATTATTAACAAGCCTCCAGGTAAGTACAGAGGACTAAAGCTAGCGCTTATATCTACCTCACCTAAAACAGACGTAAAATCTAACGTCGCAGTGGTTAGTAAGGATTCAAATCTAGCAAACACTCTTGAACAAACCAACAAAAGCGCAACGAGCAAATAAGGGAACCATGCCATAACCGCAGACATCTTTTTACTGGTTAAATCCAGCGTCACATCTTCCTTACTGACCACCAACTTACCCATCCATTCGCTTGGCCAGTTTTTTTGAGGTTCAAAGTCCCATGTCGTTTTTGGCACTAAGAACCCTCTTTTGGCAGCGTTTACAACAATGGCGATACTCACTAAACCCCCAACCAGTGAGGGAAACTCAGGCCCTAAAAAGACACCCGTTAAAATATAAGGAATCGTAAAGGCCAAACCGGCAAATATAGCAAATGGCCAAATAGCGAAGCCTTCTTTCCAGCTTTTATTTTTGCCAAAAAAACGTGTGAGCATCATCACCATAAAAAGGGGCATAAACGTCCCAATGACACCGTGAATCATAGCGACCTGACTGGTTATAAGCTGCAAAAAGCTATCCCACTGTAGCCCTTCTTGTGCAAGCCGAGCGCTAATGGCTGCGGTATCTAAGCCCTTACTTACCCCTATCACAATAGGCGTGCCGACTGCCCCAAAGGATACCGGTGTACTTTGTATCATCATTCCCATTAATACTGCACCCAGCGCCGGAAAGCCTATCGCCACCAGTAAAGGAGCGGCAATAGCGGCAGGTGTACCAAAACCAGAGGCGCCTTCAAGAAAGGTGCCAAAACACCAGGCAATAATAATGGCCTGAACCCGTCTATCTGGCGATACGTTGGTAAATCCAGCACGAATAACGGCAATGGCACCCGTATGCTTTAAGGTATTCAATAAAAAAATAGCCCCAAAGACTATCCACAATACCGAAACCGTAATGACCAAACCTTGAATGATGGATGAGGACACTCTAGTGAGCGTCATATCCCATATAAAAATAGCGAGCGCCGCGGTAACGGCTAAAACTATCGGCATTGTTTTTTTGGCTGACCATTGCAAGCCTATCAAAAAAATACCAGAGAGAACGATTGGCAGTAATGCCAGTAGGCCATATATTGTTTGATTCAAAATCATAACATCCTTTTTTATTGTTTAATCTTCCTTGAACCAAGTCATCAAAGCCTTATTTGGACAGCTATATGATGACTAAGTTGTATTAAATATTCACAAACAGGGACTGTTAATTTGCTAAAGCTGTCTTGCAGAAAAAACCGAGCACGACTTGCGACAGTTTTTGGCGCAATGTTCAAAACGTCCTAAAACAGTCTACGCCTTGTTAATTAATTGATATATTGCATCAATGGACAATGTCATTTTCTTTTTTTGCTATAATCTAACCCGTATTACACCAATTGGAGCACAAGTATGGTCAAAGCTGACGATATGGTTTTATTCGTCCAAGTTGTTGATGAAGGGTCGTTTTCTAAGGTCGCTGAAAAGATGTCATTAACCAATTCAGTAGTGAGCAAGCGCATTGCAAAACTAGAAAAAAACTTAAATACTCAGCTACTTTATAGAAGCACTAGAAAGTTGAGCTTAACCGATGCAGGTAGGACGCTGTATGACAAAGCTAAAATTGCTAAACTTGCCTTTCAAGAAGCAGAAGATGCGGTGACGGGTTACGGTGAGGATATGAGAGGCACTATACGTATAACCATGCCTGTGGTCTCTGCGAATTTGATATTGAGCAAATCGATGGCCGAATTCTGTGAACAGCATCCTGAAATCTCAGTAGATTTACAAATTACCAATCGCTTGGTTGACTTGATAGAAGAAGGCTTTGATTTGGCAATAAGGACCGCTGAGCTTGAAGACTCATCGCTCATTGCAAGGCGCCTGATAGATAGCCAATGGGTGATATGTGCGACGCCAGATTATTTAAAGCAATATGGCATCCCTCAAACCCCTGAAGAATTACAGTATCATGAGTGTTTGGTCTATAAGTTTGATAATACCTCGAATAACATATGGCCCTTATATATAGATGGTACAGAGCAATTAATGCCTGTCCAAGGCCGGTTTTATAGCAATCATTTGAGTGCGATTAAACAAGCCACGCTTAGCGATTTAGGTGTCGCTTTTTTGCCCCAAGCGCTGGTCTATGAGGAAATACAGCAAAATACACTTACGCAGATTTTGCAACGGTTTACCCGAAAAAAACTGGGCATGTATGCGGTTTATCCTAAAGCTAGACAACCAGATCAAAAGTTAAAACTGCTCGTTGCACATTTGCGAGACTCATTACATCGGAAACAGGCTTACTATTGCTAAGTAATAGTAAGCCTGTTTCCGATGTACATAAGAGAATGAGTGAAATCAAAAAGCTAATAAGAGGCTGTTATTACTCGCGATATAGCTTGAGTAATTTAGGGGATCACGGTGTATTTGATACTGTACATTGAGAAAATTTTTATAAGAGATTGACTCGATATTAGATTTTGCTATACCAACCGAAATACTGATTCACTTATCAGCCGTATTAATAGTCTTAGGACTAAGAGAGTTACGCTGTAAAAAAAGAATACTTACTAAACTTAGCTTTTTTCTTCTCACCGGCGAAGAATCGCACTTCTTCTGCACTTAACAGCTCATTGGCTGAGTCTTCGTTGAATAACCGCAATAATCTCCGCATAATATGCATTGAATAGTATGGTTAATCACCGCATTAAATTTAGACATTACTTGTCATAAAGATTAATAAACTATTAATAATCTAATATAAATACAACTGACTACCTTACTTGCCCCCTCATTCAGCTTTTTTAGCTCTTATCATAATAAATAAAAAGCAGATACTGATTATGGCATCTGCTTTTTATTGACTTGATTTTAAGAGAAGATAACAAGTCAGCATATAAGGATTATGCAGCTCCGACTTTAGCTCTTACATTCTATAAAGCACTTTAACCACATGCCAGCCAAACTTAGTTTTTACTAAATGCGGGGTGAAGAGCTCGCCATTGAAGCAGACTTTATCAAATGCCGGTACCATGTCGCCTTTTTGAAACTCCCCTAAGCTACCGCCTTTTTTAGCTGATGGGCAGGTTGAGTGTTTTTTAGCCAGCACATCAAACTGGGCGCCTTTTTTAAGCTTGACAATAATGTCGTCAGCCAGTTCTTTGTCTTTTACTAAAATGTGTAATGCGCTAGCGGTACGAGCCATAATGTGAACCTTTCATGAAATATCGATTATCGCGGCATTATATCACTACTTACACAGAGCTAGTCTATTAAGCTGATACATACATTTATAGACTACTTAAAATAGCCCTCTCAAATTTGCACAGAACAGTACTATGACCCCTATTTCATTATTATGTGCACGTACGCGAGCATATTTTCTATAGAAAAACCTATGAACACATTGATAAATAAGGCGTACAAACAATTTTTTATAGCTAACTATGTACTGTAATCATAGATAAAAACAACATTTAGAGTATTTTAAGGCAATAATTGCATCGCCTACGCTTTATTAGTTTATTATGGTATATTTATCCCCAAGGTTCACTTGGGGATAATATTTCTTATAAAACCTACGATTAAAAGCTTTCAATCAAATAATCTATAATTTAGGTGTCCACCTTGGTGTCCAAAAAATTCTATGTATTTTTTAA
>Ga0098067_1000845_pt1 | contig 10780 bp, 9 predicted proteins | sample 26_taG_FD_92578 | JGI IMG/M metagenome (GOLD analysis project Ga0098067, IMG submission 92578) | Marine viral communities from Cariaco Basin, Caribbean Sea - 26_WHOI_OMZ | ecosystem: Environmental > Aquatic > Marine > Oceanic | place: Caribbean Sea: Cariaco Basin | collected 2014-11-09
ACGAGTAACATTAATTTTTTATATAATTGTAAGATCTTTCAAAGTGGCACTGTTTGAACCGAAATAGGTGGCACGGTCACTCCGAAATAGCCAAGAGTGTCCTAATGAAAATAAGCTGGTTTGTGATGGTTCGGGTCTTGTGTCCCATATAAGTCGAGCAAAAGATCTTGTACTTGTTGAGAAATGACTCATTCATTTCTCGAAACTCTAGTCGGGTATTCCTCCTAAAATAGCTAACCGCATCCTCAAAAGAATATTGACCTTTTCTGGTTTTACTCACCCGCTTTCTTCTTCGTTCTCTGATAGCCTTTATAACATCTTCTTTCTTTAGACTGGTTTTAAGGTTCAGAAACTCTTCCAGGTTATAGAGAATTGACAGCTCAGATTTGGCGACGGAAAAAGTTCCTTTGTCGTATTTCTGTTTTACGCGTTCAGCAGCCACAGCAAAGAAAGATTGAGAACCACCCGGTCCTTTGAGTTTATGTTTGATCTGCCTGGGGGTTAAAGCATCTTCTGAATGAAAATACAAATCTTGTGCTTCAGTAATTTTCTTGGTGAGAAAGTAGTTTAGCTTTTTGTGGTTTGGATGGCTTTTCTTTACTTTTTTCAAATCATCATCCCAATCCTTTTCTAAAATCGAATGGCCCAAAAAGTAATAATTAGTCTTGTAATTTTCACTTATTCTTAGTGCAAGAGGAATGGTACCATTTTTCTTCTTTTTGTTGGGCCGTAAAACTACTTGAATATTTGACATAACCATCTAAATTATAATCCTTTAAATATAAAGTAATTTTTCAAAAAAGGGTACAGAATAGGTACAGAATAAGAGCATTTTACTCCCTATTTTTTGATATCAAAAAAAATGTGAATCTCTGGAAACCCTAGCATTTATGCGTGTTTGGTAGATTTTATTATTTCCCCAATTGCAGCTCATAACCCGAAGGTCACTGGTTCGAGTCCAGTTCCCGCTACTAAGAAAACCACCTTCAAAAGAGGTGGTTTTTTATTTTATATGCTTTAGTTTACTTCGCCCTTTAATATCTCTCTTTTCTCTTTTTTCGCATGTAATTCCTTCTGAGTAAAATTGTTACCTTGCCCGGTAATCATTAAATCTAAAATCATGAAAAGAGTTTTTACGTTGCTTCTTGTTCTTTTTGCCTTCACCGGGTGCGATGACACAGATGGAGGCATTCTTTGTGAAACAGGGCCTGTAGGGTTTACGTTTGAAGTCGTGAATGAAACGACAGGTGATAACCTTTTTGAGAATGAATTATTTGAAGAGAATCAGCTTCAAATAACTAATAGTGATGGGGAAGCTGTTGTGTTCGATTATGAAACAGATCGAAATGTAGTGAATGTACTATTGGGCTGGGAGTCAAAATCTGATGGGTATACAGTCACAATTGGAGATGAAATAACTTTTAATTTTGCCTTTACTCTGAAGAAATCGAGTAGTGGAGGTTGTACTTCAACAAAACTTACTGAATTAGAAATGAGCGGTGCCACTTATGAAACCAATGAGACGAGTGACGTTACCACTATATTTGTTAGTGTTGGAGGTAAATAATACCTAATGGTGTAAGAGGTTTTAATGGGAACCAGGACTTCTATGAAATCAATTGATTTTTCTGCTTTTTTAGCCCTTAAATAAGCCACTCAAAAGAATGATTTGTATGTTTAGTGAAAGTGAACCTTTTTTACGTCTTGTTTTTTCTCAAAAAAGATTTTACCCGATGGAATTTCTTGGGGAAGTTGAGGTTTAGTTGTTAGGCGGAAAAATGGAATTCATTTTTAGATCTGAATAATGAATCCTTTCTCCCTTCCAGAGCAGCACTTTTTCTTCCTCATCTGTGGGAAATTCGGGGTCAATGTGTTTGTCTATGACCGCAGAGTTTTCGTTCGTGATTACCCAAAAGGTAGCAAAATTACCATTGGTCCCGGTTTTAATCCATATGTATTGGTGCCACTGGTTCTTTTTTGAATCGAATTCCAGGTGGAGTGCAATTTCTTTTTCTTCCAGAGGAATATCAAATGCCGAAGGGTTGTGTGGCTTTAAAGTACCAAGGTCGCTAAACTTCCCTTTTTGATCCAGCTGTAAATTTTCCTTTCCCGAATAGTTCAAAATGACATTTCTCCTGAGTTTTAAATTGGGGATTGGATCCTGGCCATTGAGAGAAATAAGAACTGTAGCTACAGCCGCTTTTAACTTAGAGACCACAGTAGCCTGCGGATAGCTGTAGATGCCTCGGGAAGTCAATTCTTCCGAAAGCTGCTGATTCTTCTTCTCAAGGATTTCTATTTCTTCAAGGCGTTCTTCCAGCAGTTCTTCTACTTTAAGGTTTTCCTTTTTCATTCCTAAAAAGAAGGATGCTGCTGCCACTGCAAGTAAAGCAAGTGCCCAAATAAGATCTGAATTTATCTTCATTAACTATCAAGGGATTTTGATGCAATATAAGATTATCCCTTAAACTACCCTTAATCTAAGGCTTTTAGAAAACAGGAAAATAAATATTGCTGCTTTAGTACCACTTCAGCAGCAATACAAAGCCCGGTAAATATTAGAAAGTTCTTTCAGAAGAAAGATGTAGATACTCCTCCTTTTTTCCGAAGAAAAGGGCAATAGAGAAATTTTATATAAGAGGTGTCCGTCTCTGGCACTCAATTTGCTTTCAAATAGGAAAACCTGTATATGTCAAAAAGGGATCTCATAAAGCTTTTCAATAACTCTAATGTGAGGTTTATCGCTTTATTCCTTTTTGCGGCAGTGGCGGGTATTTTTCTTATTCTTTCCCTCAACCAGTTCTGGTCTTTATAAGCTGTATCTATTCCACAGGCTTTCCATTGAACCAGGTGCTGTACATGATGTAATTAGCAGCGGTTTTTTTTAGATTAGCTATTTGAGCTTCAGATAATTTTTTCACCTTTTTTGCAGGGATTCCGGCGTAAATATGTCCGGCTTCACATACTGTTTTTTCGAGCACAACTGCTCCTGCCGCAATTATGCAGCCTTCCTCAACTATGGCATCGTCCATCACAATAGCTCCCATTCCAACCAATGCCCGGTCTTTGATGTGGCAGCCGTGAACTATTGCCCTGTGTCCAATCGACACATCGTTTCCTATAGTTGTTGCTGCTTTTTTATAGGTGCAGTGAATAACAGCCCCATCCTGGATATTGGTTCTGTCTCCAATGTGAATTGAGTTGACATCCCCTCTTATTACGGCGGTGAACCAAACTGAACAATCCCTGCCTAAAATGACATCTCCAACTATGGTCGCATTTTCAGCAATAAAACAGTTTTCGCCTATTTGGGGTCTTTTTTCTTCTACGGGTAAGATAAGTGGCATAACAAATATTTAGTAAGATAAAGTTACGAAACACGCGGGGTTTATCTGCTGCCTGGCCATAATTTTAAGCTCTTTTCATCAGGGTTGATTTGAAAAATAAATTTTACTATCTTCTGTTTCCTTGAACCAGAGAATTATGGAAGAGAATATTCCTGATAATAAGTACAATGTGGTTTTGCGCCTGCCGGTGAGAATTGATTACCAGGTGTTGGAAAACTATCTGCAAAAGAAACTACAGGGAAAAATCCTTAGTAAGGGAAAAGCCGATGGTGAAACCTCCGATCATGCCAGAATTCGCAACATTAACCTGCGAAAGAGCCATTTAGAAGATTTTGACCTGGCTGTGCATGTACAGCTAAGCCTTCTCACCACATTATTCAAAAATAAAGAGATCACCGCCGTTGCCCATCTTTCTATTCAGTTTCGCGAAGCAGAGCAGGAGGTGCTTATCAGTCATTTTAAGGTAGAAGGAGAAAATGATGGGTGGTTTGTGAACAGGCTGGTAGAGGCACTTATCAATAATTTTCTGTATTCTAAGCTCAAATCGAAGATGAAGTTTGATATTCGGCCTGTTGTTAAAGTGCAACTTGAAAAAATAAACAGCAAGTTGGCCGATGCGCTAGAACTTACCGATGGGATTAATGTCACCGGAAAAATAAACGAATTCCGGATTCAGGAAATTATTGCAGGCCAGAGAAAATTACTGGTTTCTGTAAGTATCCTGGGGAGCAACGTGCTTAATGTTGAAAATATTGATTTTTAAAATATAAAGAGGTTCCCAAAATACCTTTTTTGGATACTATGGGAACCTTTGTTTTTGCTAAAGCTTCAGTGTAGCCCTATACTGTGGTTACATCTCCTGGCTGTTGCTGTCAATAAGATTCTTCCGAATTTCATCGTGCTTGTTCATCATTTCTTCATGCTCACTCCTCATGCTGCTGTGCTCATCCATCATAGTTTGGTGCACTTCTTTCATTTTAGAGATCTGCGCTTTCATTTCTGAACTGCTTAAATTTCCGAAGTTATCCTTTAATTCGCGGTGTCCTTCCATATATTCTTTATGCCCGGCTAAAAGTCCTTCGTGTTTCTTGATGATCACTTCATTCTGGGCCATTTGATCATAATAGGTAGAATCGGATACCTGCATGGTGTCCAGCTGTTGCATAAGGTCCTGGTGATTTTGCTTCATCCTTTCGTGGGTAGATTGAAATTCTGAATGTACCTGCGCAATGCTGTCATTCTGGGCCATTAACTCATCAAATTCTTTTGAAAGGTTCTCTTTTTCATTATCTCCACATGAAGCCATAAGCGCCATGCTAAAGATTAAAATCACAAATTTTTTCATTATTTTCTAATTTTGTGGGTTAGTACCTTTAAAAATACAAAAGATAGGATTTACTTCTTGTAATTATCTGTTAAAAGGGAGGTTGGGTAAATATGTTGAGAAAAAATTATCTTCTAAATTATAAGAGCAGGTTCAAATTTTTGCGACTGGTTCCCTGCTTTATAATTGAGTATCTTTGCTAAGAAAAATTGAATTATGGCACATAAAGCAGGATTTGTAAATATTATAGGAAACCCAAATGTGGGTAAGTCTACTCTAATGAACGCCTTTGTGGGTGAAAAACTGAGTATTATTACCTCCAAGGCACAAACTACACGACACCGTATTTTGGGAATAGTGAATGGAGAAGACTTCCAGGTGATTCTTAGTGATACGCCGGGGATCATTAAACCGGCTTACCAGTTACAGGAATCGATGATGGATTTTGTGAAGTCGGCTTTTGAAGATGCCGATGTCCTGGTGTACATGGTTGAAATAGGCGAAAAGGAATTAAAAGATGAAGCCTTTTTCAACAAGATCATCAATTCTGAAATACCTGTTTTATTACTTCTGAATAAGATCGACAAATCCAATCAGGCTGAACTGGAAGAACAGGTGCAGCTTTGGAAGGAAAAAGTTCCCAATGCCGAAATTTACCCTGTATCTGCACTTCAGGGATTCAATGTTGCCGAAGTATTTAATCGCATAGTAGAATTCCTTCCCGAATCTCCTGCCTTTTACCCTAAAGACACCCTTACCGATAAGCCCGAGCGTTTCTTTGTGAACGAGATCATCCGCGAAAAAATCCTGATGCACTACAAAAAAGAAATTCCTTATAGTGTAGAGATCGATACCGAAGAATTCTTTGAAGAAGAAGAGATCATTCGCATGCGTAGCATTATCATGGTAGAGCGGGAAACTCAAAAAGGGATCATTATTGGCCATAAAGGTGCAGCTTTAAAAAGAGTGGGCGTAGAGGCCCGTAAAGACCTTGAAAAATTCTTTGGGAAGCAGGTACACCTTGAGCTGTATGTGAAAGTGAATAAAAACTGGCGAAGCGATATAAAACAGTTGCGACGCTTTGGCTACTCTGGAGACAAGAAGTAATTCTGCCTTTTTTGACAGGTTAATTTTTTCAGGTGGAGGGGCAATCATTTATCAAAGGATTTTCCTCTCTGTAATTCCTGAAAATTAGGCAGCTGTAAGTACAGAGCATTTGTTTTAAATCCCCTAATTTTGCACTCTTATTTAAGAGAATATATTTATGAGCAGTATTGTAGCTATTGTAGGACGACCTAACGTTGGGAAATCTACCTTTTTTAACCGGTTGATCCAGCGCCGGGAAGCCATTGTAGATTCGGTAAGTGGAGTGACCAGAGACCGGCATTATGGAAAAACCGACTGGAATGGCCGCAATTTCTCTGTAATCGATACCGGCGGATATGTGCTGGGAAGCGATGACGTTTTTGAAGCCGAGATTGATAAGCAGGTAGAACTTGCTATTGGTGAAGCCGATGCCATTATTTTTATGGTAGATGTTGAGACCGGCGTCACACCTATGGATGAAGACGTGGCACAATTGCTTCGGAAGGTGAACAAACCTGTATTTCTTGCCGTAAATAAAGTAGATAATTCCAAACGGCTTGAAAATGCTGTAGAATTTTACGCTCTTGGACTTGGGGAGTATTTTCCTATTGCCAGTACCAATGGTAGTGGTACAGGAGAATTACTTGATGCTCTTGTTGATGCCCTGCCCGAAGATACCCGCCCCGAAGAAGCCGAGTTACCCCGATTTGCAGTGGTGGGAAGGCCCAATGCCGGGAAATCTTCGTTTATAAATGCCCTTATTGGAGAAGATCGTTATATAGTAACCGATATCGCCGGAACTACACGCGACTCTATTGATACAAAGTACAACCGCTTCGGATTTGAATTTAACCTGGTTGATACCGCCGGGATACGCCGCAAATCTAAAGTGAAGGAAGATCTTGAATTTTATTCGGTAATGCGCTCGGTTCGGGCTATTGAACACTGTGATGTGTGCTTTATAGTCATGGATGCTACCCGTGGTTTTGACGGGCAGGTGCAAAATATTTTCTGGCTTGCGCAGCGCAACCGTAAAGGTATCGTGATCCTGGTAAACAAATGGGATCTTCTGGAAAAGGAGACCAATACCATGAAAGAATACGAGGCCAATATTCGCCGCGAAATGGAACCTTTTACCGATGTGCCAATCGTCTTTATGTCGGTACTCACTAAACAGCGAATCTTTAAGGCCATAGAAACTGCAGTTGAGGTCTATAATAACCGAAGCAAAAAGATCAAGACCAGTGAGCTTAACGAGATAATGTTGCCTATAATAGAATCATATCCGCCGCCAGCCTATAAAGGCAAGTATGTGAAAATAAAATTCTGTATGCAGCTGCCTACGCCACAGCCCCAGTTTGCTTTTTTCTGCAATCTTCCGCAGTATGTGAAAGATCCGTACAAAAGGTTTTTGGAAAATAAATTGCGGGAGAAATTTGATTTCAACGGTGTGCCGGTATCGGTGTACTTCAGGAAAAAATAGTACGTGATGTAACTTTTGCCCTTTTTGGGAGTCCAATAAATGCTGTTACCTAAAGTAGCAGCATTTAATATTTAAGACCTCCCTTATAATGAAGCATTTTTTCTTCCTATGCCTGCTCCTAATCTCTTCAGGAGCAATGGCTCAACAATTCTCTATCTCGGGTAAAATTGTAGATGCAGAAACTCAACTCCCTTTAGAATCGGCTACACTATTTGTTGAAAAGGTGCAGGACAGTAGCCTTGTTTCCTACACTATTTCTAATAAAGCAGGAGAATTTGTAATTGAAGGTTCCGGGAAAATGGATAGTTTAAGGTTAGTGGGCACGTACAACGGCTACGATCCGCTTACCCGATTAATAATCCTGGAGCAGCCAAATATAGATTTGGGACAGCTAAAAATGCAGGTGGCCAACAACATGCTGGGAGAGGTTACCGTAGTTTCTCAAAGAGCTCCTGTCACTATAAAGTCAGACACCCTTGAGTTTAATGCAGGTTCCTTTAATACCAGGCAGGATGCTAACCTTGAGGAAGTAATGAAAAAGCTTCCGGGGGTCGAAGTAGATGCCCAGGGAAATATTACCGTCAATGGGAAACCTGTTTCCCGTATCCTCGTAAACGGAAAAGAATTCTTCGGAAATGATCCCAAGATTGCCACTAAAAACCTTCCGAAGGAGATTATAGATAAAATACAGGTTGTCGATACCAAGACCAAATCTGAAGAATTCACGGGCAAAGCAGGAAACCCCGATGATAAGACCATCAACGTAACCATTAAAGAAGATAAGAACAAAGGATATTTCGCACGTGCAACTGTAGGTGGGGGAACAGATGACAGATACGAGTTAAGTGGCATTGGGAATTATTTTAAGGACGATATGAGGTTAAGTGTGCTTGCCAGCTCCAATAATATTAACTCTTCGGGTTTTTCTTTTGATGAGGTCTTTGACATGATGGGGGGCAGGGCGCGCAGCGTCTCCTTTAATCGTAACGGTAGCTTCAGCATTAACGGGAATAGTTTTGGCGGCAGCGGTGGTATCACCAAAAGTGAGACTGCCGGCTTCAATTTCACTAACGACTGGGATAAAAAATATGAACTGACTGCCGATTATTTCTTCGGAAAAAATGACACCGAAACCTATTCAGTGGTAGAGCGGGAGACTTTTCTTCCCAATAGTACTTTTTTCACTAATTCTGAATCTTCAGGAAACATGGTTAATGAAAGTCACCGGGCAAACCTGGCTTTTGAGGTAGAGCTCGATACGCTAACCAGGATCTCGGTAAGGCCATCGGTAAATATCAATAATGGATTTTCAGATCGCAACAGCGTTTCAGAAAGAATGGAAGGGGCCTCTCAACTCCTTTCCAACACCTTTGATAATGAAGAATTGTACAGCAGCAACTTCCGTAATAGAATAGATTTTATCAGGAAGTTTGGCAGCCGCGGGGCCTATTTGCAAATTGATTTTAACAACCGGAACGAAAAACAGGAAAGCGAGAATTTCTTTTATTCCGAAAGATTTACCGTAGAAGATGGCACCACCACAGGCACTGCAATACAGGATCAGTTCATTGATGAAGATAACAGCTCAGATGAATATGAAGCGGGAATTACCCAGCGCTCTGTTCTTGCCGATAAGCTTTTTCTTGATCTTTCTTATGATTTCTCTGTGCTCAACCTTTCCAATACCCGTTCTGTTTACCAGTTTGACGAAGACAGCGGTGATTATGACCTTTTAGAAGGGGAACTCAGCAACGACTTTGAAGTGACGAGTTACAAGCATATCCCAAATGCCGGAATTAATTACGAAGGCAAAAAATTAAGGGGAGGGTTTAACCTGGGACTTCTAAATACTTCTCTTGAAAATGAGGATTTCCTGGTAGAGAGCTCCTTTAAGAAAAATTACAATGAGCTTTTTATGGAAGCCGACATTAGGTATGAGATCACCCGTGGTAAATCATTTTACTTTAGGTATCGTACAGATAATAACATCCCATCAATTTCACAGTTGCAGCCGGTGCCCAACCTTACCAACCCACTGAACATTATTGTGGGAAATCCCGAACTCGATCCAACCTACTCCCAAAACCTGAATTTTGGATACCATAACTTCGACTTCGCCACCCGCAGCGGAATGAATATCTATGCTTCGGCAACATTTTACGACAACCAGGTGGTGCCTTATTCAATTACTGAAGACCTTATCACAACAACCACTTACAGGAACCTGGATGGAGGTTTGACTTCCTATGCCGGAGTTTTCTATTCAAAGCGATATAAAAAGGAAAAGCAGGAGTATAACTATCGCGTGGGTCTTAATGGAAATTATAACCGACAGTTAGGATTTTCAAACGGTACCCGCTATAAGGCAGATCGTTTTGGAGCTAACCCTTCATTGAGGCTGGGCTATAATTATGAAGAGGTTATCGAGATCAATCCACGGTATGAGCTGAGTTATGTCAACACGCAGTACGGTATTAACAATAACAGGGAAGAAGAGTATGTGAATCATACGGTGGCCCTGGAAGCGACAACATACTGGCCCAAAAATGTGGTTTTTGGCAATGATTTTTCCTTTAATTCCTACGGGAATGTTGCACCTGGGTTTGATGATACCTCACTTTTATGGAACATGAGTCTTGGCTACAAATTCCTGAAAGACGATGCCACATTAAAGCTGAAGGTTTACGATTTGCTAAATGAAAATGTGAGCACATCCCGTACCACGGGCGAAGATTTTGTGCAGGACACCCGCGAACTCATCCTTGAACAGTATTTTATGCTTAGCTTCACTTACAAACTAAGTAAGTTTGGAGGAAAGGACCCAAACCGAAGAGGCGGAGGGATCATAAGAATGTAGGGGAAGGTAGAAGGCAGATCTTAGAAGTACGAATAAAAAGGAGGGGTTTCAAAAATGGCATTTTTGGAACCCCTCCTTTTTAGTTTGCAGTTGTTAGTAAGCAGTAGATAGGAAGGTAAAAACCTCAGCTGGCGCGGATTTATAATCCGTGCCGTGCACTAAATTATTTTTCAATTTTCAATATGCCGTCCCTCCGGGACTCTTTATGATTCGGGAATAAAGTGCTATAAATATGCCGTCCCGCTGGGGCTTTCAATTGGAATATGTTTTTTGGTATTTGGTGCTTGGAAATTGGTGCTTGAAAATGGGAATTTGACAATTGCTGGCGCGGATTTGTAATCCGTGCCGTGCACTAAATTATCTTTCAACCTCCCAATATTCCGTCCCTCCGGGGCTCTTTATGATTCGGAACAAAATGCTATAAATATTTCGCCCCGATGGGGTTTCAATTGGGATTTGTTTTTTGGGATTTGGTGCTTGGAATTTGATGTTTGAAAATTGGAATTTGCTCTATTGTTGGCGCGGATTTGTAATCCGTGCCGTGCACTAAATCATTTTTTAATTTCTCAATATGCCGTCCCTCCGGGACTCTTTATTATTCGGGAATAAAATGCTATAAATATTTCGCCCCGCTGGGGCTTTCAATTGGAATATGTTTTTTGGTATTTGGTGCTTGGAAATTG
>Ga0098067_1000847_pt1 | contig 10775 bp, 8 predicted proteins | sample 26_taG_FD_92578 | JGI IMG/M metagenome (GOLD analysis project Ga0098067, IMG submission 92578) | Marine viral communities from Cariaco Basin, Caribbean Sea - 26_WHOI_OMZ | ecosystem: Environmental > Aquatic > Marine > Oceanic | place: Caribbean Sea: Cariaco Basin | collected 2014-11-09
GTCCGGCAATGGGTAGACCACCACCACAGCGACCCCCGCCAGCCGATGCTGATTTCCTGCTGGCAAAACAGCGCACTGATCGAGATATACCGCGAACGCAATGAGCCCCAACTGGCGGCCTCCTATCTGGCGCCCCTGCTGGACCATGTCAACAACGGAACCGAGCCGGGCCAGCATGTCATCATTCAGTATGTACGCGGTCACCTGGCGTTCAGTGAAGGCCGCTATGAGGAAGCGATAGAGGCACTGGAAGATGCCGCTGGCGTTGCCCGCCGTAGACGTGAACACATCCTGTTTGAGCCTCCGGCCTGCTCTGCCATGCTTGCCCGCTGTTACCTGGCCACGGGGCACCTGGATCAGGCGGAGGAATGGGTGCAACAGGTTAACAGTGACCGTTTTACCAATCCACTCAATCGCGAACAGAACCAGATCAGTGTCGCCCGGGTGCAAGTGGCACTGGGGGACCCGGAAACTGCGATGCAGACACTGGCGCCCCTGCGCCTGAGCGCCGAGAAAGACCAGCATTACCGCCATCTGGTGGAAATTCAGCTGGTTTATAGTGATGCGCTTTATGCGGAGGGCAGGATCCAGGAGGCAGAACACATGCTGGCCCAGGCCGTGCACCGGGCAGCCGATGCCGGCTTTATGCGACTGCTGGCCGAGGAAAGCCTCACCATCCGCAAGCTGTGTCTTGAGCTGCCACAACTGAAGGCACCGGGGCGCTGGAACACCCGCGTGCTGGGCATGTTGCGGGAGCAGGCGGAGACAAGCGCCTCAGCGCCTGGAAAAGCACCCAACGACGAAACCACTGCGTCTTCGGGTTCCTGTAACGACGAGTTGGCCGAGCCTCTCAGCCAGAGGGAACTGCAAGTACTCGAACTCATCAACCAGGGGCTGGCCAATAAAGACATCGCCAATAGCATGGGCGTAGCACCAACAACGGTGAAAGCCCATATCCGTAATCTCTATGGCAAACTGGCCGTCGGATCGCGAACCGAGGCCCTGGCCAGGGCTCGGGAACTGCGGTTGCTGGCGTAGCGACACCGTGCTGCCTGGTCCAACCCGGGATCGTATCTGTGAAGTTCGTCACATTTTATTGTATTTTTCATCGCCCACTACGCCCTTTGGACGATCCGGATACGCCCCCTACTCCCTTATTATTCTCCCAACGCTGAGGGAAACCTCGGTAAGGATTCTGAAACTTCAGGCCTTCAGACTTCTTGTTCCGCGTTGTTTCGACGCCCGGGTTCGTTAAGAGCCCACTCTATAAGAGCCACCCCTATGGGTTGGCTCTTTTTTTATGGCTCGATGATTCGTCGGAAAGGTGGCAGCGCATCCAGCAGCAATTGCCCATACCGACGCGCAATGATGCGGCGATCCAGTATGGTGACCCGGCCCGTGTCGGATTCTGTCCGCAACAGGCGGCCAACGGCCTGCACCAGCTTGATGGAAGCATCGGGCACGGTGATTTCCATAAACGGATTGCCGCCCCGGTGCGTCACCCACTCCGCCAGACTGGCCTCAATGGGGTCATCCGGCACCGAGAATGGCAACCGTGTGATCACCACGTGGCTCAGGTATTTTCCGGGCAAGTCGATCCCCTCTGCGAAGCTGGCAACGCCGAACAGGACGCTGGGCACTCCTTCGTCCACACGGCTGCAGTGGCGGCGTAGAACTTCACCTTTCGCCATGTCGTCCTGGGTAGTGATCAGCTCCGGATAGTCCGGGGCCAAGGCGTCCCTTACCAGCTTCATCTGGCGCCTTGATGTAAACAGCACCAGGGTCGCTTTTTCGCCCGCCCACAAACCGGGCAGGCGCGCTACCACCTGATCGGTAAAACTGTCGTCCGTAGGCATGGCGGTCATCGCCGGCACTTCTACCGTTGCCATCTCGCCGTAGCGGAATGAGCTGGGAACCACCACAAAACGGCTGGTTTCTGGCAGGCCTGCGCGGGCCTTCAGGCGGTCAAACCGGCCCAGGGCGGTGAGAGTCGCACTGGTCAGGACCGCGCCATAAGCGCGCGACCAAAGCCTGGAATACAACAGATTGTCCGCCAGGACCGGGCTGCTGTAGAGAGTGATATCTTCAGCGTGATCCCAACGTTGCCGCACTGCCCAGCGAGCGGCAGGCGGCCCGGAGCGTTGCTTTTTTGACACGTCCTCTTCACTGGCTTCCGGATCTTCCGCCGGTTGCCCCGGGTTGTCGCTCCAGGCAGCCCACAACCGCAGCTGATCCTCTGCCCGGCTGTGGAAAGAGCCGATCACGGGGTACCAGGACTCTGCCGTATCCCGGTCTACATCGCTTGCCTTGCGCTCATCGAACGCCGTCTGCAACTCCTCCACCATCACCCCAAGCTGGCGCGTGAGCGTGGCCGTGGCAACCCGGGCCTCAACCGCCAATGTGGCCATCGCCTCGGGCAAGGCCCCTTCGGGATACCGCCACTGGGCGGAGCGGCGTTCTTCATTGAATTCCCAGCCGGTATTCTGCTCTGCTTCTTCGTAGACCTTCGTCAGGATGAGATCCACGTCCCGGGAGGCGGAGCTGATTCTGTCGATGGTTTTCGCGGCCTGGGTGCCAGGTGTCAGAAACGGCTGCATCTTGCCGAGCGCCTGGGACAACTGCTTGAGCCATTGGCGGGTGGAGTTCAGGGGCACGGACGCTGCGAAATGATTAAGCGCCTTGTCTGGCAGGTGATGGGCCTCGTCAAAAATGAAGAGTGCGTTTTCCGGTTCCGGAAGAATCGCGCCACCACCAAGCGCCAGATCCGCCAGCACCAGATCGTGATTGGCCACCACAATATCGGCGTCTTCAAGATCCTTACGGGCATCAAAAAAAGCGCAGCTGTCGAAGTAACTGCAGTGGCGATTGGTACACTGACGATGGTCTGTGGTGACCTGCCGCCAGACATCGTCGGGAATCTGGTCCGGCCAGTGATCGCGGTCACCGTCCCACTTACGGGAGCCGTAGCTGGCGAGCATGTCCTCAAAGAAGGCCCGGGTGCCGGGTTCTTCCTTGCCGGGACCGTCCAGCAGAAAAAGCGGCATGGTATCGCTGTCACCGTTGCCTTCGTCGTGAAGGCGCGCTTCCAGCCGGGACATACACAGGTACCGGCCGCGGCCTTTTGCCAGGGTCCAGGTGAAATCCTGCTTGCTGTGTTTCTTCAGGTCCGGCAGGTCCTTGTGGACAATCTGGTCCTGTAGCGCCACGGTGGCGGTGGAAATCACCAGGGTTTTCCCCAGTGCCCGCGCTACCGGAATAGCTGCAATCAGGTAGGCCAGGGTCTTGCCGGTACCGGTCCCCGCTTCCACCACACAGGCGCCCGCCGGGGAGGTGCGCTGGCCATCATTCTCGGTGATATCGCCCATATAGCGGGCGATCTCGGCAATCATCAGACGCTGGCCATAGCGGGCGCGGATGTCCTTGCCAGCCAGCACATCGCGATAGGTCTGTTGTATCTGCTGCTTGATGTCCTCGGAAAGTGCCATTACCGGGGGCTCACCCAATTCCGCACAACCCCTACGCGGAATCGGCGGCCATCCATGCTCAGCTCTACACCTTCCTCGGTAATTCGCTCCACAGTGATACCGGAGAACGACTCCCCGGGCCTGAGGTAGTTGTCATTGATCATCACCCGTCTGGACGACGGCTCGGACGCATAGATGTGACTGTTAAAAATCAGGTCAGGCACCCTTTTCTGGAAGGACAATGGAAGCTCAACAAGGTGTGGAGTGCGGGCAGCAGCCGCCTCGCTGTCGACTGTAGTGGAAGGATTCACCGCGCGGGGTTCCCTCGGGCTCGGGACAATGACCGTGGGCCGTTCGCGTGCTGCTTCCTCAACTGTGGGCTCAGCTACCCCGGGCATGGGTATCTCGACGGCGTTGGCCAGCGTAGTATCAGGTTTTTCCGGGGGCGGCGCGGGCTCAGGAGATTCTACCTGAGGGACGGAGGCAGCGGTTTCTGCTGACACGGCAGCAGGCTCCTGGGCTGCGGTTACGGAAGTCCTGGGCCAGAACACCCAGGTCAGGACGACGGCATTCAAGACAAGAGCAATGGCCACCACCCATGCCAGTACCGGTACCGAATTCTTCTTCGGCTTGTGGATCATCTGGACCTGTTGGCCAAGATCCGGTACCCGCCCCTGGCGGCGCTCGGTTTCCGACTTTCTCAGGGCATCAAGAATATAGGACATGTCAGTTTACCATCCCACCTGAATAGAGCCGGGGACCGTCGGACTCCAGATCATTATTCATCTGGATAATGGTCATGGCCCCGGCAATACCGTCTACCGTCAGACCTTTGCGCTCCTGGTACCAGCGAATCTGTTCCTCACCGGGCATACGATTAACACGATTTTCCTCTTCACGGGAGCTCGAGTAGCGGCTGGCGAGCTCCATCATCCGTGAGCCCATCCATATCTGCTCGGACACATCGTCGTCGCCCTTTTCGCCCCCGCTCTGTCGGATATGGGGCGGCACCTCCCAAAGCACCGTAAATTCACCAAACCAGTACGGCTCCAGGCTGGAGAAGCTGACATCGCGCTGACCGTCCGGAAGCTCAATGGTAGCCCGGTTGTTGTCCAGACCGCTCAATACCGCGTAGCGGCTGCTTCCGTCATCATTGCGAAGCTGGAGAATGGCGGGCCGGTTCAGGTATTCCAGGCTCCGGCGTGAGCCCCGGTTCTCCAGGCACCGCAAGCCCTCCTCCTCGGCATAACCACAGGCAATGGGATTGTCGGAGACCTGGTACTCTCGCCCCCAGAGGCTGAACAACTCTGTGAAGGCTGCAGGCAGAGAGAGTGTGTTACCGGCATATTCGAAGCCTGGCAGCGCCTCCTCCGTTACCAAGGGCTCTGGTAAGCGCTTTAGCGAAGACGCTGCGGACAGCTCTGGCGACGCTTCTTCCGATAGCTCGACACGTTCGATGACGCCGGACAATGTCTCCTCACCTGTTCCTGCCGACGCATCTGGCGTTATTCCATCCGTTCCTGGCAGGCGATCCAGCGCCCAGGCAGTCATGATAATTGCTATTACTAGACTGGCGGCTACCATTAACATCTGGGGCTTACCAGAAGACCCAGCGGGACCTCGCCGGGACCGGTTACCATTCACTTCCCTCGCTGCCGTACGTATGTGAGCCGCACTGATCTGGTGCTCTCCCTCGGCATAAGCACCCAGCAAGGCACGGTCACTGATCAGGTTGATCAGCCTGGGCACGCCGTGGCTCGCACGGTACAGGGCTCTGACCGCTCCCTCCGTGAATATCTCACCGCGAAGACCTGCAACGCTGAGCCGGTAACGCAGATAGGCTTCTATCTCCTCACGCCCCAGGGCGTCCAGGTGATAACGCGCCGTAACCCGCTGGTTCAGCTGGCGTAATTCCGGTAACTCCAGAATATCCTGCAATTCGGGCTGGCCCAGCAATACAATCTGCAGCAGCTTTTTCTCGGCGGTTTCCAGGTTAGTAAGCAGGCGTAACTGTTCCAGCACCTCGGCCGAGAGGTTCTGGGCCTCGTCGATCATCAGAACCTTGTGGCGGCCGGCAGCATGGGCCTTTAGCAGATCATCATTGATCAGTCCCACCAGGTCCTTGATGGACGACCCTGGCGGGTGAAGAATTTCCAGTTCATCACAGATAGAAGATAACAACTCCCGGGCGGACAGCCTGGGATTAAGGATCAGGGCAATATCAACATGATCAGGCACGTTTTCGATAAAGCAGCGGCTGACCGTGGTCTTGCCAGTACCGACTTCGCCGGTAATCACGATGAAACCACCCTGCCCCTGTACACCATACATGAGGTGCGCCAGCGCTTCTTTGTGGCGCTCGCTGAGATACAGGTAGCGGGGATCGGGAGCAATCGAAAACGGGGGTTCCCGAAAACCGAAGAAATCGTAGTACATGAGTGTCCAGTCAGGTGCTCAGACGGAGCTTGCGGGAACCGCCATAGGGCTCCCCGGCTATGGCGGTATCATACCGTCCGGCTCCCCGGGCTGTCATCTCATGATGTGCCGGAATCCGCACTACTTACCAGTCTCAACTCAGCGGTAGAGCGGCGCTGCTCCGTTTTGAGCCTGCGAATGCAGCGCTCCAGCGTTTTCGAGATCCGGGCATGGGAGCGGATCATGGATATCTTCGGCCAGGTGGCCCGCTCTCCCTGGAGGATCATCTCCCGCACCCACACCGGGTCGGGGTTGGCCAGCATGCGGCGGTAATCCCGCAGCCGGTAGGATGGCGAAATTGTCACATCGCCGGAATACCGCTGGCCCATAATGGTGTGCATCTGACCAGCCATCTGCCGCAGAATTTCAGGCCGTACCCGTTTGCGCAGGTAGTCAAATATACCCTGCCCGTGGAACTGAATCTCTGACTTCAGCAGGTGCAGCGGTAAGTTGGCGAGACTGATTTTCTCGTCCCGGCCACGACGGTTCAGAAACGGCACCACGTGGGGGTTGGTCTGGCTGACGAGGGTGAAGTTCACATCGTACAGGTGCATCAACCGCTCAATCGGCAGGTCACTGACTACGGAGCCATCCACAAACTTCAGGCGGGGCATGTAGGGCAAAATATTGCCCTCAATGTCTTTCTTCATCAGCGGCACCGGCGGAAAGATGCCCGGAACCGCCGCACTTGCCAGTACCGCGCTCCACACCAGCAGATATGGTGAGGTATAACCGCACAACAGGCGGGCCTTCTGATGAGCCTGAACGGGAGAGACACTTACATTGATTGAACGACCAGTTTTCTGGAAAGCTTCCTCAAAGGTGTATTCCCCGATATTGGCCCGCAGACAGCGCTTCAGCTGTTCCTGGTCCATCAGGCCGTCGCCGCTAATGGCACTGACCAGGCCCCGCCACTTCCAGGCCTTGAGATCGTGGTTTTCGGGCACCAGCATTTCCGGTATTTCGGCATCGCTGTGAACACCCAGGATGCCCGCAATAATGGCCCCGATACTGGAGCCTGCAATAACCTGGGGCAAAAGGCCCTTTTCCCAGAGCGCCTTGATCACCCCGAAATGAAACATGCCCAGGGTTGCGCCACCACTTAACAGCAACGCGGGTCGCCCGTAACTGGTGAGCGTATCGCGAAGAACTGCAGCTTGTCAGCAACCGGGAACCCGGGAACAGTCGTGTCGCATAGAAAATCCAGCGACTCGCACACCTGCGTAATGTATTCCTCAATGAGATGCTTGGTGCCCACATGGGAACGGGTGTATAGAGCGGTATTGCCCATGTTGCCCAGGTCGTGATGCAGCCCTTCCCTAAGGGCACGCTTAAGGCGCTCGAAGTCGTTCTGCTGGCGATAGTTGCGAAGGTGGCTGAGGCGGTCGTAGATCAGTTCGTAGTGGTACTGGTCGGACGCAAAGTCCTCCTTCCACTCGACATTGCCTTCCAGAAAGTCCAGCTCCAGAGCGGCTGCCTTCCAAATCTCGTAGTTAGGCGCCTCCGCCATCATTTTGCGGAACTTGCGGATACGGTCATCGACCATCAGGTTAACCTCCCTTGTTCCTGCTACTTCCGTCCGTCAGAAGTCCTCCAGCATCAGATCTTCGTCATCATCGCTGGCGAACGGATCATTCACTGTCCTGCCATCGTTAATCAGATAGGCTCGGCGCTGGAGATAGGCGTTCCGCACAAACGTATAGTTATCACCCGACATGAACGCTTCTGCGGGGATCAGGTCGGCCCGTTTGTCCACCACCTGCAACGCCCTGGCGTAGTATACGTCCGGACTTTCCGCCAAGTCCCACGGCGAGGGTAACACCAGCATGTCCGTGGCCAAGCCACCAAAATCCCGGGGATTTGAGGGCCCCAGGAAAGGCAGCATCAGATATGGGCCAGAGTCCAATCCCCAGTAACCGAGTGTCTGGCCAAAATCTTCAGGCCGCTCCGGCAACTCAAACATGGTGGCCACATCAATAAAGCCACCAAGCCCGAACACAGTGTTATAGGTAAATCGCCCCGCGGCAACCACGGCCGCTTCGCCCTTGAGCTGGAAAACGCTGTTGGCGAAGTTGCGCACCTCTGTGAGGTTATTGAAAAAATTGGTGATTCCACGGTCGGCGAACCCCGGCATAATAGAGCGATAAGTCTTGGCAACGGGCCTCAGAAACCAGTTATCAATGGTTTCGTTGAAACGGTACACTTTGCGGTTCCAGTCCTCGTAAGGGTCAACCTCACTTGCCGGGGCATCAAGCGTTTGTTCAGCCATGTCCGGATTGGCCGGCTGAACGGTTTGCGCCGCTGCGCCGTCTACGAACAGGAGCAGTGCAAACAGGGCACCAAGTATAGGGGGCCGAAAAAAAACTTGTCTCATTATCAGACCTGAGGTTGTTAAAAAAGGAGCACACCGATGTCAGTACCCGGGAATCTTGTCAGCACCCTTTCCATGCCGCTGCGCTGGGGTGATATGGACGCCTACGGTCACGCCAACAATACGGTTTATTTCCGCTTTTTCGAAGAAGCTCGCATCACCTGGCTCGCCTCCCTTGAACTTGGCGCAGAAAATGACCCCGACGGCCCCATCATTATAAAGACCAGTGCCACCTTTCTGAAGGAACTTTCGCACCCGGCAACAGTGGAAGTGAAAACATACGCTGACAAGGCAGGCAATTCCAGTCTCGACACCTACCATACCTTGACCGATGTCGAGAGCGGGGAGCTCTATGCGGAGGGTTACGCAAAAATTGTATGGTTTGACCGTACCAATCGCACATCCATGGCCTTACCGGACAAACTCAGGGCGCTAGCGGCCAGTTAACCGCCACCGCCCTTCGTGGCCCTGTTCTATCGGCGGCGAACCACAACGCTGCCGATGGAATAACCAGCTCCGAACGAGCAGATAACACCCAGATTCCCGGCACTGAAATCATCCTTGTGTTTGTGGAAGGCAATGATAGACCCGGCCGAGCTGGTGTTGGCGTATTCGTCCAGAATAACCGGCGCTTCTTCCGTATCCGCTTCCCGCCCCAGGACCTTGCGGGCGATCAGTTGGTTCATGTTCAGGTTCGCCTGGTGAAGCCACATGCGCTTCAGATCATCCGGCGCCAGCGACAGACTGGAAAGCTGCTTGAGAATGGTCTCTGCCACCAGCGGAGACACTTCCTTGAAGACCTTCCTACCCTGCTGGACAAACAGTTTGTCGGGCTTGTTGATGCCGGATTTGTCACCCCGGTTCAGAAAACCGAAGTTATTGCGGATATTATTGGAGAACTTCGTTATGAGGCTGGTTCCCAGGATTTCGAAACCCTGGCCTTCGGCTACATCAGCATCCCGTTCAACCAGGATGGCAGTGCAGGCATCGCCGAAAATGAAGTGGCTGTCGCGGTCGCGGAAATTCAAGTGGCCTGAACAGATCTCCGGGCTAACCACCAGCACTGCCCGGGCTGTGCCGTTTTCGACCGCATTGACAGCGGCCTGCAGACCGAAGGTGGCTGAGCTGCAGGCCACGTTCATGTCATAGGCAAAGCCCTCAATACCAAGGGCATCCTGAACCTCCACCGAAATAGCCGGGTACGGACGCTGCATGTTGGAACAGGCCACGATAACCGCATCCACGTCCGAGGCAGACTTACCGGCCTGTTGCAGCGCCTCGTTGCAGGCTGCCACTGACATTTCACACTGTACCGAGGGCTCCTCATTGCTCCGGTCCGGTATGTTGGGGCACATGCGCTCCGGGTCCAGAATGCCTTCTTTGTCAATCACATGGCGACGCTTGATGCCAGAGGCCTTTTCGATAAACGCAGAAGAAGAAGGCTGGAGAGGTTCAACATCCCCGCTGGCGATCTCGTCGGCATGACGCGCATTGTGGAGTTCCACGAAGGCATTGAAGGCTTCCACCAGCTCGTCGTTGGAAATGGTTGCTGGCGGTGTGTACAACCCGGTCCCGCTGATAACGGCTCTAATCACGCTCACCCCACATCGTAGTTAAGAATGCACCAATATTGCCCAAATACTAACACAGTCTCTGAGTTTTGCCCGCGGCGACCATTGTCTTAGACCCGGGTTTTCTCCCACTGTCTGTCGAGGCGTTTCACCGATACCGGTACTGCGGTACCAAGTTGCTGGGCAAAGAAAGATACCCGGAACTCTTCCAGCATCCACCGATACAGCACCAACTCCGGATCCCGAACGCCCTGGCGTTGCTGCTCATCCCGTTTACTGGCATAACGGGACCACAGGGGTTCCATGGTATGCAGAAACTCCCTTTCCCGGCCAAGCTCCCTGGGCATTTTTTCAAAGCGGACACTGGCCGCCTCGAAATAGCGGCCAAAATGAGCCAGCCATTCTGGCGGTGTGGCTACGAGAAATCCCGGATAAACAAGATTCTGGAGCTGAAACTTCAGGTCAGCCATGCTGTTGGCAAGCGCCAGGCTGATCTTGCCTTTCAGCTGTTTCATTACCCCATGGTAGCCCGCCATAGCCTGATGCAGTCGCTCGTCCGCCTCCTCCAAGGCCGGGACGAACTCGGCCCGACCCGCATCGAATATCCGCTCAAAGGACGTGCTGTCACGGGGTATCTCCCGCGGAATGAAATGCTGCATGGCAGTTGCAAGTAACAGGTCCTCCAACAACACACGAGCCTTCCCCACCGGTGCAAACATCAGCGCAGAGGCTTTAAAGTGAGGCAGTTTTCGCTCGATATCATCAAGCCTGCTGCCCAGCCGAATCAGGATCAGCCTCGCGACTGCCTTGCGGGTAGCATCCTCAGCGGTCAGACGGTCCAGAAAACGGGTCTGGCGAACTGACTCACCCTGATCTTCCAATGCCGGGTAAACA
>Ga0098067_1000848_pt1 | contig 10773 bp, 7 predicted proteins | sample 26_taG_FD_92578 | JGI IMG/M metagenome (GOLD analysis project Ga0098067, IMG submission 92578) | Marine viral communities from Cariaco Basin, Caribbean Sea - 26_WHOI_OMZ | ecosystem: Environmental > Aquatic > Marine > Oceanic | place: Caribbean Sea: Cariaco Basin | collected 2014-11-09
CAGAGTCATTGGTTTGCGCATACAACTGCTGACTGATACAGAGGGTTAAAACGGACAGAGCAACTTGATGATGACTTTTCATATTTAGTTCGCTTAGTTAGAGGGTCAAATAGTGGCAATGGCTATGTTTAGCTAATACTACTGTATGTGCTATCTTTGTGAACGATATTGTAAATGATAATTATTTTCGTTCATACATTTAATTTTACTAATTTAGTGACTTTAGAGGTTAAAACATTACCTAAACCCCAATTCCCAACTAATTAAAAATAATAATCTATTAAATAATATTAACTTAACTAATAGTGCTAGACACTTGTTGCGGATGACTTTAAATTAAGTACCTATGTCAATTAAGCCGCTATGTTAATTAACTCCCTATCTCATTAACACCATACTCTGGTGATAGGCTTAAGCTGACTTAGGAAGTTTGCAGGCGGATGGCAGCGTGAATAACAAAATTACCGCGATGACTACTAACACCTCTTGGATAGCATTTATCGTGGTGTTCTGAGAGCCGACCGCTAATAATTGAGTACTGCGGCCGTCTATATAGATGGTGGCCAAAGTTATGAATAAAGTAGAGAAGATACGCCGACTGATATTGTTGAGGGCAGCCCCTTCAGTGACCTCTTCTTTGGGCAAGCTGCTAAAACCCACTGTGGTGGTGGGTAGATAGGCCAACCCTACTCCGACACCTCGCACACTCATGATAACGATGAGCAACCAAAGCTCGGGTTGATACAGACACCACGCCAGCATCAAAGTGGACAGCACACTAATAATAATACCCAATATGCCAATATTGCGGGCACCGCGTCGGTCTACTATTTGACCTGCAAAGAGTGTCGTGACACTGGACACTAGTGTTGCTACCATCAGGACAATGCCAGTCCATATGGCGCTCTCCTGCATAACATCTTGGATGAATATCGGCAATAGTAAGAGACATAACATCAGCCCTAAGGTTTGGGTGATGCTGATGATAGTGCTGTGTAAATAAGTTTTATTGCTAAACAAGCGCACGTTGAGTAACGGCTGGCTCTGACGGCGCTCATAACCCCACCAAACGATAGCAGACAGTAAAAAGCCGCCAGCTAATAGCACCAAAGTAGCGAATTCTAACCAGCCATCTGAACTGTATAATGAGCTGAATAAATCGGTATTAAAATCTACCTTCAGGGTGCTTAGCCACACCATCATCGCAAGCAGCCAAATTAGCAAACTGACAAAGCCGACAGTATCAAAAGTAGCATGGGTATCTTGTGCGCTTATATTGGGTACGAACTGCCAGATCATTGCCATGACAATGGCACTCAATGGTATGGTGATAGCGAACAGAGTCCACCAAGCGAATTGCTCAACGAGGTAAGCCCCCACTAAGGGACCAAACGCCAACGACATCATAATGACAATGCCCCATAACGCCATCACTCTACCGTGCTGATGCTGCGGATAGATCTGATACAGTAGCCCAATAGATAGCGGGATGATAAGCCCGCCACTTAGCCCTTGTATGGCGCGAGCCACTATCACTAAGCCCATACTAGAGGCCAACATGCCAAAGATGGACCCCAGCATAAACCCAACTATTGCGGCTAAATAGACCCATTTGAAAACAAATATTTTATTGAGATAGCCGCTTAGCATTAGCCCTACACTCATGGCTAGGACATAAGCATTGATTACCCAGCCGCCCATGACAATATCGACATCGAAGACGGCCATAAAGACAGGAATCGCGGGATTAAGGGCGCTATTACTGAAGCTGACCACGGTGCCGCCGAGCAGTAGTGTGAGTAGCACCTGTTGTCCTTGTTTGTCACTCAGTAAGCTTAAGCCAGTGGCAACAGGAGCATCAGTAATAGTAGCGGCAGCGTGGCTACTGCCATTGTGGAGCTGATTAGCTGTATTAGGGCGGCTATCATGCTCAGTATTTTGACCCGCTTTAAATGCCGCCATCTGCTATATCCTTTTACCGCTATCTATGGGCAGCAGGCACCTTACGAATGAGCCACAAGAAGTAGCCACCACCGATAATGGCAGCAATCGTGCCCGCAGGTAACTCATAGGGGAAGATGACATAACGGCCAATCCAGTCGGCTATCACCATGACCCCCGCACCTAACAAAGCGGCTAACGGTAACTGCCGCTCAATCTTGACGGCACCGAGTGACGTGGCCAAGTGCGGTACCATAAGACCGATAAAGCTCAATGGGCCGACTGCTAGTGTACTGGCAGTACTGAGTGCTGCAACTAATGCTAAGACCGCGAGGGTCACAGGCGTCACAGACACCCCTAAATTACGCGCTACTCCTGGGCCTAAGCCCAAGACACGTAGCGGTTTTAGCAGCAGTAAGCTCAGCACAAATAAGATAGAGGCAATGCCAATGAGGTACCAGACTGTACTGGGCTGAGCGCTATAAGTGGTGCCTGATAGCCAACTGAGCATCGCCTCAAGACGGGGATCACCGGACAGCTTCACCATATGCATCACCCCATCCATCATGGCGGCAATGCCGATACCTACTAGTAATAGATAGCCTGAGCTAACCCTACGTGCCAGCCAAATAATCAGTAGTAATACAGCTATGGCGCCGGATAGGCCTGAAACTAGCAACGTACCAGCCCCGGCGGATAGGCCCCAACTTGGTAGAAATAAAAACCCTAAAATGACCCCAAGCGCAGCCCCCGAGCTAACCCCTAAAACCTCAGGGCTAGCCATCGGATTGCGCGTTAATGTTTGTAGTAGCACCCCTGCGACGGCTAACATCAGACCGGTGGCAGCAGCACTCAAACTACGCGGCAGACGATACTGTTGGGTGAGCGCCCAATCCTTACTAATGCCCCAGCCATTGATATCATGCACAAATAGGCAAGCCAGCATAATAAGGGTAAGCACGCCAACACCCCAACGCCAAAATGTGATGGAGATATGCGTGCCGGCAAGTCCACTAGTCATAGGAGTGACGGTTTCTATGCGCTCGCGGCGCTGACGCAGAATCAGCCAAATAATAAGCGGTGCGCCAAGAATACCGGTCATGGCACCTGCTGGGATTTGCATGCCCAGTATAGGTTCAAGCAGTAAAGCGACATTACTGGTCAATAATAATAGCAATGCCCCGAGCCCAAAGGCGGTGGCTAAACGCTTGCCAATAGCAGAGATGCCTAGGGCATTGACTAAACTTGCCGCCCCAAGCCCGATAAAACCGATTAAGCCCACTTCACTGATGACTAAAGCCGTTACCACGGCCACTATGATGACTACCAGAGCGCGAATGCCATTGATGGGCACGCCCAAGCGTCTGGCTTGAGCATCATCTAAGCTCATCATGGTCAGTGGTTTCAACAAGGGCAAGCAAGCAACGGCCATCACAGCGGCGGTTATGGCCAATATAGTGCTGGTATGCCAACTAATTTGCGTCAAAAATCCAGCCGCCCACGATAGCATGCCATTGCTGCGTTCAGCGAAGAACAACACCATGACATTGGCCACTGCCGCCAGTAAGATATTGACCACCAAACCCGAAAGTATCAGTATTAATGGGTTAAACCGGCTAGGCGCTGATAACGCAAACACCAGACCCATACTGATGATAGCGCCAATAAAGGCCACATAAAAACCGCCGTAAATAGCCAAACTGGGCAAAAATAAGGTCACGATGAGGATGGCCAATTGCGCCCCAACGCCCACCCCTAGCGTAGTGTCTGATGCCAGCGGGTTTTTGACCAACTGCTGCAGCAAAATACTGACGACCCCCAATAACCCACCAGCTAATAGCGCCACTATACTGGTGGCTAGTATTTGCAGCTGTATTGCCATGCTGGCAATATCCAATTGTGAGCTGGGTAGCCACAAATCACTGAACGGTCGCAGCCACTGTTGGCCTACCAGTGCCCAGCTGCTCCATAAAGACAAAGCGGCCAAACCTATGAGCATAGCCCACAGTCGCCAAGAGATATTGGCCAATAAAGAAGGGCGTGGATTTGGTTCAGTAGGCTTATTTGACGACGGCTCATTTGGTGATGGCTGAGCTGTCTTGACGGGTTGAGAAAGTGATTGTTGATAAAGTGGCTTCATAGCATCAGTACTGTCGGCGATTTGATGGTTGGTATTAGGAGTATTGCTAGCACTGGCAGCATTGTTATTATTAGTAGGAGTACTCATAATAGGTCCCCACCTTTTAGGGTCACATCTGATAAGTTATTTGCCAAACCGACCAACGACGACATACCACCATAAATCCATATGGTAGGTAGTTGACCCAGACAGCGGGTATTGCCATAGCCTAGACGCTGCCAAATCAAACTCTCTTTAATCTCTGCCTGCGTTATAGGGCTCAGTGGCTCAATAATTAATAAGCAAGTATCCTTATCCAGTTTTGCTAAATCGCCCAGTCGTATAGGCACAAACCCCCAATTATTGCCTTTGCCTAATACCTCAAGCTCTTTACCCATACCGTTTAAGGCCGGCTGAAACAAGCTATTGGCTACATACATACGCATATTATTAGCATCAGCAAACTGCACCACGGCAAATTTTTTCACTTTTGGGTAACGCTGTGCTAATTTTTGGCTGGCGAGCTTTATATCCTGCTGACTTTCAATAATATAGTCTTCAGCCAATTTGGGATTGTCAATCAATCTGCCCAACTTACGGGTGGGTTCGGTATAGTCATCCCAGGTAGCAGTCTCCCCTTTTGCTGCAAACATCACCGACTCAGCCGGTACCTCACCATATAAATTCCGCGCGTGCTCATAAAAAAAGTTATCTACCACCAGATCTACGGGCAATTGCGCGATCAATTCAGCATTGGGCTGATAACGAATGCCTAAATCGACAATCGATGCGGGCAGCTTAGGATCACCTACCCAGCGCTCCCAAACTCTGACATCCCCTGTCGCAATAGGGGGATGACCCATTGCCGTCAGAGTCGCAGCATTACCCCAATCTGGGGAGACAATATTTATATTCTTATTAGCTTTGGTAGTGGTTTCTGAGGCAGATTTAGCCGGTGGCGCATCAGTTTGAGTAGCGTTATTACAAGCGGTTAAGGCCAAATAGATTAAGACAGCTGCCCATTTTAAGGCCGCTGTAGGCATGACTATGGAGAGCTTTGACAGTCGATCTTTATGAAAATCAGGAGGCATAAAAGCGTGTCTTTATAGGAGAGTTAGAAAAGAAGAGAAAAGATAAGTGGGTATTAAGCGACTGCGACAGGCTGACCTGTGACGGGATGATCCAGTAGTTGCATATCAATATTGAAGATATTACGCAGTACTTCAGGTCGCATGGTGCTGGCTATATCGCCGTTGTGACACACTTGGCCATTTTTTAGCGCGATAATGCGGTCGGCATACTGCGCGGCTAGATTAATATCATGAACAATAATCACCACACTCAAGCCTTGCTCATCTACTAACCGACGAATCAGTTGGATTACTTCGATTTGATAATGTATATCCAGTGCCGCCAACGGCTCATCGAGCAATAGATACTTAGTATCTTGTGCCAAGCACATAGCCAGCCAAGCACGGGCACGTTCCCCGCCGGACAATGTGGCAGTGATACGCTCAGCAAAAGCTTCGATTTGCGTCACTTGCAGCGCTTGCGTGACTTTATCTTTATCCATTTTCGTGGGCTTTTGCAGCCATTTTTGATGAGGATAACGCCCTAGCATGACTAGCTCACGTACGGTAAATCCAGCGGCTTCTGGCAGTTGCTGCGGCAAATACGCCATTTGCTGCGCCAACTCTTTATTACCATAATCACTGATTTGGCGCCCATCCAAAGTAATACTGCCACTACTACTGGCCATCTCACCGGCCAAGGCTTTAATCAGCGTCGATTTGCCCGAGCCATTATGCCCGACGAGTGCCACCAGTTGATTGTTATCAATCTCACAGCTTACCTGGTCTAGCAGTGTATTCCCTTGACGGATGACAGTAAGTTGGTTGGCACGTAGCATAAAGACACTCATAGGTTATGAAGGGGGTATTAAAGAAAGTTATTGTCCATAGCTCATTGCTTAGTTATAGAACAATAATAAAAAATGATTCTACTCGCTAACGCTAATAAAAACAATTATCATTTATAATGATAGTTTACTCTCCTCCTTCTCACGACTATATATAGACTAAGTGTAAGATTGACTCGCGCTCGAACATAAGTAATTGTCAAGATCTATGGGGGTCCTGACTAAACCTACATAAATAAAATACGAGTCAGCTAATATCAGTGACTTATATGCATAACAATATTTGAGCTCACTGTTACGCCATCAATCTCCTTTGAAATATCCAAACTAGCCAATCTGCAGTTGGCTCATTATCCGCACAGCATTAGGTTTTTTGTAAGAACTCTTCTTGTCTCATTTTTTCTGTACTATTCATAATCAATGTACTTAAATAGGGCTATTTTTTCATGCTCTCCTACTTGCACAGAACAGTACTATGACCCTGATTCATTAATTCTGTGCGAGTACAGGAGCATGCTTTTTTACTCAAAATTGCCCCTTAGTTACTGTGTTAAAAACTCTTTCTCCTAGTTTTAATCATTCCTACTAATCCTATTTCGCCAAACCCTATATATACCAAGCTATTCATGGCTTACTTCCTTGATTTGCACTATACTATAATCATCCCCAAGGTAGCCTTGGGGATGATTAGCTCTATAAACATTATAGTTATAAGGCTTCTGGTGTATATTAAAATATTCAGTGTCCAACATGGTGTCCAATTATCTAGCAGCAAGAGCAAAACTACGCTGTTTAAGCTGGTAGCCTTTATAAGCAAATCTGCTAGTCAATTCTCTTTAGAACCCTATTCAACTTGTATCTTACGCACTCGCAAAAATTTACGGATCAAATAATGACCATGAACACCATAAGCGATATCAATAATCTGCAATGCCGAGATAAAGACTACTCGGTGAGTATTGCCGGTATCGCCGGGTTAAGTGTGCGCATCTACCCCAACGGTAAAAAAGAATACTACCTGCGCTATCCGCATCCGCATATGGAAGGAAAACGTCCTAGGATGATGCTAGGCCGAGTCGATGAAGTGAGTCTGCACGAGGTCAAGTATAAAGCCGACGCCATCTTGGCTATGGTAGCTCAAGGTGTAGATCCCAAAGCCACCCAACAACAAGAAAAAGTGAATAAATATGCGCACTTAAAAAATGCCACCTTTGCAGAAATTGTACAGGCTTGGCGAGATAATAAGATAGCCAGTCGTGGTAAGGCGAAATCTAGCAAGCTGTCGTTTAGTGAGTCGACCCTGAAGTTTTGGGATTTATGTTTGGGCTATATGTGCCGTGAGATTGGTGACTTACGGATGAACGATATCACCAGCGAGATAATATTAAATGTCTGTGAGTCCATTCAAAATAATGATAATCAAGCGACCTTCGTGGGTGCCAGTACCCGGCTTTATACCGAAAAAGTCTTTGCCTTTGCAGTAGCCCGCGGATTGTGTGAACGCAATGTCGCTATAGACACCCGAGGTGAGCTGGCTCCGGCAAACTCAGGCAGGCACTTGCCCGCCATCACCAAACCAGACAAATTTGCTAAGCTATTGCAAGATATGGCAGCCTTTCAGGGGGCAAGTGGGATTACTTTGGCCGCGATGAACCTACTGCCTTATGTGTTTGTGCGTAGTATCGATCTGCGCTCGATGCGCTGGAAAGATATCGATTGGGACAATAAACTCTGGGAGTTCTCCCCCACCAAAGGCGAAGGCCGTGATGATATGGTGTCGCATCTGGTCGTGCCATTAGCGACCCAAGTGGTTGAGCGTTTACGAGAAATGCAAAAGGTTACAGGGCATAAAGAGTATGTGTTTGCCTCGATTCGCCACTCGAGCAATGCTTATATTAGCAAGGCCACGCTAGTGCAGATATTTCATAGGCTGGGCTATAAAGATGTGCAATGCGCGCATGGTTTCCGCGCCTCTGCGAAGACCTTACTTATGGAGCAACCCGAATTACGCTATTCAGATATTGTCACCGAGTTGCAGCTGGGTCATAGAATCAAAGATACCCATGGTGGCGCTTATAACCGCCTGGATGAGATAGATATCCGCGTGCAGATGATGCAGGATTGGGCGGATTATGTTGATGGTTTGCGGGGGATGCCGAAAAAATAGCAGGACTGTTTTGGTATAAAAAAGCTCTAGGAGTAGTTAAAAAACTGTATTTTGATTATAGAACGAACAGATAAAACCCAAAACCAATCCGCTAATGTAAAGGTTTTGGGCTTTATTCACGCTAAGGACTACATACCAATCTGAGAGACTATGAAATAGATAATCGTTCCCACATAGTTACCAATCACATAACCTACCGTACCGATGACTAATATGGGACCTACTAACTTAGTCCAGCCTTTACTAATAGCCAAAGCAGCAGCAGTAGTGGGGCCACCAATATTGGCATTACAAGCTAAAATCACTTCTTCGATATTGAATTTGAATAGCTTGCCTATGCCCATAGTGATAAATAGATTGACCATGGCAATGATGAATACGAACACAAACAATAACGGTGCCTTGGTGACAATGAGACCGATTGACGCTGGAATACCAATCACTACAAAGAATAAATAGATGCAATAAGTACCTAGCTCTTGGCTACCATTCAGCTTCTCAAACGGAGCCTTAAAAATAGACACAATGATAAATGTCATAGTCGTGAGTAATAGATACTTATCTGTCAGCAGATTAATCAGCAAATCGACCACGATATTATCACTAGTGCCTAGCAAAACTTTAAGAAAAGCAGAAAGTTTGAATGATATTAAAACAATTAGCATAGAGCTAGCTAGGCAGATTGCGATGTCTTTAAGAGAAATAAGATTGGGCTGCCAATAAGCTTCGGATAACGTACGGCTATTGAGTGCTTCAGGATTTTCTTCGATGGCATCAGTATGCGGTGAGCCCCAAATTCGGCGGACAATAGGTATGCCAGCTAGAGCAATCAAGATTAAGAAGTAGCACGCCATCATCATATTATCAGCCACAATGGTAGCTGCGTTTATACTTTCACTAGGCTGTAACTTCGCCGACATAGCCGCGTAGTTGACCCCGCCGCCGCTATATGATGCTGCTATCATACCACTCACTTTATCCAACTCTGGAATGTAGCTGCGTAAAGCGGTGAAAGCTATGACCGTACCAATAGCTGTCGCTATAGACGATCCTAAAAACAGCAGCAGCAGTTTCCAACTTTCTTTAACTAAGGATTGTATATTCGTTTTGAATAATAATAGTGGGATAGCTAAAGGGACAATGTAGCCCCATACAATGTCGTACGTCGGCGCGTCTATGGGGATGATTTTTAGGTTAGACGCTGCGATGGCAATCAATAGCGCGATGACCGCGCCTGGGATTTTACTTGCCCATTTAAAACGCTGCTCAATAAAAATAGCAGAAGTTGCCGCGACCATAACAAAAGTCCATAGGGCTAGATGATCATCGGCTTGGATGAAAGTTTCCATATTGTTCTTCCTTGAACTTGTACAGATGTTTTTTATAAAAGTGGTGGTGCTGAATAACTATTACTGGGACAGTTCGTCCCAATGCGTCTCACCATAAAAGGCACTACTCTGACTATGATAATGAGCCCAAAGAGGATTGCCATAGTCATAATGCCACCATTCAGTGGGTAAATTGCTAAAGCCCACTTCGGTCATGACCTTATATAATAAGCGTCTATTTTGACAAGCAGGGTGCTCTGGTTGTGACTCATAGAAGTGAGTGTATGAACGCTCCGTGGGCTCATCAAAGTCAGCGCCCATATCTAACCATTCATTGGTCTCCACATTGAACAATGTGATGTCTACAGAGCCACCTGTTAAGTGAGGACTAATGAAGTTAGGGCCCACTGGAGCCACAAACTCTGCTAGAAGCTGACGTTGTTCTATGTCATTAAGCTGTGGATACTTAGCTTTGATTATCGAGCACACTTCTTCTTGAACGGCTTTTTGAACGGCTCGCGAGCGCCACCCATCTAATACCAAAATTCCTAGGTGTTTAGGTAATAAATCGACAGCCAATTGCAGTTTGTGCACCACAGACTCGCGCGCTACACAGATATTAATGGCATGGGGCGTATTATGAGCATAATAAATTGGAAACTGTCTAAGTTTTTCAGTATTAGGAATAGATACCAGTCTTTCATTTGATTCATTAATATGAATTTTTTCTATATGCTCCCATTGATGTTGAGGACGCACAGGTATAGTAGATAAAAGCATCTCTTTCCTTAATATTCTTAATACAACTTTGTATCATAATACGGCTGTATCACCTTACAAGTAGTTTTTACATTAAGCTTACCAATTACTTGGCGAGTCGCTGTTTAGCTGTATTAAAAATGAAAATCGCAATGTAATTAATAATATAACTTCACTCGTAAAAACTATAAACACCTCATAAACAGCTGGGCTAAAAGCGCTAGCCTTCCACAATATCCAAATTTAGAGAGCTATAGATTAATATAAACTTTAATAAACACCACTCTTAACCTAACACAATACAGCGCTCAAGGTTTACCCACATATATCGATATTTCAATTGTAGTTTATCTAAAGATAACTATATAATATTTAACGATATTGAAGGGATTGGCACTGGCTGCTACTCTAGATAACTTATTCGAAATATTTCCTCAAGGTGGTTAATTTATGGCCCTAGTGCGATAAGTTAGCCGCCTTTCTATTGTGCCACTGAACGACTCACTAAGAAGACCTATGACTATGGTAGATAATACGCAGC
>Ga0098067_1000851_pt1 | contig 10770 bp, 9 predicted proteins | sample 26_taG_FD_92578 | JGI IMG/M metagenome (GOLD analysis project Ga0098067, IMG submission 92578) | Marine viral communities from Cariaco Basin, Caribbean Sea - 26_WHOI_OMZ | ecosystem: Environmental > Aquatic > Marine > Oceanic | place: Caribbean Sea: Cariaco Basin | collected 2014-11-09
AAAAAACTGTAATATTGTCATTAACTTATCTTTTTGACCAAAATCTCTAGAGGGGTCAGTATGGCCTGAACGGGGGGTCAGCATCACCGGAATATCCATAAAACAAGCTTTTGAATTTGCAGCGTACTATAAGTGGTTAAATGAAACAAAAAGCACACCTCAAAAAGCAAGTAGGAAAAATGTTCTTACCCACAAGCAAAAACTTCTAACCTTACATTACTTAGGCTTAGATACGAGTAAATTTGAGAATTCTGCCGTTGCCAAAATACTTTCTGAAATACTTGAATTAAGTGAAGATAATACTCGGCAATACCTCTCGTACATCTCAGCTGGAAGAAATAATGTCAGAACAAAAAATAATCTAGAAAAAGTCAATCAATTATTTGAAGAACAAGGCTTAACAAACATTTCTAGCAAGATAAAATCTGATATTGAAAAAATTTAATTTCAGGTTGTAGTTACTACACTACTTACTACACGCACCACCTCGCAACATATTTGCGCCATAAATAAATCAAATAAGATTAATTATGGCAAAAGTATTATTGCACTCATTCGAACTCTCCGACATAAAAAAAGTCGTTGAAGAAGTTCTAGAAAGAAAACTTCAATCTTTCATTCCTCAAGAGAAAGAAAAACTTACTCTTTTATCTCGAAAAGATACTGCAAAGCTTCTTTGTATATCTCTTCCAACTCTCCACGATTGGACTAAGAATGGCACTATCAAAGCTCACAGGATAGGGAACAGGATTCTCTATAAACTGGATGAGGTTAACGAAGCTCTTAATCAGATTCAATCATCTAACACAGGAAGGGGGTTCAGATGCTAAAAAAGAAAAATGATTATTCGGTTATAGTTTATTTTGAAGAAGGCACTAAACCTAAAAAATGGACTTATGTACACAAGTTGAACGGGTTTAAAATGTTTCTCACAAAAGAACACCCGACTTGGCAGTATATGAATGTTTACAACAGAAGAACACGTGCTTTTATGCGTCGGTTCCAAAGAGATAGTTTCATTCCGCCATTCATTCAAGAGTAGTTCTTTTTTTTTAACCTTTAAATACAGCACCCTTAATATCTACCCTCGATTAAAAACCTTTAAATGGTATTTATTAATGTGCAACGATTCAGATTATGATAGTTAAGAATACTTATGGAACTAGTGTTGCTTTTTCAACTCGTCAATTCGGAGTAGTGCCTAAAGATGAATTTTCAGGATCAGCATTACAGCGCAAAAAACCAGATCCCGAGAAGAAACCAGAAAAGAAGAAATTAGTGAGTACGGAGAAAAAAGAAATTAAGCTCCGTACTCTTTCAAGAAGATCGAAGCAGAAGATCAGGAAAAAAATTACCTGCTTTGCCAGATGTTATAAACGACTAAGTTTTGTTACTCTGACTTTTTTAAATAAAGTTTCAGATGAAGAAGCGGTAAATATTCTTAGAAAGTTCCTTGATAATGCCAAAAAGAGAAGTAAAGATTTTGAATATGTCTGGATAGCAGAACGGCAGACTAAAAATGATGCTTTTAAAGGGAATGTTCACTTTCATATGATTACCAACAAGTATTGGAAAGTTGAAAAGTGGTGGAACTATTGGATAGAACTTCAGATGAAAAACGGAATTAAACCAAGAAAGAAAGATTTCAAACCCTCTTCAGCTTTTGACGTGAAGCAACTAAATTCGAGTAATATTAGATCTATCGCTTCTTATGTGACTAAGTACGTAACAAAGAATGATGCAAAGTTTAAATGTCAGGTTTGGAACTGTTCTAAGCGTGTTTCAGAGCTTTATACAGACTTTTATACTACTACAGAGTTTACAGATCAATTTAAGCGGCTAAATGCAGTGCTAAAAGAGTTTGAAGTCAAAGATCACATAGAACGTCCCTTTCTTAATGTAAAAATGATTGACTTAAATAGGAAAACTTTGCCCCTCTATAGAAGATTGGATGATAAGAACAAAGCTTTATAAAATTTAAATTCTACTGCGAAATAATACGTAGAAAGAAATTAATTGGTACTACCTAGCTTCCTTTTAACCAAGAAAAAATAGAACTTTTGTTTTCCTTCTTTTCTATCAGTTGTCTGCAAATTTCCCCAATAGTGTTGGTTAAAGCTGATTCAAAATCTCTTGTTACATCAATAAATCCAGTTTTGGCGTGTATTAATTCGTGGATTAAAACCCCGCAATATGATTGAACAGAAGATAATGCCTCTCGATCAATGACTATCCAATTATTTCTTTCATCCCAACAACCCATAGTGTTGGAATCGCTAAAAATTTCTGGTCTCATTGTTGTCGAAATTCTTATATCTTCCACCTCTTTAGGTTTTCCTCCAAATATCGCTATTATTTTAGGAGTCAAATTATAAACATTTCTCTCAGAACTATTTAAATTATTGGGATTGATAAAACTATATTCAAAGCTGTCATTATAATCTGATACAAATTGTTCAAAATTTATTATTGGATTTCCTTCAATGTCTTGCGAGTTCTCTATTTTATCTTTTAAATTTTCAGGAATAGTAATAATTGTATGGCCGCTTCTTTTGGCTTGATCTATCATGTCCGCATATTGCATACCCTCATAGGAAGTAATAAATAAATATTTTCCTTGATTGTTTAAAATTTTCACCGAATGTTCCTGTACATCAATCCACGAAAGTTCATCATGGGCTGTTCCTAAATTTATGTTTGTTAGATCATGTGCAAGAACTTCTGCAACTCCTTTTGATTTAGATGAAAGTAAGATTTTTTTGACTGAATTTGTATAAGCTGTTCTTCCAACATTTGTCCGTTCACGGTTTAATGATTTCTTAATAGCTGCGTTTAAAACGGTAATATTATAACTAAAGAGAAAATTTTCTTCCTCTGCTACCTTAACTCCATTAATATATATACTTCCAAAATCTCCACTTTTAGAAACTACATCTCCATAGCTAGTTTCTTCCAACAATTCGTCATTTGAAAACTTCAGAAATAAATTTTTTGCTTGTTCGACATCTTCATCGTTAAGACCAGAGAACTGAAATTCTGTACCTGTAAAGTTCTTATCATCTGATTCTTCAAGAAGAGCATGTAAAGTAAAAATGTCTTCGAATCCTTGCTTTTCTGATTTAGCAGTGGAAATTTTGTTATGCTTTGAAGTAATTTTAACTTTAATTCCCTTCCTTTCAAAAGTAGCTAGTGCATCTTTTAGACCAATTCCAAATCTCCCTATAACATTATCATTCAACAACTTTTCCTCATTTTCGTTTTGGGTCAAATGGGTATATTTAAGGCCTCGCCCATAATCACGAATAAACCAGTCCTCGTCCCTTTTGAAAATTTCAACTTCAGAAGTATCAGTTAATATTTGTTCGTCTAAAGCATTTGCAATGATTTCTCTAATGGCGTGATAAGTTTCCCAATTCTCAAGGATCTGTTCAATATTTAAATCAAACTTTTTAGTAGTTATTTCCATTAAATAGGAATGTTATTGTTTATAGTTCTGTAATTTAAACAATTATCTGGAGAAACAGTTAATTGAAAATCGAATGATTTATTCGTCCCCTCTTTCGTCCCCTGCAATAAAAAAAGCCCCACAAACGTACTGTTCATAGGGCTTTACAAGCATTAAAAGTGGTCCCACCTGGGCTCGAACCAGGGACCACCTGATTATGAGTCAGGTGCTCTAACCAGCTGAGCTATAGGACCGGCTCATTGGTGTTATGAGGGCGCAAATTTAGATATTTGTTCAATACTTAACAAGCATTTCAAAAAGATATTTTCAGGAATTTACAAATCCTCCCACACCTCATCACCAATGGGAATGTACTCTTCTCCATCTTTAATCTCTTCGCACAACTCAACCAGCACTCCGTTAGCCGATTTTGGATGTAAAAAAGCCACCAGCTTATTGTCGGCACCTTTCTTTGGGCGTTTGGAAATGAGCTCAAAACCTTCTGCTTTGAGGCGTTTCATTTCGGCTTTAATATCGTCTACCTCAAAAGCGATGTGGTGAATGCCTTCGCCGCGCTTTGCCAGGAATTTTGCCACTGCACTGTCTTCAGAAGTGGCGGCCAGCAGTTCAATTTTGCTCTCCCCGGTCTTGAAGAATGAGGTTCCCACCCCTTCACTCTTCACTTTTTCAGATTTGTAACTTTCAGTCTGCAGCAGTTTAGCGTAAAGTTCATTGGCGGCTTGCAGGTCTTTTACTGCTATTCCTATGTGTTCAATCTTTTTCATTTTTCAGTTTCAATAGTTTTTAAAAGTAAATTTCCGAAGCTACATGAATCGCTCCGGAAGTTTGGAGTTTTAAATATAAAAAGTCGGGAGCGGTTAGGAGCAAAAACCTGAAGCTATTAACGCAGATTTTAAGATTTGAGCACTAAATGTGCTATTTTTGTGCCATGGAAACGAACAGACAGAAAAAAATAGGGGGCGTATTACAGCAGGATCTTGCCGATGTGCTGCAGTCTCACTTGAGGGATGCGGGAAGAACAGGAATTTTAATCTCTGTTTCGAAGGTGAAGGTCACCACAGATCTTTCGCAGGCAAAGGCTTACCTGAGCATATTCCCGGCAAAGAATGCGCAGGATATCTTGAAGGAACTCAACCTTCTAAAGCCAAAACTTAAGCACGAACTGGCGCTGCGCACAAAGAATCAGCTGCGACGTATGCCCAACCTCGAATTCTTTATTGATGATTCTCTCGATTATATTGAGAACATCGAAAAATCGATAAAAGGCGAGAACAACCCTATTGAACAGCCCGATTTGCTTTCGAAGCGAAAAAAATCTTAGCGCTTGAAGTTCCCCTTTTACATAGCCCGCAGGTACTTGTTCTCAAAAAGCAGCAACAATGCCATCAACATCATTACCCTCATTGCGGCTATAGGGGTTTTTGCAGGGGCTTTTGCCCTCTTTATCGTACTTTCGGGCTTTACGGGGCTCAAAGACTTCAGCCTTTCCTTCTCTAACGAATACGATCCCGATCTCAAGGTGCTTGCGGCAACGGGAAAAACATTTAATTTTTCTTCGGAAGAAAAACAGGAGCTGGAAAATATCGGCGGAATTTCCACTTTTTCAGAAGTAATTGAAGAAAGGGTATTCCTTGATTTTAAGTCGAAGAATAAGACAGCTTACATCAAAGGCGTAGATGAGAATTTTCTGAAGGTTAACAAACTGGACAGTGCCGTAGGTATGGGAGGCTGGTTTCATCCTGAAGAAGCCCAGGTGGTGATTGGAAATACCATTTCTCACGAGCTCAACCTTGGTACCTTTGATTATATGAGCCTACTGGAGATCATGGTGCCACGCCCGGGCAAAGGTCAGGTGCTTGATCCTACCACGGCCTTTAATTCTAAACGAGCTGTAGTATCGGGTATTTACAGCATCAACGAAGAACTGGATGGTAAATATGTGTTTGCTTCTATTGGCCTGGCGAGAGAGCTGCTTGACCTGAAACCTGACGAGATCACCGGACTCGAACTTAAACTAACCCCCAATGCCAATCCCGAAACTGTAAAATCGGCTGTACAGGCAGTTCTTAATGACGATGTTGAAATTAAAAACAGGGCGCAACTCAACGACGCCCTTTACAAAATGCTGAATACCGAAAACCTGGCCGTATATCTCATTTTTACCCTTGTTTTGATCATTGCACTATTTAACGTGGTGGGTTCTATTATCATGGTGATTTTGGACAAAAGGGAGAATATAAAAACACTGCACAGCCTTGGAGCCACGCCGGGACAAATCAAGAATATCTTCTTTACCCAGGGCGTATTTATGACACTTTTGGGAGGTAGCCTGGGCCTGCTTTTCTCTATTGCCGTGGTCTTTTTACAACTACAGTATGACCTGGTGATGATCACGCCCACCCTGCCTTATCCTGTAGCCATCACGTGGCAAAATATAGTGGTAGTGATGCTCACCATTACTGCGTTAGGCACCATGGCTTCTTATATTGCGGCAAGCCGAAGCAAAAAAGCTCTGGGCGCATAAAGATGGAAACTACAAAATAAGAGGCTACCTCAGTTTTAGTTTGACATTAGACACCTGTACTTCCATCAGAAAGATCTTCTGAAAATGCCATTTTTGACACCTTAGCAACAGCTGAAGTTACACGAACTGGTAGCCAGAAAATTCCTTTTCCACTTCATCGAAAGCAGCAAAAACATCGGCGGCATCATCGCTGGTCACCATCTTTTGGCGGTAATCCTTGAAGTGCGGAATTTCTTTAAAGTAATTGGTATAGTGTCTTCTGGTTTCAAAAACGCCCAGCTTCTCGCCCTTCCAGTCGATAGCCATTTGCAGGTGGCGACGGGCAGCGTCAAGGCGCTCTTCCATGGTAGGAGGCGCAAGGTGTTCCCCGGTTTTGAAGAAATGTTTTACTTCCTTAAAGAACCATGGATAACCAATGCTGGCCCGGCCAATCATTGCCCCGTCAAGACCATATTTGTCGCGCATCTCTACAGCTCTTTCGGGCGTGTCTACGTCGCCGTTGCCGAAGATTGGAATATGCATCCGCGGATTGTTCTTTACCTCGGCAATGGGTGCCCAGTTAGCCTCTCCCTTGTACATTTGCACGCGGGTGCGGCCGTGAATGGAGATCGCACTTGCTCCCACATCCTGCAGCCTTTCGGCTACCTCAACAATCTTAATGGAATCAGCATCCCAGCCAAGCCGGGTCTTTACTGTAATAGGAAGTTTGGTGTGCTTTACCATGGCTTCGGTCAAAGAAACCATGAGCGGAATATCCTTAAGGATACCTGCCCCGGCACCTTTTGAAACCACCTTTTTGACAGGGCAGCCAAAGTTAATATCGATAATGTCGGGACCAGACTTCTCAACAATTTCTACCGATTGTAACATGGATTCCAGGTTGGCTCCAAAGATCTGGATGCCCACCGGCCTTTCTTTTTCGTAAATATCAAGCTTCATAACGCTCTTTGCGGCATCACGAATAAGCCCTTCCGAAGAAATGAATTCGGTATACACCACATCGGCGCCCTGTTCCTTGCACAACGCCCGAAACGGCGGATCGCTCACATCTTCCATTGGTGCTAACAACAATGGAAATTCTCCTACATCTATGTTTCCTATTTTCGCCAAAACAACTGTTTTTCAGGCTGCAAAAATAATGAAATTTATTTAGTCGTTAGCCTTTAGTCGGGAGTTGGTAGAAGTTCAATTTTTTAAACAAAAATCATAGAGTCATGACCGAGATTAGGAAGAAAATCAACGATTCATCCTTTTCTTTTTAAATATAAATCTGATTAGAATTTGGTGCCTGGATTTATGTTTTTCAAAACACTTCTAACTTCGTCCTTCTAAAACCGTACTTCAACTTGTTTCCCGCTGATATCGCAGATTTCAGCAGAAAAAGACTTTCCTGATAATGGATATAAAATTAATCGGGGTCACCAGCACATTGTACAATACCTTCTACAATATACATTTTTAAATCCTGTCTCTTTCAGCTGCTTCTATAGCTCTCTGGTTATCGCTAAGCCTGAAATTTCCGAAGTTATATTTGAATCCTACACGTACGTAGCGGGTTTCGGGTCTTGGATAGTAGCCGTTGTCCTGGTTGAGATATCGTGATTTAAGCCAGGTATTGGTCTCATCAAGCAGGTCTTCTACATTTACGCTAACCTCAGCGCGATTGTTCCACAGGGTTTTGCGAAGACCAAGGGAAAGGGTGGTCATGGGATCCATTTTGTAGGAACCGCTAAGCCAATCGGACACATAAGTGAGACTTAATTCTCCTGTAAGCGTACCGTCTTTAGAAATAATAATATTGTTGTAGAGGCTTCCGTAGAAACCATCTATCTCTAAAGTCACGGGGACATCACCGCTTTCAATAGCTACAAAAGTACGTTCGTCGTTAAAGAGAGAAACGTAAGCGTATGCATACCACCAATTAGCAACAGAACGCCCATGAGTAATGTCAATTCCTACAGATTTACTCTCCAGCAAATTCATACTCACCCTGCGAATAAGCATTTGCTCATTGTCCTGAAAGCTGAGGGTTTGGGGAGTTTCCCCGCTATCCCTATAATAAAGATCGAAGAAATACTCATTTTTGAGGGCATAGCTCAAAGTAAAGTTATTACTAATTGATGCCTCCAGGTGTGGATTACCCGAGTTATAATCAAATTCTGTAAGATAGTATCTAAACGGGTTGAGGCTTTCATACCTGGGCCGCTGGATCCTTCGGCTATAGTCAAAGGTAAGGCTGTGATTATCATTAAAGCTGTGCTGCAGGTAAAACGTGGGGAACAATTCAAAATACTCCCGGGTGTCAATCTGTTCCATTGATCTCGAATCTCCCGTGCGATCTGTATATTCCCCTCTCAAACCACCTTTGACGCTCCACTTCTCCCAGTCTTTGGCAAGGGAGAAATATGCAGCATAAATATTCTCATCGTAGAGAAAATTATCGGACTGATCTTCGTCAAATAAATAAGTCCCGGTCTCGGGAGCCATACGGAAGTAATCTATACCGCTTTCAGAAGTAATAACGGAAGCTTTAATTCCGCTTTCAAAGCTGGTACTGCCTATGGGCGTGATAAAATCCAGCTGACCTGTAAAAATCTCGATTCCCTGTTGCGCTTCAGTAGTAAAAGCATAATTGGAGGTAGTAGCATCAAGATCTACAATACTGGTATTTATTCCCTGCTCCCTGTCGTGATCATAACGAGTATAATGTGCCTTCGCAGAGACCTGAGCACCGGGTTTGTCTAATAAATGTTTAAATTCAAGATCAAGCGCCACATTAGAAACATCCTCCTCAAGTTCACTTTTGGTAATGAGGTTTTCTACTTCCTCATTCGTTTCATAGACCCTGGTAAAAACATTGTTATTAAATGTCTCATTGGGTGAATACGTAAGACTGGAAGAAAAATTAAGAATGTTGTTATCATCAAAATTATAGTCGAGCAGTATGTTCGCATTATGAGCATTTGACTGCGTAGTGCGATCAAAATTAGTTTCCCAGCGGTTTACGATATTGTCGGCTCCATCGCGAAAATTGATGTAGCTATCGTCCTCTTTATATTCTTTGCGGGTAGAGTGGGTGTAATTTCCGAAGAGATTGAGTTTATCAGTTTTATAATAATGGCTGGTCCCGACCTGGAATTTAGGATAGATCGCCTGCGTCCATGCCCCATTAATATTTCCCTTATAACCCGGTGCAATACTTTTGGTGGTGACAATGTTAAGAATAGCACCTCCTTCGGCATCATATCGAGACGGTGGTGTGGTGATCACCTCAATAGATTTGATATTTTCTGCTGAATAATTTTCGAGCAGGGTTTGTAATTCGGAAGCGGTTAGTTGCACCTTTCGGTCGTTGATATAAACCTGTACGCTCTGATTTCTCACCATGAGAGAATTGCCTGAGAGGATCACCCCGGGAGTCTTTTTTAGAATATCCCAGGAACTACCTGTTGAAAGTGTAGTATTCTCCACGCTAAAAACCAGGCGGTCAACTTCTCTTTTTACTGAAGGATTTTTATAATTTATCGAAACTTCATTAAGGGTGGCTGTATCTTCATTTAATATAATATCGCCTAAATCGCGGCTTTTTGACACCTTAATCCTTTGCAACCGGTCCTGAAATCCTACAAAACTAATTTTGAGCAGGTATTCATTTTCCTCAATGGATTTAAGGGAGAAGTGACCGTCTTCTGAAGAAACGGCTCCTTTATATACGCTGGTAGAATCCTGTGCATTTAACAATATGACATTAGCAAATGCAACCGGCTCCCCCGAAGCATCGAGAGTGCGACCTTCAACAGAATGTTGGCTTAAAGCCGAAAAAGAACAGAAAAATAAGAACAGGCACAGTGGGAGGCTGTATAATTTGGTCATGCAATTTGGTGGTTAGTGCTTGATAAAGGTAACAAAATCAAACAAATATAGCATATACGCGCTAAGAACAAAATATTTTTGCTGCTGCTGTTGCATGTGCTAACTTCTCTTGACTCAATTTGTTGTGCCTCCGGAAAAATTAAATATCACTATTAGAAGCTCTAAAGAATTTAAGGCCACCTAAAGCAGGAAGTGTAAGATAACAGGGGTAACTACCGCTGTCACTATACCATTGAGACACATGGCAATTCCACTATATACCCCTGGGATTTTTCCTTCCTCAATCGCCCGGGCAGTGCCTATTCCATGAGCTGCCGTGCCAAGGGCCGCACCTATTGCCCTTTGATTGGTAATGCCCATTTTGTTTAAAAAGTACAGACCAAACACGTTTCCAAAAACCCCTACCGCTATTACGATTCCTGCTGTAATATCGGGGATTCCTCCTACGTTTTTGGTGATTTCAACAGCAATGGGCGTGGTAACAGATTTGGAGGCCAATGACTGGATCAAAAACATCGGCATTTCAAGGAGAAGCAGAAAGACGACAATACTCACTACACCGCAAATTCCTCCAATGACCACAGCAATGGTAAGCAACCTGAGATCCTTACGCAGCTCTTCATACTTCTCGTAAAAAAAAGCACCTAAAGCAACTACTGCCGGACCCAGAAAATAAGTCAGAATTTTTCCTCCCTTATTATAAGCCTCAAAAGGAATATCGAAAACCTTCAGGAATACTATTATTCCCATAATAGCAAGAAGAACAGGATTCAAAAATGCTATTTTAACGTGAGTTCGATATAAGAAAAAGTGAAAATTTGGGTGGTTGAACACCAAAGAAAAAGCAGAAAATCAGTATATTTAAGTACTTAACATTAAAATATTTAACTGATATTCTGCTTATGAT
>Ga0098067_1000853_pt1 | contig 10753 bp, 7 predicted proteins | sample 26_taG_FD_92578 | JGI IMG/M metagenome (GOLD analysis project Ga0098067, IMG submission 92578) | Marine viral communities from Cariaco Basin, Caribbean Sea - 26_WHOI_OMZ | ecosystem: Environmental > Aquatic > Marine > Oceanic | place: Caribbean Sea: Cariaco Basin | collected 2014-11-09
CCAGGCCGCGGCTTGGCGTGATATTCAAGGGCTGCTTCTTTCAGATCTTGAGACATTGCCACTGTTCCGTTTGTCACGTTTAAGAGGTAAAAGCCGCCGGGGCTTGCCCAGCGGAGCGCGACATTATGGCGTGAAGGTCAGCATCAGACAAGGCCCCACTGGCCATTTCGTGAACAGTCAATAAGCCATTTTGCGTACGTACCTGCAAAATGGCGCCCCCAGAGGACAAACGGCATATATAAAAAAAGCGCCTCGAAAGGCGCTTTTTTGCTTTCAGTATCCGTATCAGTCTTTCTTTCCGCCGATACGACCACCGAAGCGCTTCTGGAAGCGATCGATGCGGCCGCCGGTATCCATCACTTTCTGCTTGCCAGTGTAGAATGGGTGGCACTGGGAACACACATCCAGCTGCAGATCCTGAGTGAACGTTGAGCGGGTCTTGAAGACATTACCGCAGGAACAGGTAACGTTAATCTCTTCGTACTTGGGGTGAATACCTTCTTTCATGGCGAACCTCTGTCGGGTCGTGCCGCTACCTGATCACGGGAGCTCGAATTGCTCCAGGTGCCAGGCACCGCACGTTTGAATCAATTGACAAGACGGGGCACAATCATGCCCTGTCGGAAACAGACCGCGAATCTTACTTGCAATTGCGGCATCAGGCAAGCCCCGGACAGTCTTATCACCCCCATGGAGCCTCATGTGCCCCGAACCGCACGCATCGCATTGAACCGCCCCCTCCGGCGGCTGTTCGACTATCTGGTGCCGGACCACGTAACTCTGCAAAAGGGTCAACGCGTGACGGTGCCCTTTGGTCGGCAGTCTGCCACCGGCCTGGTCGCCGATACGGATGTTCAGCCGCCAGAGGGTATAACCCTCAAACCCGTAAAGTCCGCCTGCGAAGAATGGCCGGCCCTACCGAAGGAAACGTTCCAGCTCTTGAGCTGGGCGTCGGATTACTATCAGCACCCGCTGGGTGAATGCCTTTTTACCGCCCTACCCCCGGCTCTTCGACGTGGAAGGCCGGCATCGGAGAAAAAAGATACCTACTGGCAGGCCTGCGGTGACCCTGCCGTTCTGCCTGGCAATGCAACACGACAGCGGGAGCTTCTGGCCTGGCTGCAGCGTGAGGCAGGACGCCCCAGCAGTAAACAGATCGTTCAGGCTGGCTTCACCCAATCACAGATCAAGAGCCTTCAGCAGAAGGAGCTGGTTCGCGAGGTCTCACCGCCTGATCCCGCCGGTGTGCCAGAGGAAATCCTCAGCCGCATACCAGAGCTTTCTCCGGCTCAGCTTAATGCCGTAACCCAGCTTCCCTTACCCGAAAACGGCTTTGCGGCATCCCTGTTGTTTGGCATTACCGGTAGCGGCAAAACCGAGCTGTACCTTTATTACCTGAAACACTACCTGGGCAACAGCGACCAGGCATTGGTGCTGGTCCCGGAAATCAACCTGACGCCACAAACTGTCGCACGTTTTCAGCATTACTTCGGCTCACGCATCGTGGTATGGCATTCGGCCCTGAATGATGGTGAGCGGCTGACCACCTGGCTCAAGGTACGCCGAGGCGAGCCGGTTATACTGATCGGAACCCGTTCTGCGGTATTGCTGCCCTTCACCGGCCTTAAAACCATTATTGTGGACGAAGAGCATGACAGCTCCTACAAGCAGGGAGAGGGGTTTCGTTATTCAGGGCGGGATACAGCAGTCTATCGCGCCCACCTCAATAAGTGCCCCGTTATTCTTGGCTCCGCCACGCCATCCATAGAGTCATACCATAACGCGCTTACGGGGAAGTATTCTCTGATCAAACTGGAAGAGAGAGCCGGCAACGCCCGACCACCACATATCAAATTACTGGACATCCGCAGCCGTCCGCTGGAAGGCGGGCTTTCACGCCCCGCCCTGCAGGCTATTGAAAAGTGCCTGAATGAAGGCCAACAAGCGCTGGTCTTCGTGAACCGCAGAGGGTTTGCCCCAGTGATGATGTGCTTTGACTGCGGTTACATGGTTGAGTGCCCCCGTTGCGATACAAGACTTACCTATCAACGCCGCGATCGCGCCATGCGCTGCCACCACTGTGATTACCAGACCGCAGCCACGGACCATTGCCCCAAGTGTGACAGCGATGCCTTCAAACCGGTGGGCCAGGGCACCGAGCGCGCTGAAGACATTCTGACTGCGCAATTCCCCGATACACCTGTGGTGCGGGTAGACCGGGACAGCACCCAACGCAAAGGCAGCATCCAGGGCATTCTCAAGAAAGTGAACGGCGGTGAGCCCTGCATCCTGGTGGGGACACAAATGCTCTCCAAAGGACATGATTTTCCAAACGTTACCTTGGTGGTCGCGGTCAACGCCGACGGGGGGTTGTTTAGTGTGGACTTTCGCGCGTCCGAACAATTAATCCAGACGCTTCTTCAGGTCAGCGGGCGAGCTGGTCGGGGAGAAAAACCCGGCGAAGTCCTGATACAGACATGCCACAGTGACCACCCTCTGCTCCGCTCATTGGCGGAGGGCTACTACTTGCCAGTAGCTGACCAGATGCTAGCAGAGCGAGAATCAGGTCAACTGCCGCCCTACCGCGCCATGGCCATTTTCAGGGCAGAGTCAGAAACAATGCAGAAGAGCCTTCAGCTACTTGACACCATCAAGCCACAAGCTCTTTCCTGCAACATCGAAGTCTGGGGCCCCCTCCCCGCACTAATCGCTCGTCGGGCTGATCGACACAGAGCACAACTGGTGCTGCTCTGCAGCAATCGCAAGCAACTTGGCCGCCAGCTCACTCGTATTTGCGAGGTTTTGGATCAGATCAGACAGCCAGCCAGGCTTAAATGGATGATTGATGTGGATCCGCAAGAGACCGGATAGTCCAATTCAACCCGACTTGGTGTTTTGCTAACAGGTACACTTTCCGCGATAATAGCGCCCTTCGATTCTCCGGTGGACAGCGTGCCGCCGTTCTCCAATTCTCTGTAACCCGAGTCATCCGACAGCATGAAAGAGACCGTATCCGACCTGCTCCAGTCTGCACTGGCAACCCTTCAATCCGAAGGCATACTGCCCGCCGACCAGACGTTCATACCACAGGTGGACAACACCAAGGACAAATCCCATGGTGACTACGCCTGCAACATTGCCCTGGTAGCGTCAAAGTCGGCTGGCTGTCCACCGAGAAAGCTGGCAGAAGCGCTGGTTGAAAGGCTTCCGGAAAGTGCGGCGGTAGATAAGGTGGAGATTGCCGGGCCGGGGTTTATCAACTTTTTCATGAGCACAGCCAGCGCTTTTGAAGTGGTCAACGCTATTCTTGAGCAGGCCGGGCACTTCGGCCGCAATAATCACGGCAAAGGCGAAAAGGTTCAGGTGGAGTTTGTATCTGCCAACCCCACCGGCCCACTCCATGTAGGCCATGGCCGTGGAGCTGCCATTGGTGACTGCCTGAGCAGGCTACTGGAAGCCAATGGTTACGAGGTTACGCGTGAGTTTTACTACAACGACGCCGGCGCCCAGATCAATAATCTGGCGCTGTCCGTTCAGTCGCGGGTCAAAGGACTGACACCGGAAGACGAGAACTGGCCGGCTGACGGCTATCGTGGCGCTTACATCACGGATGTTGCCAACGCCTACATGGCCGGAGAAACCGTCACTGCCGACGACCGTGAAGTGACCGCCAAAGCCGACCCTGAAGATCAGCAAGCCATTCGTGAATTTGCCGTAGCATACCTGCGCCGTGAGCAGGACCTGGACCTGAAAGCCTTTGGCGTGGAATTCGATGTGTATTTTCTCGAGTCATCTCTCTATGAAGATGGCAAGGTGGAACAAACCGTAGAGCGCTTGCAGAAAAACGGCTACACCTACGAGCTCGACGGCGCGATGTGGCTTAAGACCACCGAATTCGGTGACGACAAAGACCGCGTAATGCGCAAGAAAGACGGCGGTTATACCTACTTCCTGCCTGACGTTGCCTATCACCTGGATAAATGGCAGCGAGGATTCACCACCGTTATCAACGAGCAGGGTGCGGACCACCATTCCACCGTTACCCGGGTTCGCGCTGGTTTGCAGGCCTTAAAGGCAGGCATTCCCCAGGGCTGGCCGGACTACGTGCTGCACCAGATGGTGATGGTGACCCGTTCTGGCCAGGAAGTGAAAATCTCCAAGCGCGCCGGCAGCTATGTCACCGTTCGCGACCTGATTGATGAAGTGGGCCGTGACGCGACGCGCTTTTTCCTGGCGGCGCGACGGGTGGATTCCCAGTTGACCTTCGATATCGACCTGGCCCGCTCCCAGACCAATGAAAACCCGGTCTATTACATTCAGTATGCCCATGCCCGAATCTGCAGTGTGCTGAGAAAACTGAAAGAGGAAGGGGTTGAACGGGACCTGAACGAGTGCGCTGGGGACTTGTCTCTGTTAACGCTGGACGAAGAGAAGGATCTGGCGAATCAACTGGCAAAATACCCCGAGCTGATTGAAAGCTCTGCCAGGCTGCGGGAGCCGCATCATCTTACCCATTACCTGAGAGATCTTGCCGGGCAGTTCCACACCTATTACAACGCCCATAAGGTGTTAATCGAGGATACTGCCGTTCGGGATGCACGGGTAACACTGTACCTTGCCATCAGACAGGTCATTGCCAATGGCCTTGACCTGCTCGGGGTGAGTGCACCAGAAGAAATGTAACGGTTCGGCTCTGTGCCACCGATCTGAACATCCAGGCAAGCAACAGGAAATCATCCGGCATGTCCCGAGATTACGCGCGCAAATCAAGACCAGCCAGCAAGTCGGCAACCCCGACCAGAACGGCAAAACCGGCGCGGAAACAGAAACAGCCCGCAAGACGTCCAGCAGCCGCAAAGGCGCAGCACGGAGGCCTCTCCGTGCGCTGGATATTGTCCCTGGCAGCCGTGGGCGGGTTTATCGGTTTTATTGCGTACCTGAACTCACTGCCCACACCCGAGCAACAATTACCTGAAAAGGCCCCGACCCAGCCTCCGGCGGCCAAGCAACAGGCGCCGGAAACCACCACCAGCGAAGAAAAGCCGGGCTTCCGCTTCTACGACATGCTGCCCGACTCTGAAGTCATTCCACCGGACGTGGAAGAATATACCCCTGGGCCCACTCAGCAGAATTTCGATTACCTGGTACAAACCGGCTCCTTCCGGAAACAGGAAGATGCCGAAAGGCAGCGAGCAGAGATTGCTTTCCAGGGTCTACGAGCCAAGGTCCAGCGCATTGACCTTGATAGCGGCAGCATCTGGTATCGGGTCAATGTGGGCCCATTCACCTCTCGCAGCCAGATGAACGCCGCCATCGACAAGCTGGTCAAGCTGAATATCCAGCCATTGGTCCGGAAAATCCCCAAGGAGGGCTGAACCGCCCTCCGACTCTCTCTCGCCTGCCACCCTTGAAAAGCCGGCGCCCGCCTCCATAACTGCTGAATACCGTTTTCTATCAGGCAAGTGGAGCCATAATGACTACCATACTTTCCGTCAGGCGCGACAACGAAGTTGCCATGGGTGGCGACGGCCAGGTTTCCCTCGGCAATACCGTAATGAAGGGTAACGCCCGCAAGGTTCGCCGCCTCTACCACGACCAGGTGCTGGCCGGTTTCGCAGGCGGCACTGCAGATGCGTTTACCCTGTTTGAACGCTTCGAGGCGCAGTTGGAAAAACACCAGGGCAACCTGACCCGCGCTGCGGTGGAACTGGCAAAGGACTGGCGAACGGATCGTGCCCTGCGCCGCCTGGAGGCTCTGCTGGCCGTTGCCGACAAGACCGCCTCACTGATCATCACCGGCAATGGGGACGTTATCGAACCCGAGCAAGGACTAATCGCCATTGGCTCCGGCGGGCCCTTCGCTCAGGCCTCGGCCCGGGCCCTGCTGGAAAATACCGAACTGAAAGCCAGCGAGATTGTGGAGAAGGGCCTGGATATCGCGGCCGACATCTGCATTTACACCAACCACAATCGCACCCTTGAAGTGCTGTCAGCCAACGACTGATCCGGAGCTAGCATGTCTGCAATGACCCCCCGTGAGATTGTCCACGAGCTCAACAAACACATCGTAGGCCAGGAAGAAGCCAAGCGTTCCGTCGCCATTGCCCTGCGCAATCGCTGGCGCCGGATGCAGCTGGAAAGTGGGCTACGTGAGGAAATTACACCGAAGAACATATTGATGATCGGCCCAACCGGTGTCGGTAAAACCGAGATCGCGCGCAGGCTGGCAAAACTGGCCGACGCTCCCTTCCTGAAAGTGGAAGCCACCAAGTTTACCGAAGTGGGTTACGTAGGCCGGGATGTGGAGTCCATTATCCGCGACCTCGCCGACATGGCCATCAAGATGCTGCGCGAGAAGGAAATGAAGCGTCACGAGCATCGTGCCATGGACGCCGCCGAAGAACGCATACTGGATGCCCTTCTGCCACCACCCCGGGACTTCAAAGAGGACAGCCAGAAAGTGGAGGACTCCTCCACCCGCCAGCTATTCCGCAAGAAATTGCGTGAAGGCGAGTTGGATGACAAGGAAATCGAGGTTGATCTGCGTAACACCGGCGCCGGTGTTGAGATCATGGCGCCCCCCGGTATGGAGGAGATGACCAGCCAGTTGCAGAACATGTTTTCCAGCATGTCCTCGGAAAAGCGCAAGACCCGGAAGATGAAAGTGGCAGACGCCATGAAGCAGGTTCGCGATGAGGAAGCCGCCAAGCTGGTCAACGAGGAAGAGATCAAGCAAAAGGCCATTCTGAGCGTTGAACAGAACGGCATAGTCTTTATCGATGAAATCGACAAAGTGGCCAAGCGTTCAGAAAACACATCGTCGGACGTCTCCCGGGAAGGTGTGCAGAGAGACCTTCTGCCATTGATTGAAGGCAGCACGGTCAGCACCAAGTACGGCGCAGTGCGAACAGATCATATCCTCTTCATCGCATCCGGTGCTTTCCATCTCTCCAAGCCGTCTGACCTGATACCGGAGCTGCAGGGCCGCCTGCCCATCCGCGTGGAATTGCAGGCGCTGACCCCGGAGGACTTCAAGCGCATTCTGACCGAGCCCGACGCCTCTCTGGTGCAGCAATACGAAGCATTGATGGGTACAGAAGGGGTCACGCTGACCTTCACAGAAGACGCTATAGCCCGTATCGCGGAAGTCGCCTACAAGGTCAATGAAACCACGGAGAACATCGGTGCCCGGCGCCTGCACACTGTACTGGAGCGGCTGCTGGAAAGCCTGTCGTTTGAGGCCGGCGATCAGGTTACCGAGAATTTTGAGGTAACCGCCGAGCTTGTGGATGAGAAGCTCGGTGAACTTGCAGAAGACGAAGACCTTAGCCGCTATATTCTCTGAGCCGGGCCTGGCTCAATCAGGGCGCCCCTGAAAACGGCGCCCTGCCTTCCCTATTCCTTCACTACAATCTACAAGGCCTTGCTGAAAAGCTCCGAAACGTTATCCAGCCCCGTTGCCAGCCGCCCCTTCTGGGCCTTTTTCTTGCGCCCCTTCGCCACGTAAAGCGGTAGCATCTCACCATAAAGGCTCGTGCTGATGGTCCGTTGCTCATCTTCGAGGCGATCCCTGCGCAGGCGAATACCATACTTCGCCAGCTTGGGTTCGAGTTCATCGGCGCGAGTCAACAGGTCACGTCGTGTCATCTGGTAGGCATGCTCACACACCATGCGACGGGACTGAAAGCTGAATACGTTCGAGAAAAACAGTTTGGCATCATCCCGGGTAGGTTCGAACAGCAGGATATCCTTGTCCGGATAATCCCGCGCATACTGGGCAATACCGGACTGCATCCGGGAATAGACCATGGTGCGGAACATCTGGGACAGCAAGTTGGGCATGCCTGAGCGGGTCAGCTCCCCCGGCGCCATAGTGCCCGCCCGCACCGCGGCGCTGGCATCAATCGGCACCTGTGGATTCACTGCAAAGACCAGATCAGCCCCGTCCTCGAAAGCGACAGACGCATGCAGGCCTTTTCTCAGGGTGCCGTCTACATAGAAGCGTCCGTCGATGGTGACAGGAACATAAATACCCGGAGAGGACATGCTGGCCTGGATCGCCCTGGAAATGGGCACGTGATCAAAGCCAGGAGCCCCGAAACAGACGGCTTCGGTACTCTCGACATCCGCAGCCACAATGTACAGGCTGCGACGAAGCTGGCGAAAATCATTGGTTCGGCCCAGCATGGTAAAGGCGCGCTGCAGATACTCATGCAGACCTTCATTGTCAAATAACCCTGCCGGCGCAGCCTGAGCGAGGACTGTCATCGCCTCCAGCAAGCTTTGATCGTACGGATTATTAATAAACCGGCGAACCGCAGTGGTGACCAGGCCAGGCACCGCCAGCAGTCGGCTTCCCAACTCCCGGAACGCCGGGCGGTAGAACACCTCCGGGTGAAACGGGTGGACTTCAGCCTCGTTGCGCACAAAAATCCGGCACAACTGGGCCGTCGTCATCTGATTAGCCAGGTTGGCAGCTACAAAAGACCCGGCGTTCACACCGACGTACACATCGATATCGTTGAAATCGAGTCCGTCCAGGGCTTCATCAAGCGCACGCAACGCCCCTATTTCATATATTCCACCCAGAGGACCACCGCCTCCTAGTGCGAGGCCGATGCGGGGCCGGGGCTTTATTGCTGTCGTTGTTGCCATTATTCGCTATCCCCTTGCGGGTAGTGGTGGCTAATAGCTTTCACCGTAGCAGTCCATTTTAGAGTGCACACCCTATATGGAGCCCGCAGGGCACAATCCATCAGGAAAGGGCCTTTTCAGCATGGGCAATGGAGCTTGATTTGCCTGGGCGCAGATAACGACCAAAGCCCGCATTGCGAAGCGCCAGATCCACACAGCTTTTAATAACGTGAGGGGAATCCAACAAGAGCACATCTTCAAGTAACTGGGCCGCCCATTCGCGGCTGACACTGCGGATGACAGACTTGACCTTTGGCAGACTGGCCGCGTTCATGGAGAGAGAATCGTACCCCATGGCCATCAGCAACAGAGCCCCACCAGGGTCCCCCGCCAGCTCACCACAAATGCCCACCGGCTTGCCCACGGCATGAGCATCCTGGGCCACACGGACGAGCGCCTGCAATACCGCAGGATGATAGGAATGGTAAAGCTGGGCCACACGCGGGTTGTTGCGGTCCACTGCCAGCAGATACTGGGTAAGATCGTTCGAGCCAACCGAGAGGAAATCGACACGATCTGCCAACTCGCGGATCTGGTAAACCGCCGCTGGAATCTCAACCATCACCCCGACCTTGGGCATATGAATACTGAACCCCTCTTCCCTCACCTCGTGGTAGACCCGATAGATCAGGTGCAGAGACTCTTCCACTTCGGAGATATTGCTGATCATCGGCAGCATGATCTGCAGGTTATTCAGCCCCTCGCTGGCCTTGAGCATTGCCCGCACCTGAACCAGAAATATTTCCGGATGGTCCAGTGTTACGCGGATACCACGCCAGCCAAGGAAGGGATTCTCTTCCTGAATCGGAAAGTAGGTCAGGGCCTTATCACCACCGATATCCAGTGTGCGCATGGTGACCGGATTGGGCGCAAAGGCTTCCAGTTGCTCGCGGTAGTACTCCCGCTGCTCCTGCTCGGATGGAAAGCGATCTTTGATCATGAACGGTACTTCGGTACGGTACAGCCCGATACCCTCGGCACCATGGCTGAGTGAGCGCACCACATCCGTCATCAGGCCGGTATTCACCAGCAAGGATACCCGGTGGTTATCCGTGGTTTCACAGGGCAGGTCCCGCAGAGCCTCCAGCCCCTTGACCAGCTCATCTTCCTCGTCGCAGATTTCCTGGTAGAAATTCCGCAGGTCTGTGGAGGGAGAGGCAAAGATCTGCCCCTCAAATCCATCCACAATCAGGTCTTTGCCATCCAACTGGTTCACTGGGATATCGACCAAACCCATGACCGTTGGCACCCCCATGGCACGAGCAAGGATTGCCACGTGGGAGTTGCTGGACCCCTTCACGGAGACAAGGCCGACCAGCTTCCCCTTGGGAACTTCTCCAAGCATGGCCGGGGTAAGCTCTTCACTGACCAATACCGTGTTATCAGGATAAACCGTGTCTTTCTGCTCCCCCTCCTGCAAGTGAGACAGCAAACGGCGACCCAAATCGCGGATATCCACCGCCCGCTCCTGCAGGTAGTGGTCCTCCATCATCTCGAAGTGACGCACATACTGCTGAACCACCTGCTTCAGGGCGCCCTGGGCCCAGAAACCGTCTTTGATCCGGTTGGAGACCTCGCCCGGCATGGCATCGTCGCCCAGCATACGCAGGTAAACGTCAAACAGCGCCTGCTCTTCCGGGCGCAGCTGTGAAGCCAGGCGCGCCGCCACCCGCTCGATGTCTTCGCGAACCGCAGTGACTGCGCCATTGAACAACGACAATTCCAGTTCGACGTCATCCGTGGGCTTTTCCGGCACAACGTCCAGATCCGCCGCAGGATAGACCACAACACCCTTCCCGATAGCCACCCCCGGCGCACCTGGCACACCACTGAAGCTGACATCCGTCGCTTCTTCGCCGGTCAGAGAGAGGCCGCTGATAGCTCCCGTTGCCTCGCTGTGGGCGATCACTCCGGCCAATTGCGCCGACACCGTCACCAGGAAGGCTTCTTCACCTTCATCAAAGCAACGCGAACTTTCCCTTTGCTGAACAACGAGAACGCCAAGGACCCGGCGGTGGTGAATAATGGGCACGCCGAGGAACGAGCGGAAGCGCTCTTC
>Ga0098067_1000856_pt1 | contig 10741 bp, 8 predicted proteins | sample 26_taG_FD_92578 | JGI IMG/M metagenome (GOLD analysis project Ga0098067, IMG submission 92578) | Marine viral communities from Cariaco Basin, Caribbean Sea - 26_WHOI_OMZ | ecosystem: Environmental > Aquatic > Marine > Oceanic | place: Caribbean Sea: Cariaco Basin | collected 2014-11-09
CAAAGTTCAGCTATGTCTTTCAAAAAGTGGTAGCGGGGGCTGGATTTGAACCAACGACCTTCGGGTTATGAGCCCGACGAGCTACCAGACTGCTCCACCCCGCAACAATTTAGACTGCGTATTCTATACGCTTAATTTAGACCTGTCAACTAATTTATCGAATAACTTGATATTAATTATTATTAATACAACTTATTCACTTAACTGACGAGCTTAAATTGGTGCGATCGGAGGGACTCGAACCCTCACAGCTTGCGCCACTACCCCCTCAAGATAGCGTGTCTACCAATTCCACCACGATCGCATACTGTTTTATCTACTAGACGGCTTATCTATTCTTAAGAAAAGTCTTAATAAGAACACCTATTTACCATAGTTAGCTTGGAACTGAACACTTTCGTTGAGGGAAAATTGTCAGAATAACCACAGCTTTATAAACGGTCAGCAGTTGCTAAAACAGGCAAGCATTGTAATGGCTATCGTTAAGAATAGCAAGGTTTAATAGCAGGGATCGCGATATCGCCTATACTTTATGCTGGTCTATCGCTTTAAACGCTACTGCTATTAACCCAACACTCACTTTGTAAGCCAATATTAGCTGTCTGACTTAGGATTTTTGGTCAGTGGACGAGGCGTTTGCGGCGCTGAGGCTGGTGCATCTAAGCGGAATTGACCTTCTGCTTGCTGACGCGCTTGCACGGCTAGCGTTAAGCTAGTAACAAAAAAGATAGCGGTCAATACTGCCGTCGCTCGCGTCATAAAGTTCGCCGAGCCGGCAGCACCAAATACAGTGCCAGATGACCCAGCACCAAAAGAGGCTCCTGCGTCTGCGCCTTTGCCGTGCTGAATAAGAATCAAGCCTATCATGGCAATCGCCACGATGATGTGTAAGGCCAATACAAAGGTATACATAACGTCCTCTTATGCTCGGATGAGCATGTGTTTAATAGGGTAAAGCCCAAATCGACACGACTACTGACACTACTATAGGGTCTGATGACGCTAGTGTGCCGACAACGGCCAACACTAGCAAAGTCGATGATTATATAACAGAGTCATTTAGCGCAGCAGTATCTAGCCCTATTTTTTAATGACTCGCCAATTTTTAATGACCAACGTAATTTAATAGCCAACTGCTTTTTCATAACCCGCTAGATTTTAATAACCAGTTATAAGCTATTTGTAGCGTTTCGCTGCAGCAAAAGCGTCGGCAATAGCGAGAAAGCTGTCAGCTTGTAGAGCGGCACCACCGACTAGGGCACCATTCACACTGTCCGCTTGAGCAAACTGGGCAGCATTGGCAGCATTGACACTACCTCCGTAAAGCACACAAGGTTCGCCCAGCGCTTGCTCTGCGCCTGCGTAACTTTGAATAACGGCTTTAATATGGGCATGCGTGGCCGCCACTTCTTCTACCGTAGGGACTTTGCCCGTGCCAATCGCCCAGACAGGTTCATAAGCGATAATAAGGCGCTCTGCTAAACGGTCTTGGTCGGTTTCAGCCAGCAATTGCTCGATAACCGTCAATTGTGCTGCTAATACGTTAAAAGTCTGCTCGCTGTCATACTGCTCTTTCGTCTCTCCAACACAGAAAATTACGCCCAATTGCTGGCTTAGCGCATGTTTAATCTTATTGTAGAGGGTGCTCTCATTTTCACCATGATATTGGCGACGCTCCGAATGACCGACCAACACCCAGTTGGCACCGGCGTCTTTTACTTGGGCGGCTGAGACATCGCCTGTAAACGCGCCCGTTGCTGCACTGTGAGCACTGATGTCTTGCACGCCTAGTGCTATCGCGTCACTTTGTGGTAGCGCGGTCACGTGCACGAGACTAGGAATGACCATTAACTGGCAAGCCGTTAAATCCATGTTGGCCGCCTGACTGCTAATATCGGCTAATAAGGTTTTAGCCGCTTGTAACGTTGCCGGATTTTGCTTCCAATTACCAATTACCCATGCCTGCATAGTACTCATATCCTGTTGAATTCTTTTATATCCGTTGACGCTAGCCAGCCCACTTGTAGACCAACTTTATCGTACTAAGACGGCATAGAGCGAATTACGAAACGCGCTATTATACCAAACTTTTATCCTTGTCTATAGGGGGTTTCGTTTCGCGCTTTTTCGCGGCTAATACACCCCTCCATAGGGTACGTTATCGTACCTTTTATCTTGCCAACCTAGACCCTTTTTATCTTGCTAATACAGCCCATCCTATCGGCGGCAACACTAGTATTAATGGGGCTATACTTGCGGCTACTTATAAATTAGCAAGCTGTCTATAGAGGATTAAAAACGGATACTATTTTAATAACCGCCCACTTTACGCATAATCTTAGCGTTAAGATACGAATTATTGTGTATAAAGTCAGCAGATTAACTTATAGTAGCTTACACTATAGTTACAATAATATTTTATAGCGCTATCATGGCATGCAAAGCAGCTGACTTTTAATGGGACTAAAAGTCCTCGTAATGACAGCTTTTTTGCTGCACATAGTGCGATATTTTAGCCCGAACAGCTGAATTAAAGCCTAGATTTTATGCTTTGATATTTTATACTTATAAGCGCCTACCCTAGATTATCAAGGTGGCCGTTTTAGCAACTTAGCTGATATTTTTATTTTTTGTGGGAGTCATTTATGTCCGCTACGACAACGAGCTTTGGTGGCCTTGCGCATCGCCTTATTCAAGAGGAGCTGGTGAGCAGCACGCAGATGCAGACCGTGCTAAAAGAGTCGCAGCAGCAGCGTGTGGGGCTTATTCCCTATCTCGTCGATAATAAAATAGCGCCTGCAAATCAGCTAGCAACGGTCGTCTCTAAAGAATTTGGCGACGCCCTTTTCGATCTCAACGTCTTAAATAAAGACATGATTCCTAAAGGGGTCGTAGACGAAAAAATTGTGCGTAAGTTTAACGCACTGCCTATCTATAGACGTGGGCAGCGCCTATTCGTTGCGATGAGCGACCCTTCACGCATGGACGCTATCGATGCTATTTCTTTTAATGCGCGCTTGTCTGTAGAAACCGTCGTCGTCGAAGAGGATAAGCTAAAAAAATATATCGAAACTGTCTTTGCTGACAGTATGGATAACTTTAGTAGCTTTGCAGATGATGAATTAAACGTTGATATTGAAGAGCAAAACGATCCTAATGCCGACTCAGATACTGGTAGCTCAGTCGATGAAGCCCCCGTGGTGAAATTCGTCAATAAAATGCTGGTGGATGCTATCCGTATGGGAGCGTCTGACTTGCATTTTGAACCTTATGAAAAATCTTATCGGGTACGCTTCCGCGTCGACGGTATTATGCAAAAAATGGCCAGCCCACCGATTCAGTTGGCCAGCAAAATAGCCGCCCGCCTAAAAGTGATGTCGCAGATGGACATCTCTGAGCGTCGTGTCCCGCAAGATGGTCGTATCAAACTTAAAATCTCACAAAATAAAGCCATCGACTTTCGTGTCAACTCCCTACCTACGCTGTTTGGTGAAAAGATTGTATTGCGTATCTTAGACCCCTCTTCAGCCATGCTAGGCATCGATGCCCTAGGTTATGAGCCCGATCAAAAGGAGATGTTCCTAGAGGCTCTGCATAAACCCCAAGGTATGGTGCTGATTACAGGGCCTACAGGTTCGGGTAAAACGGTCTCGCTTTACACCGGTCTAAACATTCTTAATACTGAAGAGACCAACATCTCCACGGCAGAAGACCCCGTAGAGATTAACCTAGAAGGCATCAACCAGGTTAACGTCAATCCGAAAGTCGGTCTAACCTTTGCCAATGCGCTAAAATCATTTCTACGTCAGGATCCCGACATTGTCATGGTGGGTGAGATTCGCGATTTAGAAACCGCAGAGATTGCTGTTAAAGCGGCACAAACTGGTCATATGGTCTTGTCCACTTTGCATACCAACTCAGCCCCTGAGACTTTAACCCGTTTGCATAATATGGGGGTGGCGTCTTTTAATATTGCTACTTCGGTGAACTTGGTTATCGCTCAGCGTTTGGCCCGCCGCTTATGCAAAAATTGTAAACGCCCCCTCACGGTGCCGAGACAGAGCTTGCTAGAAATTGGTTTTACCGAAGCAGACTTGGACAATAGCGATAATGTGATTTATGAGCCCGTAGGCTGTAGTGAATGCCGCGATGGCTATAAAGGCCGTTTGGGTATTTATGAGGTGATGAAAATCACCCCAGATATTTCGCGTATTATTATGGAAAATGGTAATGCTATTGATATCAAAGATGCGGCCCTTAAAAATGGCTTCCGTGACCTACGTCGCTCTGGTATCCAAAAAGTATTGCAAGGGTTGACGACTATCCAAGAGATGCTCCGCGTTACCTCTGAATAACCGTCTATAGCCATGCCATAAGACCATGCTATTTTGTGTGTAAGAATACAGTGGGTATGCTGAGCTATTCAGCTAACTTATAACAAACTTGCCTTATAATGACTAATCAGCCGATTCATTACGCCGTACTAAGACCGTAATAGTGGGCGCGCAATATTTAAGGATAAAACAATGGCCAAAGCCACTACTGATATGCTCTTAGACTTTGTTTATGACGGGACCAATCGCCGTGGGCAACAAGTCAAGGGAGAGACGTCCAGCCGCAGTATGGATCTGGCCAAGGCTACGCTGCGTAAACAAGGCATTACGGTTAAAACGATTAAAAAGAAGCCAAAGCCGTTATTTACGTTTAAGAAAAAAATCAAAGCCATCGACATTGCTATTTTCTCACGACAGTTGGCCACCATGCTTAAAGCAGGCGTGCCATTAACTCAGTCTTTTGAAATTGTCGCTGACTCTCTTGATAATCCTTCTATGAAAGATTTGGTTTTGGCTTTAAAAGGCGAAGTTGAATCGGGTACGACTTTCACTACTGCCCTGCGCAAACACCCGCGCTATTTTGATGAGTTATTTTGCTCATTGGTAGAGTCTGGTGAGCAATCAGGGGCCCTAGAAACCATGCTTGAGCGCGTAGCGACCTATAAAGAAAAGAGCGAGCTTCTCAAAGCAAAAATTAAGAAGGCCGTAAAATACCCTATAGCCGTTATTGTTGTCGCTTTTATTGTCACCGTCATTCTCTTGGTTAAAGTCGTGCCAGTATTCGCAGATATGTTTGGCTCGTTTGGTGCTGAATTACCTGCCTTTACCCAGATGGTCGTAGCCATGTCTGAGTGGATGCAAAAGTGGTGGTATATTATGCTAATAGCGGTAGGCTTAGCCATCTACGCCTTTGGTCAAGCCAAGGAGCGCAGTGCTGATTTCCGTGACTTTTTAGACCGTACGACTTTACGCTTGCCTATCTTTGGTAATATTGCCTATCAAGCAGTCATCGCGCGTTTTTCGCGTACTTTATCGACGACCTTTGCTGCGGGCGTGCCGCTAATTGACGCTTTAGACTCTACAGCCGGCGCTACAAATAACGTTGTATTCTATAACGCTACTCAGCAGATTAAAGATGATGTCTCTACCGGCCAGCAGATGCATTTTGCTATGCGTTCTACCAACCTATTCCCCAGTATGGCGATTCAGATGGTAGCGATTGGCGAAGAAGCCGGTAGCTTAGAAGAGATGCTGGATAAAGTCGCGGTCTATTATGAAAACGAAGTCGATAATGCTGTTGATGGTCTTACCAGCTTGATGGAACCGATGATTATGGCGGTGTTAGGCGTGCTAATCGGTGGCCTAGTTATCGCCATGTATTTGCCAATTTTCCAAATGGGCTCAGTAATTTAGTCTTTAGTTAAGGTCCATTATGTTGCAGCTTTTACAAGAAAACTTTGGCTTGGCCCTACTAGTATTTGGCATTATTGGCCTCTGTGTCGGCAGCTTTTTAAATGTCGTCATTCACCGTATGCCGTTGATGATGATGCGGGAATGGCGACGCGACTGTAGCCAGATATTAAGCGAACAAGCAGATATTCCAGCAGAGTTGATGACACCTGTCGCCCAGATTGTCGCTCAAGATACGCCGTTGACGCTGAGTTTACCGCGCTCACGTTGCCCCAGTTGTGACCACCAAATCAAATGGTATGAAAATATTCCTTTGCTAAGCTGGCTTATGCTCAAAGGCAAATGCTCGAGCTGTCAGCAGCCGATTAGTCCGCGTTATCCTATTGTAGAAGTCGTTACAGCGCTATTGTCCGTGTTAGTTATCTATAAATTTGGCGTCAGTGCGCAAGGGTTTGCTGCGCTGATTTTAGTCTGGACGTTGGTCGCTTTAACTGGTATTGATTTTGATACCCAGTTCCTACCGGACCGTTTAACCTTTCCCCTTGCGGGACTAGGGCTCGCTGTCAATGCCTACAGTTTATTTGTCTCTCCTACCACGGCTATTTGGGGCTTGCTGATTGGCTTTTTTTCTTTATGGATAGTGGTCAAAATATTTTATCTGTTGACCAAAAAGCAGGGCATGGGGGCTGGTGATTTTAAACTATTGGCAGTTTTAGGGGCTTGGCTTGGCCCAATGATGTTGCCGCTGATTATTTTACTGTCGTCCCTGCTGGGCTCAATCATTGGCCTAATACTGATGCGTATACATGGCGAGAGTAAGCCCTTTGCCTTTGGTCCTTATATCGCTATAGCCGGAGTTATTGCTCTACTCTACGGCCCTGAAATTTTTAGCTGGTATCTAAATATGTATGCCTAGTCTCTCTCCTAAAGGCCGGCTACTAATAGCCAATAATCAATAGTTATTAAATAGTGCTTGAGTGGGCGCAAGTTTTATCGCCTCTTTCTATAAGCATTTTTTTCTCCCACCCTTTTAATGAAATAAGTACTGCTATGATGTCTTCTGCTACTACCGATTCCCTATTGCCACAAACTTTTTCAACTAACAACACCCGTACCAAACTGCCTTTTATCGTAGGCTTGACTGGCGGGATAGGCAGTGGCAAATCTGCTGCTAGTGATTGGTTCGCTGAGCAAGGTATCCAGATTATAGATGCTGATGTGATAGCGCATCAAATTGTGGCCAAGGGTCAGCCGGCCCTCGAGCAGATTAAAGAAAAGTTTGGCGACTGGGTACTGACCGCAGAGGGTGAAATGGACCGAGCGGCCATGCGTGCGCACGTGTTTGCCCATCCCAATGCCTTGATTGACTTGGAAGCCATTACCCATCCGGCAGTGCGTGAGCAGGCCAAACAAGCCTTACAAACGGCCACCTCACCTTACGTGATTTTATCCGCCCCTTTACTGTTAGAGTCTGCAGAAGCAGGATTGGCCAGATTGTGTCAGCGGGTGTTAGTGATTGATGTGAGTGAGGACTTACAACTAGCGCGTGCTGGCGCAAGAGATGAGCAAAGCCATGATAAGATTAAAGCGATTATGGCCAATCAACTGTCGCGTAATGAGCGTGTCGCCCAAGCGGATGATGTGATCGTTAATGAACATGACTTAGCCGCCCTATACGCTAAATTGCAGCCTTTACATGAACAGTATCTGCAACTGGCTAGCTCGCATAGATAAGCTTTGCTAGCAACTGTTACCCATAAAAAAGACGCTCTCTATTAATAGAAGCGTCTTTTTTTATGCGTTGGTGGCTATTTTTAATGCATTAGTGACTTATAGGCTGGTTAATACAATCGCTTAAGCCAGCCTTGCCCCATCCTACTGACGTTGACGCACCACTTCATAGAGCGCCATCCCAGTAGCCACACTCACATTTAGACTTTGCAATTGGCCTTGGGCATTGCCTGGCATCGGGATAAATACCAACTCATCACAATGCTCGCTAGTCAATCGGCGCATCCCCTCACCTTCTGAGCCCATCACCAACGCCACTTTACCGGTCAAATCGGCTTGATGGATAGGGCGTGCCGTCTCATCTAAAGCGGTACCAAAAATGAACACGCCCGCTTGCTTAATTTGGCCCAGCGTCCGCGCCAGATTAGTGACACTAATAATCGGAATCATATCGGCCGCACCGACTGCCACTTTGGCTACGGTAGGCGTCAGACTGGCGGCATGATGCTTGGGACAAATGACCGCATCAACCCCCATTGCCACCGCCGTTCGTAAGCAGGCGCCAAAATTATGCGGGTCCGTAATTTGATCGAGCACTAGTAATAAGCAATTGTCTTTGGCGGTAAAAGTATCCAACTCACCCTCATCCGCAAAGCTCATCGGACGCGCATGAATCACCACCCCTTGATGCTGAGGACTACCACAAAGTTGGGTCAGATTGTCTTTTTGTGCATATTGGATGCTGATGCCATTAGCCTGTGCAGTATTGATTAACGCTTGAATACTCTCATCCGTCTCGCGACCTTTTTGGATAAATAGGCTCAAGCCATCTAAAGGACGGATGTTAAGGAGCGCGTCGATAGCGTGAATGCCATAAAAATAGGTGGGCTTAGCCATAATGATTTAGATATCCGTGCTTGAGGTTTAAAAAGAGGCGAGCCAAAGTAGAAAATAAGAAAAGGGTAAACACAGCCCTAGAGTGCTGTGTTTATTTATAAAGCAGGCGTGAATCTAGCAAATCGAAGCTACGTAGACTCTAAGGCTAGGTGGCTAGGTACGAGCAACCTAGCCTTCGAGGTGGCAGATATACTGAACAATTTGCTCAGTACGCAGGTTGAAACCACTTTCGCCAGCCACCATAAATGACTGCCCTGCACGGTAGTAGCTGAAGTCATCTTCACCATTAATTTTGACTTCGCACTCACCACTGATAATTTCAATACGCTCAGAGGTATGGGTGGCAAAATGATATTGCATCACTTCTTCATCGCACGGCAGGATAACGCCTAGCATCTTTTTGCTGCCATCATCAAAAGATACGGTATGGCTACTACAGCGCCCGTCGTAAGAAATATTCGCTTTGGCATCGACAGTCACATTATTAAATTGTTCCGCTGACATAGTAGCCTTCCTTAATCGTATAAACTAAATTATTCAAAAATAATTTAACAAAAGTATGATGCACCATAGTGCGTGGCGTATAGCCTACAAAATTTAGCGCTCTACCTTGAGCTAACTTTGTAGCCTTACTCGTAACGATGGGTCACAGGGATTACAACAACTAATACAATACGGTCTTTATAATCTAGGTCAATCAGCCACTCCAAATGCTATGAGCTCCCATCAGATAGGGTCACATTTGCACTGGTACTGAACATTGCTAGTCTATAAAGACAAGTCCTATAAAGACATGGCAGCGACTGCCACTAAACCCTGTTCGTGAAAACGGGTCAGCACCAAACAGACCAGCCAAAAAATTTAGGTTGGCGTTAAGTAAGTTTATGCTAACACATTATCTCTGCAAAGTTTATGACTGCTTACCATAAAATTATTGGCTCTATTATATAGACTAATGCCTTATAGAGACAGCCTAAGACAGCGCTTAAGCTCTACCATAGGCAACCTCTAAATAGTGCTATATACGCCTTAACTGTAGCTTAAAGCAAGCGGTTATCTACTCTTTTTATTGCTTGATTTGTGGTAGTGTTGCAGAATAACTCACCTATACCTTTATCTTGGTTCATGAGACGCCCTGAATGCTCACATCCTTAACGTTAAACCACTTCGCTCTAATCGCCCATAATGAGCTTAGCTTTGCCGAAGGTTTCAATGTCATCACTGGCGAGACCGGTGCTGGCAAATCTTTGTTATTAGATGCGCTATCTCTATGTGTGGGTGAGCGTGCGGATACCAGCATGGTACGCCACGGTGCTGACCATGCTGATATCTATGCCCAGTTTGATGTGGTCGATAATCAAGCGGTGCAGCAGTGGTTTAATACCCATGAGCGCGAGTTGGAAGAGGAGCTGCTCATTCGCCGTCAGCTGAGCAGCAATGGGCGCTCCAAAGCCTGGTTAAACGGGGCTCCAGTCAGCCTAAATGAACTAAAGTCTTTAGGGACTTTATTGGTTAATATCCACAGCCAACATGCTCAGCAAGCGCTGCTCAAGCCCCAATTTGTGATTGACTGGCTCGATGACATGGCCGCCTTAACGACGCTGGCTCAGCAGACCGCTGCGGCCTACTCTACTTATCAAAAATTAACTCGCCGCGCCGAAGATATCGCCAATCAGGAATCGCAGCGTCAAGACCGTATCCAGTTACTGCAAAGCCAATTGGCCGATGTAGCGCCTTTATTGGCGGTGAACTATGCTCAGATTGAAGCCGAGCATGAAGAGCTGTCTAATATTGAGGCTTTAATGCAAGAGGCCAGCCAAGCCTTAGCTTTATTAGATAATGACGTAGACGAGCCGGACGTTATGGTCATGTTAGGCCGCGCCATTAAGCTATGTGACCATCAAGCGGGGGTCAGCCAGACTTTTTCGCAAGCGTCAGAACAGTTATATATTGCTCAAGAGCAAATCAGTGAGGCCGTTAGCTCCTTATCGGCATATGCGGAGCAGCAATTGCCAGATCCAGAGCGTCTTATTGAATTGGATACCCTAATTAGTCTAGGCCATAGACTGTCACGCAAGCATGGCTTACCCATAAGCGACCTCATCGCCGAATCAGCAGAATGGCAGCAGCAACTAGAATCCTTAGAAAATGAGCCGTCGAGCGAAGTCATCGCTGAACAAGTGGCAGCCGCATGGCAAGAGTATTTGCTATTAGCTCAGCAGCTTAGTGAGGGCCGTCGTCATGCCGCCCCTGCTATCGCTAGTGAATTGGTGACTCAATTACAACCTCTAGCGCTACCGAACGCCCGTTGTGAATTTGTCTTTACGCCAAAAGCGGCTGAACGCAGCTATAATAGCAATGGTATCGAC
>Ga0098067_1000858_pt1 | contig 10725 bp, 8 predicted proteins | sample 26_taG_FD_92578 | JGI IMG/M metagenome (GOLD analysis project Ga0098067, IMG submission 92578) | Marine viral communities from Cariaco Basin, Caribbean Sea - 26_WHOI_OMZ | ecosystem: Environmental > Aquatic > Marine > Oceanic | place: Caribbean Sea: Cariaco Basin | collected 2014-11-09
GCTGCCTTACGGATACTCATGCCCTGCTTAAGCGATTCTAAGACCTTTTTACGAAGAATAATTGGATAAGTCATAATCTTAAATGGGTTAATGGTAGATTGGATCAATTGTACTAATTATTAAGTGGATTGACTATATCTCTTATAAAGCACTTGATATACTAATCTCACTATTTGTAGTATGTCCACTAATTTTTATTTACGTTAAAAATATAAAAATTCTTGGTGAGAATAAAAATATAGCAAATTTTTCTACAGCTATATTTTTAATACATTCTTATGTATTATTCTTTACTAGACACTTTCTTACTACTGATGAAACGTTATTATCTTTAATTACTGTGTTAATGTCTTGTATAGCTTCTTTCTTTTTAGTTAAGATAAATAATAAACTTGGCTTTTTGTTTTGATCGCTCATTAAGGTGATTACTATCAAAAAATAATATTGATTTAAAATTTAGGAGTAAGTAATGTTAGTCATTGTAACAAATATTCCTACACCCTACAGGACAGCGTTTTTCAATACTCTTAATGATCAACTTCAATTAAAAGGTATAGGCTTTCATGTACTGTATTGTGCCGAGACTGAGCCAAGGAGATATTGGATCTTTAACGGAAATGAAAATAACTATTCGTATACATTTTTGAAAGGTTTTCATCCTAAGTTTGAAGGATTTTACCCACATATTAATTTTGGACTTATTAGTACATTAAAAAAATTGAAGCCAGAATATTTAATTGTAGCAGGTAGTTGGAATGCTCCATCAACAATTAATATTTTGCTAAATAAGAATAAAATAAAGGCTAAGATTATATTCTGGAGCGAAGGGCATGCAGATGCTCAACGTAGTAAAAACAATTTTATTACAGTTATAAGAAAAAAAGTTTTTTCAACTTTCGATGCATTTTTAGTACCAAATGACAGATCTAAAGAATATGCAAAGTCATTAAACTCTAATGCTCTTATTGGTTTTTTACCTAATACCATCGATGAGGACTTTTACAGTATAGAACAAGCTGATGATATTGAGGCATTAAGAATTAAGTACAAGATTGACGTAAATAAAAAGCTATTTTTATGTGTGGCTACCTTATCAGATCGCAAAGGTGTTTTTGAACTGTTAGAAGCCTATAATCTTTTGGAATCATCTATTAAAGACAATTTGATTTTAGCTTATATTGGTACTGGTGCGCTTTTAGAAAAGATGGAAGATTATATTAAGCTAAATAGCTTAGAAAATATCCTAATATTAGGTCAGAGAGATAAGTTTTACGTAAGGGATTTTCTAAAATTATCAGATGTGTTTGTGTTGCCAACTAAGTTAGATGCAAACCCATTAACACCCATAGAAGCTAGTTTTATGCGCAAACCACTATTATTATCTTATTTAGCAGGTAACTTTAACGAATTAGTGTTCGAAGATAACGGTATCGGTATAAAAGATATAAATATAGAGTTAATAAGGATAGCTTTAAAACACTTGTTCTTATTAGAAAGTAGTAATATTCAAGATATGGGTAATAACTCCTATAAAAATGTTAGCGAAAATTTTACTAGAGAAAAAGCTAGTTTAAGATTAATAGATTTTTTAGATAAACTGTAACATATATATTTATGGGGTTGGGTATGAAATTATTTCTTGATTGCTCTTTACTTAGTATCGGTGGTGGAGTCCAAGTAGGCTTGAGCATTATTCAAAATATAGCTAACGACTCTAGCTTCCAACTAATTGTGACAGCCTCTCCACAAATTAATGAACAGCTTAATGATGACGTTAAGAACAAACTATTTGCTTATCATGTAGTTGAGAATGTTTCGATTTTTAAAAAAATAAAGCAGGGAAAGTTGTTAGCTGAACTTGAGGAGAGATATAATCCTGATTTGGTTTTTTGTGTTTTTGGTCCATGTTATTGGCAACCTAAAGCTAATTTCCTACAAGGATTTGCATTACCAAAAATGCTTTATCCAGAATCAAGAAAAAACTATACAAAAAAATCTTATAAATTTAAAGAAGAGTTAATAGATTATTTTAAAGCCTACTTTTTCAAAAAAAATTCCAAGCATGTAGTAGTAGAGACAGATGTTTTTAAAGATCGTTTGCTCCAAAAGTTTAACCTTGATTCTAGGTATGTGTATGTAATTCCTAATAGCTATAGTCCTGCCTTTCAAAAATCAATAAAAGATAATTTAGCTTCCATAAATCCTAATGAAAATGAGATAAATATTTTTGTTCCGGGGGGGTATTATCGGCATAAAAATTATGAGGTCCTGCCTGAAATAGCTAGCCAACTATTGATCAATAATAGGAATAAAAATTTTTGTTTTTATCTAAGCTTAAATCCAGAATCTACGGGATGGTTGAATATTCAGAAAATAGCCATTGACTTAGGTGTATTGGAGCATATTAAAACTTTAGGTCATATTCCAAATGCTGAGATTGGTAAAGAATACTTACGCTCAAATATCATTATGAGCTTAAGTAGTGCAGAGGCTTCTACAGCAGTCTATCCAGAAGCAATGTGTGCTAAAAGGCCCTTAATCGTTTCTGATACTGATTTTGCACGGAAACTATGTAAGGAAGCTGCTCTATACGTGAATCCTTTTAATGCTAAGGAAATTGCAGAAAAAATTATTTATTTATCAAATAATGAAAGTCTGAGAATAAATCTAATAGAAAATGGTGATAAGGTTTTTATAAGTAATTATCCCGATCCAGATTCGAAGTGGAAAATGCAACGCGAATTACTGATTAAGCTAGCGAATTTAAATTAGTATAACAAATAGGTGCTTACATGAAACAAATTCTGCAAGATATGGCTAATGGCCAAACCACTATAACAGAAGCGCCGGCGCCTAGTTGTTCCTCTGGTCACTTGTTGATTTCAACGACGAAATCGCTAATTTCGGCTGGTACAGAGCGTATGCTAGTTGGCTTTGGTAAAGCTTCCTATATAGATAAAGCTCGTCAGCAACCTGAAAAGGTGAAAATGGTCGTTGAAAAAGTCCAAACTGATGGTCTTTTAACTACTTACGATGCAGTGAAGTCTAAACTCGGCCAACCACTCCCTTTAGGTTACTGCAATGTTGGTCGAGTCCTAGAACTTGGTGATAATGTAAAAGGGTTTAAAGAAGGAGATAGAGTAGTCTCAAATGGGCCTCATGCTGATATTGTGAAAGTGCCAAAGAACTTGTGTGCCAAGATACCTGATAATGTGAGCGATGAGGCTGCGGCATTCACTGTTGTAGCCAGTATTGGTTTACAAGGTATCCGCTTAGCTATCCCGACTATTGGCGAGTGCTTTGTTGTTACGGGCGCAGGGTTAATAGGCCTACTGACTATTCAGATGTTGCGTGCAAATGGCTGTCGAGTCCTTGCTATTGATTTTGACCAGAGTAAGCTAGAGTTAGCCAAGCAATTTGGTGCAGAGATTTGTAACCCTGCTAACGGTGAAGATCCGGTAGCTGTGGGTATCGCGTTTAGTCGAGGCGTTGGTGTAGATGGTGTCATTATTACTGCATCGACTAAGGCGAGCGATCCAGTAGTTCAAGCAGCACGTATGAGCCGTCAACGTGGGCGCATTATCTTAGTTGGTGTCACAGGGTTAGAGCTAAATCGTGCGGATTTTTATGAGAAGGAATTAAGCTTTCAAGTCTCTTGTTCTTATGGTCCTGGTCGTTATGATTCTAGTTATGAGGAAAAAGGGCAAGACTATCCTTTAGGTTTCGTTCGTTGGACTGAGCAACGTAACTTCGTCGCTGTGTTAGACATGATGGAGGCGGGTACTCTAAATGTAGATAGCCTAATCACTCATCGCTTCGAATTTGAAGAGGCTACTAAGGCTTATGAATCTCTAACAGAGGATAAGTCAGGCCTAGGTATATTGCTGAGCTATAAGTCAGATGTAGAGACACGTTTAAATCAAAAAGTTGTGTTGCGTCCTATCAAGATTGAACCAAAAAATGCAGTTGTTGGCTTTATTGGAGCAGGTAACTATGCTTCTAGGATTTTGATACCAGCATTTAAAGGTGCTTTTGCACAGCTCCATACAATAGTCACATCGGGTGGCATTAATGGTGTTATTCATGGTGCGAAGACAGGTTTCTCTGAGGCTTCTACCGATGTAGATGCACTATTGGCCAACCAAGATATTAACACTGTTACTATCGCTACTCGCCATAACACTCATGCGCAATTTGTCCAGAAAGCATTGTTAGCGCACAAAAACGTGTTTGTGGAAAAACCTTTAGCGTTAACGCTTGAAGAAGTTGATAGTATCGAAGCGATTTATAATAGAAACATCGAAACTAAGCAATTTAGTCGTATTATGGTTGGCTTTAATCGTCGATTTGCGCCACAAGTTCAAAAAATGAAATCTTTATTAGATAGTGTGAATGAGCCTAAAAGCTTTATCATGACTATGAATGCAGGTGAAATTCCTACCGATCATTGGACACAAGATAATGATATCGGTGGCGGACGTATTGTTGGCGAAGCTTGCCATTTTATAGATCTAATGCGTTTTCTTGCAGGGTCAAAAATTGTCTCCATTCAAGCACGTCGCATGGGTGAAAACAGTAGTGTTACCGTACTAGAAGATAAAGCTTCCATTACATTAGGATTTGAAGACGGTTCATTTGGTACGATTCTTTATTTAGCTAATGGCGCAGCTAACTTTCCTAAAGAAAGAATAGAAGTGTTCACAGCAGGTCGTGTTTTACAGTTAGACAACTTCCGCAAGCTCAAAGGCTTTGGTTGGCCCGACTTTAAGGCAATGAACTTGATGCGGCAAGACAAAGGGCAGGATGCTTGTGCTGCTGCTTTTATTGAAAGTATCCGTGAAGGAAAAGAGGCACCCATTGCAGCAGAAGATATTTTTGAGGTAGCAAGAGTAACTAACTATATAGCGGAGCAACTAAGATCTCAAGACTAAAGGAAGTTTTATGAAGAATAAATTCGAAGTTTGCACGATTGGTCTTGGTTATATAGGTCTGCCAACCTCCGCTTTAATAGCATCACACAATATTTCTGTACATGGAGTTGATATCTCGCAAAGCGTAGTTGATACCATTAATGCTGGTAAAATTCATATTGTAGAGCCTGATTTGGATCAAGCGGTTGCGAATGCTGTAGCTACGGGATATTTAAAGGCAGATACTAAACCCGATGTAGCTGATGTATATTTGATTGTTGTGCCTACTCCTTTTAAAGGAAGTAGTCATGAGCCAGATATTTCTTATATTCAAGCTGCTACTGAAGGTATCTTGCCGCTACTAAAACAAGGGGATTTATATATTATTGAATCCACATCTCCGGTAGGAACTACTGAGCGTATGCGTGATTTTATTTTGAGTAGACGTCCAGAGCTAAAGGATAATTTATATATAGCTTATTGCCCAGAGCGAGTACTACCTGGCAATGTAATGTATGAGTTAGTGCACAACGATCGCGTCATAGGTGGAGTCAATCAAGAATCGACTGAAAAGGCAACAGCTTTTTATCACCAGTTCGTAAAGGGAGAATTGCATCAGACTAATGCTCGCACTGCAGAGATGTGCAAGCTAACTGAAAACTCTTCTCGTGATGTACAGATTGCTTTTGCAAACGAGCTTTCGCTAATTTGTGATAAAGCAAATATTGATGTTTGGGAGCTAATTCACTTAGCTAACAAGCATCCTCGTGTGAATATTCTTCAACCCGGTAGTGGAGTTGGTGGTCATTGCATAGCAGTAGATCCTTATTTTATTACCTCTGAATTTCCAATGGAATCGCAAATTATTGGTAAGGCTAGAGAGATTAATAACTATAAAGCTTTCTGGTGTGCTGAGAAGATTAGAAGCACCATTCAAGCGTTTGAGATTGAAAATAATCGTGTGCCTTCAGTAGCCTTAATGGGCTTAGCATTCAAGCCTAATATAGATGACTTAAGACAGTCGCCTGCAGTTTATATAGCTCAGAAAGTATTGCAAGAAGCTAATGACGAAGCCTATTTTATTGTTGAACCCAATGTTGATAGTCATCCTTATTATAAAGTAACTCCTACAGAGCAAGCGGTAGAAAAAGCAGACATCATTGTTTTTTTAGTAGCGCATAAAGAATTTAAAAAGTTAGTTATTAGTGAAGGTAAAATTATAGTGGATTTCTGTGGAGTAATGAAATAATGAAAGTATTATCTATTTTCGGTACGCGACCAGAAGCTATTAAAATGGCACCATTAGTTAAAGCATTAGAGTCAGATAACTTTTTTACTTCTAAAGTCGCTGTGACTGCTCAACACCGTGAAATGTTGGACCAAGTATTAGAGTTGTTTGAAATTAAGCCTGCTTATGATTTAGATTTAATGAAATCAGGACAAGATCTTTATGACATCACTACTAGAGTTCTATTAGGCCTTCGAGATGTGCTTAAAGATTTCGCTCCTGATTTGGTTTTAGTACATGGCGATACAGCGACTACGTTTGCTGCAGCACTTGCTGCTTTCTACCAACAAATCCCCGTGGGTCATATAGAGGCAGGCTTACGAACTGGAAACTTATATTCCCCATGGCCTGAAGAGGCCAACAGGTTATTAACCGGACGATTAGCACGTTGGCATTTTGCTCCAACTGAACGTAATAAGAAAGCTTTATTAGCGGAGCAGATTGCTTCCGATAGCATTATTGTGACGGGTAATACAGTCATTGACGCTCTGCAACTTGTAGTTCAGAAGATAGTAGAGCATCCCAAGTTGCGACAGGAGATTCAAGTCAAACTCCAGTCTGCAGGCCTTAATAGTAAAGTAACTGAACAACGCTATGTGCTAGTGACAGGCCATCGTCGTGAAAATTTCGGTAAAGGATTTGAAGGTATCTGCTCTGCTCTTAGCCGACTGGCAAAAGATAATCCTCATACTCACTTTATCTATCCTGTGCATTTGAACCCAAATGTCCAAGTTCCTGTTAAGCGTCTGCTTGGTGAGTTAAATAATGTACATCTAATTGACCCATTAGGCTATGAGCCTTTTATCTATCTAATGCAGCATGCCTATCTTGTACTGACAGACAGTGGTGGCGTGCAGGAAGAAGCCCCTGGTTTAGGGAAGCCTGTACTAGTAATGCGAGATACAACCGAACGTCCCGAAGCTATTGATGCGGGTACAGTGCATCTTGTAGGCACAGATATAGAGTTAATTATTAAAGAAGTTCAACGATTGTTAGATGATGAGATTCTTTATAAACAAATGTCTCATGCTCATAACCCTTATGGTGATGGTCAAGCCAGTCAAAGAATCATAGGTTTTCTAAAAAACCAATAAGGTATTTAGCTATGCCAATCAAACAAAAAGCTGATACGGCTCGATCTTTAGGGCTGTCTAGCGTATATCGGGCATTGAGTTATCGTTTGAGTGTGAAATTAGGGATTAATCCTGTTAGACGTATTACTGCCACATTACCATCAGGCGACTTTTTTGCTAATTACAACATTAGTAATAATGCTCCGATATCCTTACCCCAATCAATGTCAGCCTTTGGCCATATCCAGTATCCCATAGTTAATGGTATACCAGACTGGTTCTATAGTCCCCTTACGCAGCGAACTTTTACTGACGTAAACAAAGTATGGTACAAAATTTCGGACTTTGATAACGAGATTGGGGATATTAAAGGTGTTTGGGAGGCTTCGCGCTTCGACTGGTTAATAGATTTTATTAAACAAGAACAAACTGATAGAGATGGTAAGGCATTAGCGGCACTTGATATCTGGTTAAATGATTGGTGTCAAAAGAACCCTGCTTACTTAGGCCCCAATTGGAAGTGTGGCCAAGAGGCGTCTATACGGGTGATGCATATTATTACTGCATTGATTGGCTTAGGTAGTATTCGAAATATTAACGACAATATTATTGGCTTATTAGACTGTCACTTAAGACGTATTGCTCCTACGATTAGCTATGCTATCGCCCAAGATAATAACCACGGTACCTCAGAAGCAGTGGCTTTATATATTGGTGGTGCAGTTTTAAACAATATTAAACCTGATAGGCAGTATCTTAAATGGCAGCGGTTGGGTGAGAAGTGGCTGATTAACCGTGCCATGAAGCTGATTATGCCAGATGGTGGTTTTAGCCAGTACTCTGTCAACTATCATAGACTGATGCTAGACTCCTATTGTTTGGCAGAGATTGTACGGCGACAGCTTAATCTAGATAAGTTTCCGGCTAAAGTATATAAACGACTTGGTAATGCTACAGACTGGTTATACGTGTTAGTTCAGGACAGCGGCGATGCGCCTAATTTAGGGGCAAATGATGGGGCTAATTTATTACCTATTTGTGATTCAGATTATCGCGATTTCCGTCCTACAGTGCAATTAGCTAGTACTTTGTTCAAAGGTAAAAGTTATTATCCGGCTATAGGTAAGTATGATGCTAGTTTAGATTTTTTTAATCTCGACAAGTTAAAAGGGGAAAAAAGCTCTCTTCCTAGTAAGTCGCAATGGTTTAACCATAGTGGATTAATTACGAGCGCAAATAATGACTTTTTTCTCTGTTTTAAAATACCAAAGTTTAAGTTTAGACCTAGTCAATGCGATGCTTTGCACTTAGATGTTTGGTTTCAGAATGAAAATATTTTGCGGGATGGTGGTACCTATAGCTATAACACGACGACAGCAGATATAGATTATTACTCAGGAGTAAAGAGTCATAATACGGTTGAGTTTGATAGTCATTTACAGATGCCTAGGTTAAGTCGCTTCTTATTTGGATCATGGCTTAAACCAAAGTCACTCACTTATAAGAAAGATAAGTTTTCATGCGGTTATCAAGACTATTGGCAGTGTGAACATACGCGAATAGTACAACCCTCGTCAAAAAGTATTATAGTTACCGATCAAATCAGGGGATTCAAGCAACAAGCAATCCTGCGTTGGCGATTGATACCTAGCGAATGGATATTAAATAAAAACATTATAAGTAATGGCAAGATAGCTATAGAAATATCTTCAGATAGTGAGGTAAAAATTCATTTGACTCAGGGTGAAGAGTCAAGATTTTTCTATCAAAAGACTAACCTACCAGTTCTAGAAATCATAGCAACTGAGCCTACTAACCTTGTCACTGAAATTAAAGATATAACATGAAAATATTATACTTCCATCAGCATTTTTCAACTCCTAAAGGTTCTACCGGTATACGTTCTTATGCTATGGCTCAGACTTTAATTAAGAATGGGCATAAAGTCACTATGGTTTGTGGGTCATGCAATAGTGGCCAAACAGGACTGACACAGCCATTCAAAAAAGGCGTGCGTAGAGGAATAGTAGCAGACATTGATATTATTGAGTTTGAGCTACCATATTCAAACAACTTGTCCTTTGCACAGCGTGTTGCCATATTTCTAAGCTTTGCTGCTAAATCAGTAAAGGTAGCGATGATAGAAAATTATGATTTAATTTTTGCTACTACTACTCCTTTAACAGCTTCTATTCCAGGCATCGCTGCAAAATGGTTACGTAGAAAACCCTTTGTATTTGAAGTTAGAGATTTATGGCCAGAGTTGCCAAAAGCGATGGGAGTCATAAAAAATCCGGTAATTCTGACGTTAATGTCTATATTGGAGTGGGTGTCTTATCATTCAGCAGATCGTTTGATAGGCTTATCCCCCGGAATTGTGGAAGGCATTATTAGTCGCGGTATTGATCGAGAGAAAGTGGCTACAATACCGAATGGCTGTGATTTAGATATCTTTGCCAGCGAAGCCAAAGCTTGGCGTCCTGAAGATATTGCGCCAACAGATTTTTTAGCCGTATTTACAGGTACACATGGATTGGCGAATGGGTTAGATGCAGTAGTAGACGCAGCAGTTGAATTGCAGGATAGAGGTCAAAAAGATATCAAGCTCCTACTCGTAGGAGAAGGTATGAAAAAGACAGCTTTACAGAGTCGCGCTAAGGAGCTAAGTCTAACTAATCTCATATTTCACGACCCAGTAGACAAGGCTAGATTATCAGGATTGATGTCAAGTGCTGATTTAGGACTGCAAATATTAGCTAATATCCCAGCATTTTATTATGGGACTTCTCCAAATAAATTCTTTGATTATATTGCGGCGGGTATTCCAGTATTAAACAACTATCCAGGCTGGCTCGCAGGATTAATAAATGAAGAGCAATGTGGCTTGACCGTTGAACCTGATCAACCCGTTGAATTTGCCAATGCACTAGAGTATGCACTAGCAAATAGAGATAAATTAAAAGAAATGGGAAAGAATGCCCAAGCTTTGGCAAGACGAGAGTTTGATCGTGCCAGACTATCCCAAAAATTTAATGACTGGGTGATAGGAGCTGTCAAAAAATGATCAAAAGACTCTTCGATGTCACCGCTGCAAGTGCTGCAATTATTGTCCTGTCACCTGTATATGCTACAGTCGCTTATAAAGTAAAAAAGAACCTAGGGTCACCGGTACTGTTTCGTCAGACTCGACCAGGCTTAAACGGCCAGCCTTTTAACATGATTAAATTTCGTACGATGAAAGATGCGGTTGATCATGTAGGAAACCCACTACCCGACAGCGAGCGTCTAACTCCGTTTGGCCAGATGTTGCGTAACAGTAGTCTAGATGAGCTACCCGAGTTATGGAACGTCGTCAAAGGCGATATGAGTCTAGTAGGACCACGCCCCCTATTGATGGAGTATTTGCCGTTATATAATGAGGAGCAATCGCGTCGACATTTAGCACGACCCGGCA
>Ga0098067_1000864_pt1 | contig 10664 bp, 9 predicted proteins | sample 26_taG_FD_92578 | JGI IMG/M metagenome (GOLD analysis project Ga0098067, IMG submission 92578) | Marine viral communities from Cariaco Basin, Caribbean Sea - 26_WHOI_OMZ | ecosystem: Environmental > Aquatic > Marine > Oceanic | place: Caribbean Sea: Cariaco Basin | collected 2014-11-09
AATCTTAAATTATAAAAATTTTAAATATCAAATTAAGCACAGTCTTTTATAAAAGACTGTGCTTTTAAATGTCTTTACTGAGCATTTGTTCCATACGTATACTGAGTTATATTTGCCAAGAACTTTACTAAAGTTGTCCAAATTAACTTAAACCTATATAAAGTATGGAAGCAACCATGATGCCTGATTATTATCACTACTGGGGTAAGGCTCAGCCTAATGAGTACCTTTCAGATTCTCCCTACCATTTATTGGTTTATCACAGTCTAGATGTAGCGGCAGTGGCGCATTATCTACTCCATGATGATGCACCTATCATGAACGATTTATCCGGTTATTTAGAGATTCCTAAGCCTGAATTAAGACAGCTACTATGCTTTTTAATTGGTTTGCATGACTTGGGTAAGTTTGCCTCATCTTTTCAGGGTTTATACCAGCCTGACGATGATACTTTTTTGACCAAAGTGGATCGCAGTATTTATGCCTATGACAAAAGACATGACGCGCTAGGCTGGTGTTTTTATCAAAACGCTTTTCTTAATGGGTGTCTATGCGATATCGACATGGACACAAGGACAAAGCGGCAAGTAAAGACAGGGCTGTCTATTTTATTTAACTGTGTATTTGGTCATCACGGTAAACCGATACAGCTAGAAGACAAACCTGTCGATGCAAAAGATCCCTTAGCCGTTGGAGTGAAATACCAACACGAGATTGATCCCAAAGATTTACAAGTGGCCAATCAGTGGATTAACGATCTTAAATTATTGTTTGCGATAGAGCTACCTGTTGAGCTGCTTGCTGATAAAGACTGGCATACTCGCGTGAAGCATATCAGCTGGCAGCTATCAGGCGTAACCATGCTGGCTGATTGGTTAGGCTCAGATACTGCTTATTTTACCTACCAACACCAAGTCATGCCCTTAGCAGACTACTGGCAGATGACACTGAATATTGCCAAGCGCTGCGTCGATGATAAAGGACTAGCGACTACGCTCTCTCCCATACCTTTTAGTAGCGTACAAAACAGTTTTGGTTTTAGTCCGTCCCCTCTGCAAGCGTGGGCGGAGTCGGTGACTATTCATAACTATCCGCAGTTATTTGTACTAGAAGATGTGACAGGGTCAGGAAAGACAGAAGCGGCTTTGACGCTAGCACATAGACTCATGGGTATGGGCGAGGTGGATGGTTTTTATTTTGGTCTGCCGACTACTGCGACCTCTAACGCCATGTTTGAGCGTATCGAAAAGTTCATGCCAACGTTATACGACAAGTCTGACAAACAGCCTTCACTGGTACTCGCGCATGGTAGCAAAAACATGAATGCAACGTTTCGAGAGCTTATTAATAATGCTAATAGCAACTACTCTTCAATAGGTCATTCTAAAGATACAAGCCGCGAGGCCACAGGAGATGAGATAAGCAGTCAATGCCATGCTTGGTTTGCTAGTAGTAATAAGCGGGCGCTATTAGCCAATATTGGTGTCGGTACGATTGACCAAGCATTGCTGGCTGCCCTGCCTAAAAAGCATCAGCCACTGCGCTTACTTGGCTTGCATCACAAGGTGCTTATATTTGATGAGGTACATAGCGCTGATAGTTATATGTTTGAGCTACTCAAATCCTTGTTACAAGTCCATCTGCACCAAGGTGGTCACGCTATCTTATTAACCGCTACCTTAAGCTTAGATAAGCGAGAAGCGCTCGCCAAGCTATGGCTGGGTCAAGAAGCGCCAAGCTACGTCAAAACCGTCGCTCCCAATGTCACTCAGTCCACGCATTTTCCTTTAGCGACGCATATCACCATGACCCCAGATACCGACACGGATACGGTGGTGGAGACGTCAATAACCAGTCCTGAGCGAGTCTCGCGCAAGCTGAAAGTTGATTTTTTACACCAGTCGTCGGATGTTGTTAATTACTTAGTAAAAGCTTCACAAAACCATCAATGTGCGGTATGGGTAAGAAATACGGTGACCGATGCTATCGATGCCTATGATGCGTTATTGAATGCAGGTGTAGCGGCAGAAAACTTACTCTTATTTCATAGCCGGTTTGCGCTGGCTGACCGCAGTCGTATTGAATCGACAGTGCTGGATTGGTTCGGTAAAGACAGCACGCCTGCTAAGCGGGCGGGCAAGATTTTAATAGCGACGCAGGTGTTTCAAGAGTCGCTGGACGCAGATGCGGACATTATGGTCAGTGATTTGTGTCCTATTGATTATCTTATTCAGCGGGCAGGGAGGTTGCATCGTCATAAGCGCGATATATCAGGACAGAGAATAACAGATAGTCATACCACGGTAGAGTCAAGACCGCCTCCTGTACTGACGGTACTGGCACCGAAGTTTAGCGAAGAGCCTAGCGAGAACTGGTATAGCGAGCTGTTTCCCAAAAGCCAATACGTTTATCGTCATCTAGGTCAGCTGTGGCTGACAATGCGTATATTGCAGCAGCAAGGTTATCTAGATTTGCCTAAAGATGCGCGTCTATTGATCGAATCGGTATATGCTGTTGAGGCGCAGCTACAAATACCCGATGCGCTACTGGCCGATAGCAAAGCCGATATGAGTCAGCAAAAGCGTAAACAACACAGTGCTAAAGACGCTTTGATTGATTGGGAAAAAGGCTATTGCGAAAAGAGTCAAGCCAGATGGTTTGGTAGCGAGTCTGCCATTAATAGTGAAGCCAATACACGCTTTCAAGAAATGCCTACTTGTGAGGTGGTGATACTGCGAACCGATCAAAGTGATGATCACAATCAGATAGGCTTTTATGCGGATGTCTCAGAGTTTCAATTAGAGCTTAGCACAGTCAAGATTGGTGAGAGTATGGCTGATAAGCTGACAGAAGTACCCAGCCAATTTGCAAAACAAGTCGCTACATTAAAAGAGCGCTATCGAGGTCTTGAATACAAAAGGTTATGGCTCGCTGATGCTGATGATAAGTTTGTTTATGATAAGGAAAAGGGGTTGGTTGAGATAAATTCTATGACATAAGCTCAAACGACACTAGATGTCGCAATATAGCCAAATTTTGTTGACTAGAGAAAGCTTAGACTTTATGCTACTTATTAGTAGCGTAAAGCCATAAGTACAGTGACAATAGTGACCATGATGACAATAACATGGTAAAAAAGGGATGATATGAATCTGATTACTGATAGCTGGATACCTGTTTTAAATCAAGATGGGAGCAGGGCGACGATTAAGCCTGCCCAGCTGGCTGACCCCAATGTTATGGAGTTGGATTTACCGCGTTTAGACTTTCAGGGTGCCGCTTATCAGCTACTCATAGGATTATTGCAAACCACCTTTGCACCAGCAGATGTAGATGAGTGGATCGACTACTATGACAATCCGCCAAGCGAATCTGATTTGCAACTTGCCTTTGATGATGTCATTCATGCATTTCATGTAGATGGTGATGACGCACGTTTTATGCAGGATTTGGATACCTTAGAGCATATCTTATCAACGAATAGCGTGGCTAATTTGCTGATTGAAGCGCCAGGTGGTAATACACTAAAACTCAACAAAGATTTCTTTATTAAACGTGATCTAGTAGAGCAGCTATCGCTACCCATGGCAGCACTGGCTCTATTTACTCTACAAATCAATGCGCCGTCTGGCGGGGTAGGGCACCGTACTGGTCTGCGCGGTGGCGGCCCTATGACCACGCTTATCCGTCCTAATGATACAGATAGCACGCTATGGAACAAGCTATGGTGGAATGTCATTAATAGAGAAGAACGGAGCTATCCTGATCCGGATTTTAGTGATGGCAGCGTGTTTCCTTGGCTGGCTGAGACTAGAGTCAGTGACAAGACTGGCGAGCCAATATATAGGGATGAGGTGCATCCGCTACATATTTACTGGGCGATGCCAAGGCGTATCCGCCTGATTATAGACACGCCAAGTGATGAGCAATCAGCTAGCGATCTAATCGATGATGTGACTGGTGAACAGTGCCTACAAGTAGTGAGTCAATATCGCACGCAAAACTACGGTCATAACTATGAAGGGGATTGGTCACCGCATCCCATCACGCCGTATCGATACAATCCAAAAAAGCCTGACGACACTCCTTTTTCTATCAAGGCTCAACCTGGCGGTATCAATTACAAGCTTTGGCATATGCTTACCTTTACAGGTAAAGAGGGGAATTCAGGATTTGTGCGTGCTGAAGTGTTAGATCATGCCAACGAGATTTATGCAGCGAGTGATGGCGCGATAAGTGCTTCAGGGCTATGGGCGTTTTCTTACGATATGGACAATATGAAGGCACGCGGGTTTTATAGCAAAGAGCTACCTATTTATCACATACCATCCAGCCAGCAAACACAGCTTCTAGAAACGGTGCTCAAGCTACATGAGTTGACCGACAGTATTATCAAGCAGCTGCGCAATAGTATCAAATACAGCTGGATGAGTGAGCGCCAAGCCAAGGACAGCAAAGGCGATATGAGTATGATTGATACTATGTTTTGGCAGCGTAGTGAGCCGCTGTTTTTTAGCGCGGTAGAGGATGCTGTAAATAATGGCGGCAAGCTTACGCCAACGGCAGCTCGCGAGTGGCTGAGTAAAATAAGTAAGCTGACAGAAAAGCTTTATGAAGAGCAAGTGCTATCGAGTGCGGTTATTAAGCAAAGGTATATGGAGCAGCTTAACAATCTGCGCGCATTCTTATACGGTAACAAGCAGCTAGCAGCGTTTAGAAATCGCTATAAGTCAACTAAGGAAAATAGCTAATGACTGACACTATAGAAAAAGTAGCCTCTACCAATCCGCCTACAAAGCAGGCCACTCGATATTTGGGCAACTGTACTTTCATCGTGATGGCTTGGCATCAACGCTTGTTAGAAATTAAAAATAAAGCGCAGCAGCTCCAAGGGGAAGACGGTGAGGAGAATAGCGCTTATCTGCAGTTTTTTCGTACGACTATCTCTGCGTCTGATGCCGCCAAACTCAAACGTTGTCAGCATATGGATGATGTTGCGATGCAGCCGGCTTTTATTGCGCTATGGCAGCAAGTAGAGCCTACACTAATAAAAAGCACTGCCAATCACAGCGCCTATAATCATAAAGTTTCTGATAACGCTTTTGCAGCGTGGTTGGCGGTGGCTTGGGTGCTGTCTCAGGTGCGAACGGTAGACGATCGCTACCTAGTCGCTAGCGCAGGTAAAAGTAAACGGCAATTGAATAATACGTTGGCATGCGTAGCAGGTCAGCGCCAAGACGATGGTGATAGACCGCTTATCACCCCACTGCGTTTTGAGAAGCTTGTTTCTGCCCGTGATCCTAATAATTTTGTAAGTTTGCTGGCGCGTATGGTCGCCCAGCTTCAGCAGCAAGGACAGGCTATCAACGTGGTTTGGCTCGCCAATGACATATTGCACTGGTTTGCTGATTATCAGGGCAGCAATTACCGTACACCGAAAGATAAGCTTACCGTGCAGTGGTCGCTGACTTACTATCAGATGTATAGCGACTAGATAAAACCTTGACCCAATACAATACCTTAATATTTGCTATCTGTTATTACCCTTAATTATGAGGATTATCCCATGACCCAGTTTATTCAATTACACGTACTGACCAGCTATCCGCCATCAAACCTCAATCGAGATGATATGGGACGCCCAAAAACGGCTCGTATGGGTAACGCGGAGCGCCTACGTATCAGCTCGCAAAGTTTAAAGCGTCACTGGCGTGTTTCAGATGTATTTGAAGAAGCGCTGGCAGGTCATATTGGCACGCGCACCAAACGGATTGGTACGCAAGTCAAAGAAAAGCTGCTGGAGGGTGGGGTAAAAGAGAAAACGGTAGAGAACGCTGCCAAAGCCATTGCTGAACAATTTGGTAAAGTCAGTAGCAAACGCCCACCTGAGATTGAGCAGTTGGTACATATTAGCCCAGCGGAGCAGCAAGCGGTTGATGATTTGGTCAAGCGAATTATTGAGACAGGGGATGAACCTACTGACGAAGAGCTAGCACTATTAAAGCATGACAATATGGCGGCAGATATTGCCCTGTTTGGGCGTATGCTTGCCAAAAAACCTGCTTTTAACGTTGAGGCCGCGTGTCAAGTGGCGCATGCGATTAGTGTGCAGCAAGTGGCGGTAGAGGATGATTATTTCACTGCTGTTGATGATTTAAATGATCATAGCGAAGATGCAGGAGCTGCTCATATTGGTGAGACTAATTTTGCAGCAGCGGTTTTTTATCAGTACGTTTGTATCAATAAAGACCTACTGCTAGATAATCTCAATGGCGATACTGAGCTTGCTCAAAAAGCGCTATCCGCTCTTGTAGAGTCTATGACTACTGTTGCGCCATCAGGAAAACAAAACAGCTTTGGCTCGCGCGCTTTTGCCAGCTATGTCATGGCAGAAAAAGGCAATATGCAGCCGCGCTCACTATCGGTAGCTTATCTTCGTCCTATTAATACGGACAATGTATTAAGCGATGCCATTGACAGTTTACAAAATCATCAGCAGAAGTTCGATAGTGTTTATGGTGATTGCGCCGATAGCCGTTATATCATGGATGTAGAAAACGGCACGGGTAGTTTGGCTGAATTAAAGCAGTTTGTAAGTAGTGAGGGCAAAGCCAATTATCCGCAGCCATGATTGTGTGCTCGTAAGTATACAAATACCCGTAAGTAGACAAACAACAGAAGCGGGAATTCTCAAAATTACCAATGCAATAATAAGTAATGGAAAGATACTATGGATTATTTAGTCATGCGCTTATATGCGCCGATATCTTCGTGGGGGGCGCTGGCGGTAGGAGAGGATAGGCCTACGGTTAATTATCCCACTCGCAGTGCGGTGCTCGGTTTACTCGGTGCGGCTTTGGGTATTAGGCGTAGTGAGACGCAAAAGCTAAAAGACTTAGCCGATAGCATCGGCATTGCGTCTAAAACTTATAGCGAGGGCACCATACTGCGTGACTATCATACGATCCAAACGCCTACCACTAGTAAGGGCGTCAATTTCTTTACGCGTAAACAAGAGCTACAAAGCGCTAAGGTTGAGACTATTTTATCTTCACGAGACTACCGCGAAGACGGATTATGGGTCGTGGCTATTTGGCTAAAGCCAGATGCGCAGGGTAGTAAGCTTGAGCACAACGTTGATTTGCAGCAGCTACAATATGCCTTAAAACATCCAAAATTTACTCTATATCTTGGGCGTAAGTCTTGTCCTTTATCGCTGCCATTATCGCCGCAGATTATTACTGCCAATCATTTAAAAGTGGCATTAGATGTGAGTATCAATGAGCTTTTAGCAGAGTCATCAAAAGATAAGTCTGTAAAAAATGTCAATGAGTTAAGTGACAGATCTAATAGGGTAGCTCAGTGGCAAACCAATGAGCTGATAGATACGATGGTTAGTGACAGGTATTTACCGACTACCATAGAGTATACGGCTATAAATGAGCAAAATACTCGTCTGCGCCAAGTGACTTATCACTGGGAAGGCGAGATTGATTCAATGTTTGAAGGTGCACCGCCGGTTAATATATTTACCCATAACCATTGGGATGATCCCACGGATCGTAAACAATGGCAATTTACGCAGCGTATCGGTCATCAGTGGACAGTCTATGAATCTATTGATAATAAAGAGGCAAAAGAGATCATGTCAAATACGCCAGATAAGGAAGGGGTGCTATGAATTATCTGAGCAAAGTGACGCTTAAGCCAAGTCTAAATGCCAAGCATCTGTTCGTAAGGGAACAAATAAACCCTGAGTCGCGCTCATTAGTGAGCAACAATGCGCCCAAAGTCGACAACCCTTATCGAGTGCACCAAGCGCTATGGCAATTGTTTGATCTACCAGCAGGGAGTGATAGACCTTTTTTATACAGAGAATATGAGCAGGGTGGTCAGACTTTTTATTATGTACTCTCCACGCTCAAACCTAAGTTAGATCATCCATTTTTTACTGTGCAAGCCAAAGCTTTTAACCCCAGTTTTTTTGTTGGTCAACGTTTGGCATTTGAGCTACGAGCTAACCCTGTAAGTAGTCTAAAGAATACCCAAGGCAAATCATCTCGGCATGATGTGTTAATGCTTGCCAAAAAATCGATGATGTCTCAAGGTTTTGATGATGCTTATAGTATTGATCAAGCGATGTTCGACGCTGGCGTAGATTGGATTACCAGTCCAGAGCGTATGCAAGCGTGGGGCGTGATCATTCACCCAAATCTTGAGTTATCTGCTTATACGCAACATCGACTGCGCCGTACCAAACAAGACTTAGAGCAGCAAGAGCAAGCTGAAGACAGTATGAATAATAAGCCAATTAAAGCCAAAAACAAGTTAATTCAGTTCTCAAGTCTCGACTACGCAGGCGCGCTTGAGATTCAAGATGTGGACTTATTTTATAATCAAATGATAAAAGGCTTTGGAAAGCAAAAGGCCTTTGGCTGTGGTCTTATGCTTGTACGTCCGCTACGACAAAACAACAGCTAACGGCTATTTATCTTATAAATTATCATCAATACTACCCTTATTAGTTGAGCTGACTTATGGCATTTATTCCCCTAAAGCCTATTCCTATTAAAGAGCGTAACTCTATGGTGTTTGTAGAGCGCGGTCAAATAGATGTCAAAGATGGCGCATTTGTGGTTATCGATAAAAATGGCATTCGCATGCATATTCCAGTCGGTTCTATTACCTGCCTGATGCTTGAGCCTGGAACACGAGTCAGTCACGCGGCTATTACACTAGCCGCTAAGACAGGGACACTGCTTATTTGGGTAGGTGAAGCAGGGGTTCGTCTCTACTCAGTAGGTCAACCGGGCGGAGCGCGATCTGATAAGCTGCTTTATCAAGCTAAGCTGGCGTTAGATGAACAGCTCAGACTAAAAGTCGTCAAAAAAATGTTTGAGATCCGTTTTAATGAAACAGCACCCAGTCGGCGTAGTGTCAATCAGCTACGCGGCATCGAAGGCGGGCGTGTCAAAAAAATCTATCAGCGTCTGGCATCAGAGCACGGCATGATATGGAAAGGCCGCTCTTATGATCCTAGCGATTGGGATGTATCAGATGATCTCAATCGCTGTATTAGCGCCGCAACAGCTTGTCTTTATGGTGTTACCGAAGCAGCAATTTTAGCAGCTGGCTATGCGCCAGCTATCGGTTTTTTGCATACAGGGAAACCAAAAAGTTTCGTCTATGATATCGCAGATTTAGTAAAGTTCGAGACCGTAGTTCCTGTCGCTTTTGAGATTGCTAAGAAAGCACCGCCTAATCCGGATAAGGAAGTTAGAATAGCTTGTCGTGAGATATTTAGACAAAGCAGATTGTTAAAGAACCTTATTCCTATGATTGAAGAGGTATTATCCGCAGGAGAGATTGAACCACCAAAACCTTATGCAGATGCTCAGCCGCCCGCCATTCCAGAACCTAAGTCTATTGGTAACGAGGGTCATCGCAGTCAATAGTTGCTAGTATAAGGAGATAGGTTATGAGTATGTTAGTTGTAGTGACTGAGACTATACCGCCAAGGCTAAGAGGTCGATTGGCTGTATGGCTATTAGAAATACGAGCAGGCGTATATGTTGGCGATGTCTCACGAAGAGTGCGAGAGATGATATGGGAGCAAATCTTAGCACTGGCTGAGGAGGGAAATGTGGTCATGTCATGGGCAACCAATACAGAATCGGGCTTTGATTTTGTGACTTATGGTGAGAACAGGCGAATACCGATAGATCATGAAGGCATGCGTTTGGTACAATTTTATCCATTGGAGACTGATGAAGATTAATATCTTTAATTTCAATAACTTAATCATTCAGAGGATGGGTGATATATACTATTTAACAACTAAAAAACTTGGTAGAATAATAACAATAGAAAAATAATAATGATTTCATAGACTTACAACAAGTCTGTTCCCCGTGAGTACGGGGATTAACCGTCTATGTAATTAGACATAAGGACTTAATGAAACTGTTCCCCGTGAGTACGGGGATTAACCGTAATTCAGTTAATGCAGCTAGTAAACAAATCGCTGTTCCCCGTGAGTACGGGGATTAACCGATTTAACGATTAATATGCAACTAGCAGCAGAACTGTTCCCCGTGAGTACGGGGATTAACCGCCCTATATAGAGTTTATACCATTCTCTTATATACTGTTCCCCGTGAGTACGGGGATTAACCGCTAACGTATGATGAGCATGAGCCACGATTAAACTGTTCCCCGTGAGTACGGGGATTAACCGGCATTTCTATATAGCTATGATTTATTACAAAACTGTTCCCCGTGAGTACGGGGATTAACCGGCATTAACAGCAGGCTATGCTCAGCACTTAATCTGTTCCCCGTGAGTACGGGGATTAACCGGAGGTATGTTGCATGGCGCTTAAAACTTTTACCTGTTCCCCGTGAGTACGGGGATTAACCGCGATTTTATACCTTTGAGGGTGATAGTAATCGCTGTTCCCCGTGAGTACGGGGATTAACCGTAACTAATGTAAATGATAAAGTAATTACTGTACTGTTCCCCGTGAGTACGGGGATTAACCGATTTACTCACCTGAAAACTGCTGTTTAGTACCCTGTTCCCCGTGAGTACGGGGATTAACCGCTCACGGTGTTGGTTTTAAGCTCGGTATTACGCTGTTCCCCGTGAGTACGGGGATTAACCG